>Ga0075481_10001235_pt1 | contig 9982 bp, 7 predicted proteins | sample DEB08_DNA_11_FD_76337 | JGI IMG/M metagenome (GOLD analysis project Ga0075481, IMG submission 76337) | Aqueous microbial communities from the Delaware River and Bay under freshwater to marine salinity gradient to study organic matter... | ecosystem: Environmental > Aquatic > Marine > Coastal ... | reverse complement strand
CGACTAGCTATGCTTACAATACTGTTAAAAGAGCCATTGACACTGTTGCAGACCCAGAGTTTGTGGAAGCAAATATCATTGCAGCACCGGGCATCACACAGCCAATCGTCACAGACCAGCTTCTTTCGGTGGCCGAGGCACGTTCTGATTGCCTTGCAGTCATAGACATAGAGGAGGGCTACACCCCAACTACAGAGTCCACTCTTGATTTCCAGGGTAGAGTTGGTAGTGTTTCTTCCACTGTATCTAGCCTTGAGCAGAGAAGAATTAATACAAGCTATGGCTGTACATTCTATCCATGGGTACGAATCAGAGATGATATCTCTAACGGCTCACTCTGGGTACCGCCTTCTGTTATTGCAATTGGAACGTTCGCTTCTTCTGAGGCTCGCTCTGAGCTTTGGTTTGCTCCAGCAGGATTCACAAGAGGTGGCCTAAGCACTGGTGCTGGTGGATTCCCCGTCCTCTCAACGGTCGAGAGACTGCGAAGAGAGGATCGTGATGATCTCTATGAGGCCAACATCAACCCAATCGCTACATTCCCGTCAGAGGGTATTGTAATCTTCGGCCAGAAGACACTACAGGTAACTCCAAGTGCCCTAGACAGAATCAATGTTCGTAGGCTGCTTATCTTCCTCAAGAAGAGAATTTCTAGAATTGCTGCCGGTATCCTCTTCGACCAGAACGTCAAGACTACTTGGACTCGCTTCAAGACAGAGGCAGATAAGTTCTTGGGTTCCGTTCAGGCCAGATTGGGTCTCACCGAGTTCCGCGTTGTTCTTGACGAGACAACCACAACACCAGACCTTGTTGACAGAAACATCTTGTATGCCAAGATTTTCCTCAAGCCAGCAAGGGCAATCGAGTTTATTGCGGTTGACTTCGTGATCACAAGAAGTGGCGCTTCATTTGATGATTAATTAAATTAAGTGACTAATTAAAACAGGATATAAGGAGAAAACTATAAATGGCAAATTCAGCAGGTTTTTGGACCTCTTCACAAGTTTCACCAAAAAGAAATTTTAGATTTCTAGTGCGTATTGGTTCCATGCCTGATGGAGCTACATGGTATGCTAAGTCCGTTACCAAACCATCGGTAACAGTGAACCCTAGCAGCCATGAGTTTTTAAACCATACTTTCTACTATCCCGGAAAGGTTACTTGGAACGAAGTAACAATTGAGTTGGTTGACCCAGTAAGCCCAGATGCTTCAATCAACTTAACAAGAATTCTTTTTGATTCTGGTTATGTGCCACCCACAAACGTTAACGATGTTACAACTATTTCTAAGAGAGAAGCAGTTGATGCTGTCCAGTCTGTTGTTATCGAGCAAATTGATTCGGATGGTACCGTTCTAGAGCGTTGGACTCTTACAAACGCTTTCATCACATCTGTTGATTTCGGTGGAACACTCAAGTATGGTGAGGAGGGCCTTACTTCCCTTACTGCTAAGTTCCGATATGACTGGGCTGCAATTGAGACGCAGAACAAGGCAGATCCAGGTCCAGGCTCAGAAGATCCGGCTCCTGGCCTAAACAAGTATTGGGGTCCTGGGCAGAGTTACTAATAAATAGAGGTGTTATTTGGCTAAGAGAAATAATGGTGCAAGGACCGCTGCTCTTCAAGCAGCCCCTCCTACACCACAGTTCAGTGGAGCTTTGAGCTTCACTAACCCAACAGAGTTTGTAGAACTACCAACTCAAGGAAAGTTCTATCCTGAGGGGCACCCACTTCATCTTAAGTCTGAAGTGGAGATTCGTTATATGTCAGCAAAAGAAGAAGATATTCTTACTTCACAAGCTCTCATCAGTCGAGGGATTGTGATTGATAGGCTTATCCAAAGTGTGTTGGTAGATAGTTCTATCGATGTCAATACACTTTATCCTGGCGACAAGAGTGCTATCATGATTGCTGCTAGAGCAACAGGTTATGGCCCAGAGTATGTTTCTAATGTTAAATGTCCATCGTGTGGCACAAACCATGATCATGTTGTAGATCTGGTTAATATTCCTATCAAGGAAGTCCCAGAGGACCTCACTGTTTCACCAGCTGGTACATTTAGTATTGTCTTGCCACGTTCTGGCTTTACAGCAGAGATAAGAATTCTCAGTGCAAAACAACAATCCTATCTAGAGAACATGAGGGATACAAATAGAAAGAATAACCTTCCAGAAAGGAACAGAACTGATTTCTTAAAGATGGTTATTGTGTCTGTAAACTCTATTAGCGCTAGACAAGAAGTAGAGAATTTTATTGATAACATGCCAGCTATGGATTCTAGAGAAGTAAAGAAAGCATATGACAGGGCAACACCATCACTCGATATGGATCAGAGAATAGAGTGCCCCAACTGTCAACACGTAGTGGTCAGGGCGGTGCCACTAGGTATCGACTTTTTTTGGCCTTCCTGAAAACTACGTAGAGTCCATGTATGAAGAGTTTTTCTTCTTGAGCTACTATGGCAATTGGTCATTCGCAGAGTCTTATTCGCTCCCGATTGCCATACGTAGATGGTTCGTTAAACGCCTTATAAAACAAAAAGAAGACGAAGTAGGCAGAAATAAAATCTAATATAAAGCACTACTTATAAGATAGAGGGCTTGTTATGGATCCAAATCAAATAATGCAACTACTCAGTGCTCAAGGGATAACCGTGACCAAGCAACAGGTTGACGATTTGACTACGTCATTTAAGAGTGCTACAGATACTATTACACAATTTGGTCAAAGTATATTTGATACAGTAACAAATTTTACTGACGTAGGTACCGCATTTGATCAGGTCAAGGCAGCTATTATGGATGCCACCGGAGCCACTGAGGAGCAGATGGAGTCATTTACTGCTGGAGTTGGCGGCGTGGTGGCTTACAAAACACAGATAGCGTTGCTTGAGGGAGAACTCGGAGGGCTCGCTGGTGCTACTCGGAGAGTGATAAGAGACCAATTAGAGTCAGCTAGGTCGTTTAACCAAGGCACTGGTTTTGCTGGGCAATACAATCAAAAAATTATAGATGCTACTTTTAGGAATAGAGAATTCGGCCTGTCCGGTGCGGAGATGGGCGATGTATATACTAATCTTACAAAAACATTTACTGATTTTACGAAAGGAGGCATAAGTCCAGCCGAGACCGCTCTGGCAGATGCAGCAGTAGCTCTTGAGGCTGTTGGGATTGGTTCTGAAACAACAGCAGCAACATTCCAGATTCTTAGAAAAGGACTTAACCAGTCAGAGGGTTCTATTGTCCGCTCTACACTTGGATTGGAAAACTTTGCAGAAGAATTGGGCGTTACGTCTCAAGAGATGTTTACAACCTTTAACACACAAATGCCAAGTATGCTAATGTTTGGTTCAGAGGCAGAACGAGTTTTCCGCCAAACAGCAGCAGCCGCAAAATCAACAGGTTTAGAATTTAGTAAATTTCAAGAAGTGTTTAATCTTACAGACACATTTGAAGGTTCTACACAGGCTGTTGGGCAACTTAATGCCCTATTGGGTGGGCCGTTCCTAAACTCTGTTGAACTAACAATGGCAGAGACGCCCGTAGAAAGAATGCAGATGTTGTCACAAGCTTTTCAAGATGCTGGGGTAAGCGTCGAAAATATGTCTAGACGACAAATACAGGCATTTGTAGCGGCAACTCCAGGCATTAACAATGCCCTAGAGCTAACACAGCTTTTAGATGGGGGTTTTAATGATCTTATTGATACGACCGATGCCGTGGCAAAATCTCAATCTGAACTTTCGGACGAAGCGCAAAAAAGGAGAACGACCCAAGATAATATGCAAATCCTTGAAGATGTCGCTCTTGGGGTAGATGGAATTGCTCAAAAACTTGATGTAGTTAACCAAAACACATTCACACCAGCCATTGAATCAGCAGAGAATCTTAGAAACGCGGTTGTTGGAAACGAAGGTATTAGTGCTGCCCTTGAAATTGTTAACGATATGCTCACTAACATAGGGGCCAAGATGGGCGTTACGACTGAAAACTTAGAAAAAATAAAAGGTGAATCCATAGCAGCTAGAGACAGAGAAGCAGGGAAAGTACAAAAAGATAGCGAAGGGCAGCCCGTCTACAGATTCCAAATATTCCTAGATGGGAAAGAGATAGATGCCAGAGTGGCAGCACTTGATGCACCATAGTAAGGAGAAATCATAATGTATGATCCTACAGACACATTAGAGAGAAAAGGACAAGTCTTGGAATTCTATCAGACTTTTTCTGGTGCTCAAGTATCTTTCAAAGCTTTCTTAGAGACGTATACAGAGAGCTTCCAGTGTCGGTGGAACCCTCAGCCAGTGCTAGGGAGACCGGATCCTATACAAACTTATCAAGGCACACAAAGAAATATCGATTTAAGCTGGAAAATTCCTGCCTTTAGTCTACAGGATTCAATAGGAAACTTACAAAAAACCTCGACTCTAACAAGAATGTTGTATCCAGAGTATTCTAGAGTTGACAGTGCTTCTACTATCTCTAAGGGGCCGCTTGTAAAGATTAAATTTGCTAATCTTATATTCGATGCATCTAGGGGCTTTGACGGAGATGTCAGGACTTGTGGCTTGCTTGGTGTTATAAACAATTTACGGTGGAACCCAAACATTAAAGAAGGGTTTTTCGACCCTGTGAACAAGCTTTATCCAAAGCTTATCACATTAAGTATTGGCTTTTCTGTCCTGCACCAGCACACCCTTGGGTGGGAGAAGTCAGAAGCTGTACAGCTTTCCGCAAATAGAGCAAATGGCAATCCGAGAACACGAGATGTACAAAAAGTTAATGATCGTAGGCAAGATTTCGCAGAGGCAGCAGCACCGTCATGGGGGGCAGACGCTTCTCTCTTCCCATGGTCTGCGGGATCTCAAAGGGGCTCGACTGCATTCATTGGCGATTTTGATACCGGCGAAGCTATTCAAGAAGTTGCGATCAACGAAATATTAGGTGGGAATGATTAATGTCTAGATATTCTGGAAGAGAAATAATATTTAATAAAGATGAATTCTATGAGGCAACTTTTGAGGAAAGAGAGGTTTCAGGGGTTAGACAATACGTTACGCCAGAATTACAGCATCCCACGAGAGAGCAGATAGCATCATTAAATATTATAAACCATGTTTGGAAAACAGGCGATAGATACTACAAACTAGCATTCGACCACTACGGGGACTCTAGGCTCTGGTGGGTCATAGCTTGGTTCAATAAGAGACCAACAGAGGCCAACGTAAGTTATGGAGATGTTATTTACATACCACACCCGATTGATAGGGTTCTAAGCTACCTCGGAGTTTAAGGATGTCAGGAGCCGATACAGACAAGAGACAACAAGAGACTCCACCAGAGAGACCAAATACTACAAACCTTCCACCTAGTGTTGATCTGGAAGCTTATAATATTGACGTCTCTGAACCTTTTGGGTATGGTACTGGTAACGATGACAGGAGCCGTGTTGACAGAACCTTCAATGAAGAAGGATTAGCATCGAGCACCAACCCTGTTGGCCCAGGTCTAGGAGACCAGAGGGTAAAAGACCTCCAGATCCTAATGATAAAAGAGTTAGACCCGGAAGGTAGACAAGACCAACCAAGCACAGTTCTGCCCCAGTATGGTGTTGACGGTATATGGAGATGTGAAACCCAAGAAGCATTTAACAGGTTGCTGGAGAAAAGGGGTGTTCCATGCAATGCAGGAGAAGAGACGGTTGCTGGGTGTGACGGTAATCAAATACCTGCATGTTTCTTAGACGAAGAAATGTTAGAAAATCTGAAGCAGGCCGCTACAGATGAACAAGAAGAAGAGCAAGAAGAAGTTTCTGAAGACGCCGAAAAAGAAGTAAAAGATAGGCCACTTTACGATGATCAGTGCTTTTTAATACAAAATATTAAAAAAGTAATAGAAGAAAGCATAGCTCCTGAGCCTGTACCCTCCTTTCATGAAGAGAGAACAGGGAGAAAAAGAACAGATATAAAATATAAAAATATACACAAGCTTGCGACAACGGACCCTGGTACTATCATGAACAGGTTACGACTAACAAAAGGTTGTACTGAGTTCTTGGATATAAGACATTATCAGTTATCACAGTTGACTCCTTCTGTTCGTATTTATAAACAATATTATGAAGGTTCTAGTAAGACCCCTAGAGAAGTTGAGATGCAGTTTTCGACTTATGTGGACCCAGTTTTGGATTTGCAGAGTATGTTAAATAGCCAACTCCAGAGAGGTGTAGGTATAGGTATAGAGAGCTTTACATTTAACTTTAAAGGTGTGCAGCCTGCTACTGCAAAAAAAGATATTGAAGCAAAATTGGTTGTCTATGCACAGAACTTTAACGAGTTGTTTAAGACTAGGCCAGGTATAGATCAAAACGGAAGGTCTCTTGAGGGTGGGTATAGAATTATTGACCTTGTGCTATTAGAACCAAAATACAGAAATGTATTAGAAGAAAACACAAATAAGAAAATAAGAGAGTTTAATCCAAACTTCTATGAGATAAAAGTAAGAGCAGGATGGGGAGCAACGGGTGGCGGCGGGCTGTTATCTGATGATCTAAGTGCAGCCATAAAAGATAACCAAGTAGAGATGTTTTTGGTTGTAACAAAGCATGAGTTCCAGTTTCAAGATGACGGTTCAGTTAGATTAGTTTTAGATTTTAGAGCACGTATTGAATCTGTTCTGTTGGACAAGAGATCTGATGTTCTATTCAGTGAAGAGGTAATAGCTAGGAGAGAAGAAAGAGCAAAGAAAATAAATGAAATATCAACCGCAAGAATCGCCCTTAATCAAAGTAAAGAGAATTCTGATTGTACAGATGATAGTATTAAAGAACTGAGAAAGATTTACGAACAGACAGTTGAGGTTGAAAGAGAGCAAGCTTATCTATCTTTATTAAAGGAATTAACAAGCAATAATTGTATCTATACAGCTAACATTAATTCTTCAGAAGCAGTAACAGAGACTTCCGATACAGATCGTGTTTCCGACCCTGAAATAAAATTCAATATTGTGAATTATGGTTGTGAGGACACAGCTCCACTAGAATATATCAATATTCTAGAGCCTGGTGTAAGAAAAATAAATTATTTCTTTCTTGGTGATTTGTATGCAGTTGCTGTTAATAATGTTTTAGAAAAAACTACTAATTCAAGTTCTGATGTTAGAAGAATAAATTTTGGAAACATAAAGTTTGTTTTAGGGCCTGCCCCATTTGATAATCCTTCGCTTCGTGAAGATGGACAGATCATGCTAAATATAGCAGATATACCAGTGTCCGTTGAACTTTTTACTGATTTTATGAGAGAGAAGATCATAAAGGGTCGTAAGAATACTTATCCCTTGCTTCTCTTTATGAGAGATGTTATGAAGGATTTGGTATTCGAAGCACTTGGACCAGAGTGTAACAGTGGGGATAATAGAATTAACCTGTTATTAGACAGCGCTCAAATCAGCGCAGACTCTGCATCTGGTGGCGGAGATCCAATTGCCGAAAAGATAGGAGATGGTGTATTCCTAGACTTAGATGAGTATGGTAAAAACTTACCAATACCAAAACATGATAGTAACGGAATCTTTGGAAGAAAAAACAAGAAAAACAATGGTACAACAAAGTTTGTTTTTGATTCTTTCAATAGGAAAAGTTTAGATAGAAGTTATGAATTTTTTGTTATTTATGCTTATGGTAAAGAGCCAAGAAGATTGGCGTTTGAGAAGTCAAGTGAGTTTTCTAGCAGGTACGAGAGAGATTTGTCGAATGGCATATTCCATGCAACTACAGCACTAGACAGAGGGCTGGTTAAGTCTATGGAGTTTTCTGCTACAAACCAACCGTTTCTCCGTGAAGCAAGGTACGAGCAAAGTGATTTTAAGCCAGAACTTCAACTGTCTAACGTTTACCGCTCAACTGTTACCATGTACGGAAACAATTTGTTTTACCCAGGCTGTCAACTCTTCATTAATCCAAGAGGTCTTGGGTCTGACCTTTTAGGAGACCCAGGAGTAAAAGATTCAAATGCCAACATCATGGGTCTTGGTGGTTATCACGTTGTGATAAGCGTTAATCACTCAATCTCCCAGTCTGGATACACAACAACTCTAGAATGTTTGTTTACAACCAGCGGCGACGGACTTGCCTCTATCATGAGTCCTCAGAGTCGTGTCGGGGATACGTTGATAGTAACCTGTGCAGACTTGGAGAAAGAAATAGAAAACCTTGCTAACTCTATGAATGGGCAGGGGGGTGGATCATGAGTTATAGAAAGTTTCGTGGCTCCAATACGGAGTCAAATACGCGCAGACTCTTTAACGAGAGGGGCAAATATAATAATGAAGGGATTCCAGAATCTATAAGACAGCAATACCCAGGGTTGTTTAGAAACTTTTGGTTTATAGAGAACATGTATTATGGAAAGATAGACCGTTTTCATAGATTCATGATGCTAAGAGAGGAAAAGCTTCGACAAGTAAATTCTGTTGAGGGAGGTACCCTATTTCTTGTTGATTTTGCTGCCCATGCACTAGATGATTTGATCAAAGAACACAAAAGAGCGTTTACAGCCAGCAAAATCCAGAAAAATGATGAGTTTTTATCAGAAATTAACCCTCTGAACGGTCATAAGCAGCTTTTAACAGAGTACGACCTGCACATGACAAGGATCAGGGACCAAGTACATGCTAAGGCAATCAGAAAAAACGAAGAAATACAAGATTTTGATGATTTTATAGCATTTTTCATTGAAGATGTGAAGAATACTGATCAAATTGTGCCACTAACGCTAACAGGCTTCATTGCTAGTAGACTCTCAAGCCAAAGGTCTACAGGGTTATTTGTAGATTTGGTAAACATAGACTCAGGTGATGATGCTTTTAAGGTATCTAACATTATTGATAGGCCAAACTATAAGTTTATTATAAATAACTGTATCAAGCATGGCTTTATGCTTGATTACAACATACCCACAAGGCTTTGTGCTAATTTAGGCTCTGGTGAGATGGAAAAGTACATGAATATCTACGGAACAAACTCACAAGATGTATTTGTAGATTACTACGAGCCTGTTTACAGAAGAGATCATGTTTATTTAATGGAATATCTAAGAAAGTTTTATAATAGATTTGTAAGATTAAGACCAAATATAAGAAAAGAACAAACAATAGATAAAAAAACAAATAAAATCTTTAGATATGTACAGAAAAGAAAGATTATAACAGATTATGAATTAAACAATAATTATAATATTCAATATAGAATTGATTTATATGCTGATATAAGAAATTATGAGTCAAACAATAGGTACAGTCCATCAGTTCTAGAAGAATTAAAGAAAAACGCTATCTCATATCTTAATACTGAGAGCGTTGAAAGAGCTTTAGAATATGTTGATTATCAATTTATAGGATTTTTAAATGACCTTGGAGCGTATAATGGACTTATCTTAAAGCAGGACATACGCTCAACAGGTGAAAAATCTTCTGGACAAGAGCTACAGGAACTGCTAGATAGATCGGTAGTTGAATCAAGAAAGACTCTCTACTGAGGTAATAGTGCTTTTCCAGACGCTAGATGATAAAACAGAATGTGTATCCTATTACTTTGATAATAATTTTACCAAAGAATACGATACTAGGATGACCCATTCATGGACTGCACCTGTCTACCTGCAGGGTAAAAGCATCGAGTATGCATACCTCTATGCCCAACAAGGTTTGAAGGAATCCTGCCCAGATTTTCTAAAGCAAGAATTAGATGAGTGTCTTTCGCTGCTAACAGCCTACTCAAGATCAATGCTGGAAGCGAAGCTGGATCTGACACAGCATTGCTTTTATGACCTTGTCCCACAGCACTTTCTAAAGAGGTTCTGCGAGATTAAAAATAGAATCTCAAGGCATGTCTTTGAGACCACCGAGAGACCAGCAGATTACGACTTTCTGAAGGGTCTCCATGAAGTCTGCCAAGAGATTTCCCATAGACAATTGAGTCTGGACTTTAG
>Ga0075481_10001233_pt1 | contig 9983 bp, 7 predicted proteins | sample DEB08_DNA_11_FD_76337 | JGI IMG/M metagenome (GOLD analysis project Ga0075481, IMG submission 76337) | Aqueous microbial communities from the Delaware River and Bay under freshwater to marine salinity gradient to study organic matter... | ecosystem: Environmental > Aquatic > Marine > Coastal ... | reverse complement strand
ACAAAGTCGAAAATTGATAAATATCTTTAAATAAAAAAATTAATTAATTGTAATTTATTTTTTGATGTATTTTTTATATATAACAAGCATCATAAAAAGGATACAACATGGCAGATTTTCCACTCTCACCGGGAATTGTTACGAATGAAATTGACAATTCGATTCGTCAAGTAACCGTTTCACAAGGTAGTGTAGGTGGAGTCATTGGTCGCTTTACTTGGGGACCTGCAATGATTCCAACTTTAGTATCAAATGAAACAGAATTAGCCTTGGAATTTGGAAAACCAACAAATGATAACTACGTTGAATGGTTTAATGGCAAAAACTTCTTAGAGTATGGAGAAACCTTAAATGTTGTAAGGTTAGTTGACAACAGCACCGCTAAAAATGCTACATTTTCAGGAAGTCCAGTATTGGTATTCAATGATGAAGATTACTACGATAAACTTCTCATTAGCGAAGGTGGTTTAAATGATGGCAGCGGCAGTGGTATTATTTTTGGTAGTACAAATTCATATGGTTCTTGGATTGCACGTTATCCAGGAACACTAGGCAACACTCTCAAAGTAGACATGTGTTTTGCTACAGAAAGAGAACATACAGTAGGATTGGCAGATGCCAATACAGCAAATGTAAATATGATTGAATTTACACCAAGTATTGATGGTAAATATGACGTAAAATTTGCTCACAATGATGGTCTAGGTACAAACACATATTTCAATTTTATGGACACAGCAACAGGTTATTTTGAAGAAGACCTGAGTGTTGTTTCTGAGCAAAAAGTAGTTTCTTTCACTGTTGGTACAGATGAATACAATTTACTTATAGACAGTATTGACACAGGAAACAAATCAGTATCTGCTTTCGTAAATGTTGGAACAACTACAGCACCATCTGCAATGGTGCACCTGAATGCTTCTTTCTTGACAGAAATTACTGTAAAAGAACGCTCAAAGTTTAGAGAATTTTCATATGGAGCAAGAAGAAATTCACCAAACAATTTAATGGGTATGGTATATTTTACCAATAATACCAATCTTTTAAATGGTGTAGGAACTGCATTTACTAAACAAGTATCTGTTGGAGATCATGTTACCGTAAGTGGTCAAACACTTAGAGTTTCAAAAGTTAATAGTGACACACAACTTACGTTACATGCAAATTTAATTGGAGAAGTTTTAGTTGGTGCGCCAGTTGCATGGTACCGCTCATGGAAATATGCAGAATTATTTAATGGCGAACCTGCAACTTCAAATAATATTCGTGCATTGAATGATGACCCAAATGGAAACTATAATGATCAATTACATATCGTAGTAATAGATAATCAAGGTTTGATTACTGGGAATATGGGTGAAGTGCTAGAGACATATGCATTTTTATCATTGGCAAATGATGGCAAAGATGACTATGGAGTGCCAACATATTATGTCACAAGAGTGAATACAAATTCAGATTGGGTACGTTGGGCAAATCACGCTCTGAATAGCACAGTATATACAAGCAATTGGGGAGGACCTTCTCTTGGTACTGTATTTGTACCATACAATGTAACACTCGGTCCATCTGGTTCAGATGCAAGCGTATCTGCGTTTAGTGCAGGAACAAATGGTAGCTCAGTAGGTAATGATGACTTGACTGCAGCTATTGAATTGTTTAGAGCAAAAGAATCATATGACCTAGATTTCTTCATAACTGGATGGACATATGATAGTGCAAATCCATTGAATTATCATCTTGCAATTTCTAAAATGATTCAAGTTGCTGAAGATAGAAAGGATTGTGTAGTTTGTGTTTCTCCCGAATATGGTGCAGTTGCAAGAGGTGTTACAAATCCACAAGATATAACTGATAACTTGATTCAGTGGAGAAATGCGGTATATAGTAGTTCTTATGGAATTATGGATGGAAACTTTAAATATCAATATGACGGTTATGCTGATACATACAGATGGTTACCGTTATCTGGAGACATTGCTGGTTTGATGGCACAGACTGATGCTAATTTTCAACCTTGGTATTCTCCTGCTGGAACTGCAAGAGGAGCAATTAAGAACGTTGTAAAATTAGCATACAATCCTTCACAAAAACAACGTGATGATTTATATGTCAATCAAATTAATCCAGTTGTAACATTCCGAGGAGAAGGAACTATTCTTTATGGTGATAAGACATTACAAAGAATTCCAAGTGCATTTGATCGAATTAATGTAAGACGATTGTTTATTACTCTGAAGGAATTTGTTGTTGCGCAAGCAAGAACAAGATTATTTGAATTCAATACACCAACTACTCGGACCGAATTTGCTAGAGTAGCTGAAAAATATCTTGAGACTGTTGTGGCACAACAAGGTATTTCTGATTTCCGTGTAATTTGTGATGAAACAAACAACACGAATGCACTTATTGAAGAAAATAAATTTGTAGCTGATATATATGTAAAACCGACATATGTAATCAACTTCATAAAATTAAACTTCACAGCAGTTGGTCAGTCTGTAGACTTTACCGACTTGGGTGTATAAGAAATAACGGGCGCATAGCGCCCACTTTTCAAAGGAGAATAAATGGGAATCAGTGTTACCGCATTAAGAAATAAATTAGTTGGTGGAGGAGCAAGACCATCACTATTTTATGCTAAAATAAAATTACCGACAACTGGTCAGTTAACGAATGTTAGAACGAATATAGGTATAAGTGATGATAACTATGCATCATTTTTTATTAAAACTGCACAAATACCAGAATCTACAATCGCTAGTGTTCCTATAAATTTTTTAGGTAGAGAATTTAAAGTTCCTTCTATAGATAGAACATTTGCAGATTGGACAGTAACTGTTATTAATGATGAGGATTATAAAATACGACATTTATTTGAAGCTTGGATTGAATATATGGCACCAGGTAAAGCTATATTTGAATCGGCAACTGGATTTGGAGCTACTCCTGAAATATTTGGTGATATGGAAGTTCATCAATTAGATAAAAAAGGAAGTGTAATAAATGATACTTCTAAGTACTATGGTTCATATTTTTTCAAAGACGCATTTCCAATTAATGTCAGTGCTATTGATTTAAGTTGGGATACTAAAGATACTATTGAAGAATTTAGTGTAACTTTTGCTTATCAATATTGGGAGAAGGCTTCTGGGACAACAGTTCCAACAACTACCAGTTCTTCTAGTACAATTGGTGCAGATAATCCATTTAAAGCGAGTGATGTTGAACAAACAAGTGGATGGGTCATTCCTTCATCAGGTGCTTTTACAGGTTAATAATTAAACATTATTACCATATAACAAAAAACCCACACTTTGAACAGTGTGGGTTTTTTTATTTTTAAATATCGTGAATGATAAATAAATGAAACACTTAGTTTAATTTATTATAAGGAGTTTACCTTCATGGCTACATTATTTGGATGGAAATTTGAAGAACAGAAAGATAGAGAAGAACCGAATCTTCAATCTTTCACACCACCTGATGTTGATGATGGTTCAGCCATTGTCGGGTCTGCTGGTGTTTATGGTACTTATCTAAATTTAGATAATACATTTAACAATGAATTTGATTTGATGGCAAGGTATCGCTCAATGGCAATGCAACCAGAATGTGAACTTGCAATAGATGAAATTGTAAATGAATCGATCATTTCTGGAAGAAAAACATACCCTGTAAATATAGAACTTGATTATCTAGAAGATTATTCTGAAATGCTGAAAGAAAAAATTTCAGATGAATTCTATACCATTCTTGACAAATTAAATTTTAAATATACTGGATTTGAAATATTTCGTAAATGGTTTATAGATGGTAGAATTTATTATCATGTTCTCATAGATACTCAAAATCCACAAAAAGGAATCATAGAACTCAGACCTATAGATCCTTTTAAAATAAAAAAAATACGAGAAAAACAAAAAACTGAAAATGATGCGTCTGTTCGTATTGGAATGGAAGAAGTAAGCATCAATCAAAAATTCAATGATTATTATTTGTATTCTGAAAATGGAGTGTTCAATACCGAAACAGATGGTGATAGAAAAAATGTGTTGAAAGTTGCTCCAGATTCTATCATCTATATCACAAGTGGTTTATTAGATGAAAGAAGAACAAATGTTGTATCATATTTGCATAAGGCATTCAGACCATTAAATCAAATACGAATGCTAGAAGATGCGGCAATTATTTATAGATTGAGTAGAGCACCGTCACGTAGAGTTTTTTATGTAGATGTCGGTAACTTGCCAAAAGCAAAAGCAGAACAATATATGTATTCTCTAATGAATCAGTATCGTAACAAAATGGTTTACGATAGTAAAACTGGTCAATTAAGAGATGATAGAAAGTTTCAAGCCATGCTTGAAGATTATTGGATGCCCAGAAGAAATGGAAGTGCTACAACTGAAATTGATACAATTCAAGGAAGCGAAGCGAACTTCACACAATTAGATGAATTAGAATTTTTTCAAAGACAATTGTTTCGTTCTTTGAATGTTCCAATTTCAAGAATGCAACCAGAGAGTGGATTTTCATTAGGTAGAGCCAGTGAAATTTCCAGAGAAGAATATAAATTTTTAAGATTCATTGAAAGACTAAGAACAAGATTTTCAAATTTTTTCTTAGAAATATTAAAAAGACAATTAATATTAAAAAACATTGTTTCATTAAAACAATGGGAAGAAATGAAAGATGAAATTCATTTCATCTTTGATCAAGATAGTAATTTCAATGCATTAAAAAACTTAGAATTACTCACAGAAAAAATGAATGTATTGAGAGATGCTGAAGAATATAGAGGAAAATATTTTTCAGCAAATTACATTCGTAAAAATATACTAGCGTTGAGTGATGATGATATTGAACGTATTGATGAAGAAATAGAAGAAGAAAAATATGATCAACGATTTGCACCACAAGAAGGTGAGCCTGGATTTGGAATGGGTGGTGGAGGTCTTGGTGGTTTAGGAGGACCTGATTTAGGTTTAGGTGGAGGTTTGGGTGGATTAGGTCCTGAAACTCCAGAACCGACATCAGGTGGAATGATAGATGATTTAGGTGGAGGAGGCACTACTCCTCCTGCTGCAACCCCAACTGGAGAATTATAATGGAAAATTTAGCAAAAGACATGATTAAAAATATCAATGATGGTGATATGAGTAAAACAAAAGAAAACTTTGAGCAACTTATTGCAAATAAAGTATATGATAAATTAGAAGACAAGAAACAAGAATTATCAAAAAGTATTTTTAATAAAGAAAATTCAAATGAAGAACCAGAATCAACCGAGCAACCTGCATCCGCAGAATAATTTATTATCAAACATTATAAAAGAAGATTATGAAAGTTATTATGTAAATTCTGGGGTGGACCTTTTATTGCTAGAAAGATCTTTTATTGATTCTGCAATTGATGCACTATCTGGTAAAGCTAAATCAATTGCTGGTGGTTTAGCAAATAAAGGAGCCACTAAAATAAGAGATACATTATCGTTTGGTGAAAAAAGAAAACGAGTTAAAATTACAAATCGTGTAAAATCAAACCTCAATCAAATTCATAGACTCAGTATGGAGTTAATTGAATTAGAAGATAGAGCGGGTGGTAAAGCAGATGAAGATGAAATACAAGCTATAAATGATAAAATAATTCAACTTGAAAAAGAAAATTCTAGATATAAAAATTTTGTTTTACCTGATGTCAAATTTTTTAATTCAAGTGATTCACCAAAAGAAGTAATAAGTTATACTAATAAAAATAAATTGGGTGATGTTGAGAAATACATGGTGTTAAATCATCAGTATACGGAATATCTAAAAAAGTTAGGAGAAAATAATCCAAACACTAGAGAAGTAAAAGCTCAATTAGATGCTTTAGGAACTAAACTTTATGATAAGGGTGGATTTAAAAGTAGATTACAAGATGATGTAAATGATTTCTCAGATGAAGAAAATATTATACTTGAAGATTTAGCATCTTTAATTAAAGATAAATTAAATAATTTCAAAAAAACATTAAAAGACAAACAGAGTCGGCACAAACTTGATAGAGCCAAAGATGAAGGAGTTTATAAGTTTATAAACTTTTTAATTAATGATGTCAGTAAATTAAAGAAAACAACAGAGCAGGATTTTTCTGATATTGGTAAATTAATTTTAAATGATAAAGACAATTTTAAAAAATTCAATGATGTTAAATTACATTATACTCTTTTAGAAAAATTGTTTGAAAATCTATTAGACAAAAATAATAAAGTAAGTCTTTATAATAAAAATTTACATCCAAGTGCATTATATTTTTTACATTACAATTTAACAGTCTTCTGTAAATTCATAATATTGTTACATGATGCAATAAAGAATAATAAATTAAATGAAAACAAGTTATTAGCTACTTTACCTAAATTAAAAGTTCTTAATAGAGTAAGCGATAATATTCTGAATTCTAAAAATATTTTAGAAATCGAAGATTTATTGATGCAAGTAGTTAAAAGTTTATTTCAAAATTTAGAGACTTTTAAATTTCCGGAAAATATAAAAAAGAGAGAACAAATTTTAAAAGAATTTTTTGAATATATGAATCCTACTGAAGATTCTGCCGAAACTAAAGAGGTTGCTGTTTCAAATAAAAAGAATGAAACACAAAATACAAATACAACAAAAGCAATTTCTATTCCTAAAAAAACAATAGCAGATATGTCAAAATTTTCAGAAAAAAAGAGAGCAAAAATCGTTGAACTTTTAAATAATTTTGTAAACTCTGTTGGGGAAAAAGACCCAAACATACAGAATAAAGTTGATAAATTTGTAAATTCTAATATGGAATTATTTAAAAATAATATCACAGAAGGATTTGCTCATGTGAGATGGAGAAGAAATCCAAGAACCGGTCTTGATAAAATTGTAATGACTTGTAAATCAGATGAATATAAAAAACCTCTAAATAGAGAAATATCAGTAGCAGGTAAAAAAGTTAAAGAGGTCATGTGTTTACCAAAAACTGCGAAACCTGCAAAACAAAAAGAAAAAGACCGAAAAGCTTCTCTTAAAAGATGGCGTAAAATAAAAGCTAATCCTGGAAAAATGAAGAAGATGTTCATTAAAAGAAAACAAACCAAAGCACGGTCTAAAACTTTAAGATAGAGGAAGAAATGAAATTACTTGTAGAGAGTTCAGATAATATTCAAACTATTACAGAGGAATCTGAAAGTGGTGCAAAGACTCATTATCTGTCTGGTATATTCATGCAAGCTGAAGAAACTAATAAAAATGGTAGAATGTATTCTTTACCAATTTTAGAAAAAGAAACTAAAAGATATGTAGATGAGAAAGTAAATTCTCAAAGAGCATTAGGAGAATTGAATCATCCTGCTGACCCAACTGTAAATCTTGAAAGGGTTTCTCATCTAATCACTGAATTAAATATAGATGGAAATCATATTTTAGGGAAAGCTAAAGTGTTGGATACACCATGTGGAAATATTGTACGTGGTCTTGTTGATGGTGGTGTTAAATTAGGTGTATCTTCTCGGGGTGTTGGCTCTCTCATTCAAAAAGAAGGCTATTCTTTAGTTGGAGAAGATTTTCAATTGGCAGCAATTGATGTAGTTTATGATCCATCTGCACCAAAAGCGTTTGTTGATATGGTAATGGAATCTGTTGATTGGATTTGGAATGAAGACACAAAAACTTTTTTGAAAAAACAATCTGAAATCAATGAAGAAAAAACTATTGCATCAAATCCAATGCCTTGGTTTGATACTTTAGTAGAAATGAAAACCGAAATTAAAACTATGCAAGATAAGATTTTTGTTCTTATGAATGAAAATAAAGAAATGAAATCTTTGATTGAGAAAAAAGCAAATTCACAAGTTCGTAAAAAAGAAGAGAAACTAGAAAAACTTCTTGAAGATACTAAAGATGCTGTTGAATTAAGTATAAAGGAAAAACTGCGAGAAAGAAGAGAGCAGGAAACTCTTAAAATATTTGATAACTTCTTGAAAGAAATTGCTAAAAACTAAAATAATATAAATAGTCTATAAACGGACTGACATATTAACCATTAAGTAAAAGGAATCTTATGACTAAGACCGAATTAAAAAATAAGATTTCCGAGTTCATGAAAAAGAAATTCGGGGATACTATTAAAAATTCTACAGATCTAAGCACTGTTGTAGATGAAGATAAAGTCGATTCTACAGTCAATGCTTTGATGAAAGAAATGAAAATGGATGCTTCCGCTACACAAGTCACTATCGAAAAAGGCACAACGATTGACACTTTGTCAACTCAGTTGATGGATGAAATGAAAAATATGGATGCTAATGATGATAGTAAAGATGATGAAAAAGATGAAGTTGTCGAAGAAGCAGCAAAGAAAAAAGATGATGACGATGACGATGATATGCCTGAAATGAGTGATGATGATGAGAAAGAAGATGATGATGAGAAAGAAGAGGATGAAGACGATGATGAAGATGATAAGAAAAAGGCAAAAAAGAAAGACATGAAAGAGCAAATTGATCAATTGTTTGCACAAGATGAGACATTGACTGAAGAGTTTAAAGAGAAAGCAGCAATTTTGTTTGAAACTGTTTTAAATCAAAGAATCAACGAAGAAGTTGCTAGTATTAAAGAAGAGTTAGAAGAACAATATAATGATAATCTAAAAGAAGCGGTAGAAGCACACGCTGAACAACTTCATGAAGAACTTGATAATCTAACCACTAAAATTGATGAATATATTACATATGTTGCAGAAGAGTGGTTAAAAGAAAATGAATTGGCTGTTGAAAAAGGTGTTCGCACTGAAATCACAGAAAACTTTATTTTTGGTTTGAAAAATCTTTTCTCAGAAAATTACATTGATGTCCCAGAAGGAAAAGAAGATTTAGTAGTTTCATTGGAAGAAAAAACTGAAGAACTTCAAGAGCAAGTAAACACTCATTTAAAGAGAAACATGCGCTTGAAAAAACAACTTCAAGAAGAGAAAAGAAAAAATATCATTTTTGAAAAATCATCTGACCTTACAATGGCAGAAAGAGACCAGTTAGTTGGACTAACTGAATCTGTTGATTTTGAAAGTGAAGAAGAATTTGAGAAAAAAATTCAAATCATTAAAGAGCATTATTTTTCAAACAACAATGAAAGTAATGTAGAATCTAAAAATGAAGATATGGTTGAAAATGAGCAATTTGAAGCATCAACTTTAGTTGAAGATTATCATGCAGAAGCAAGTGCTCCGTCTTCAATTGATATATATAAGCAAGCAATTTCAAAATATAAGTTTTGAAAATTGAAAAAAGATATATATAAATAAATAAAAGAAAGTATTTCAATTTTTTAACAAAGGAGAACGTATGATTCTTAACGAACAAGTTCAAAAAAAATGGCAACCAATCCTTGAGCATGAGGAATTGCCAAACATCGATGATGCATACAGAAAAGGTGTAACCGCTATTCTTTTGGAAAATCAAGAAAATATGATGCGTCAACAGGCTGCTACACAAAGTGGTCAAGGATTATTCTTATCTGAAGCACCTATGGGTTCTGCTATGGATGCTGCTGGTGGAAGTCCTTCCGCTCAAGGTGCAAATGTAACAGGTGGTTCAGTACAATGGGTAGATCCCGTGTTGATTTCTCTTGTAAGAAGAACTATGCCAAAATTGTTGGCATATGATGTTTGTGGTGTTCAGCCAATGACATCTCCAGTAGGATTGATTTTTGCAATGCGTTCACAATACGGTTCACCAGGAACACTTGCGAATGAAGGTAGTGTTTATGATGGTTCTGGAGGAACAAATGGTGGAAAAGAAGCATTCTATGGTGAAGCAAATACAGAATATTCTTCTGTTGGCACTGGAACACATAAAGCACTAGACCCTGTTTCTGCATTCTTTACTGCTCCAGCTACAGGAACAGGTATGGTTACATCTGATGGTGAGCAATTGGGAAGATCCGGATTCAGTGAGATTCCTGAAATGT
>Ga0075481_10001230_pt1 | contig 10000 bp, 17 predicted proteins | sample DEB08_DNA_11_FD_76337 | JGI IMG/M metagenome (GOLD analysis project Ga0075481, IMG submission 76337) | Aqueous microbial communities from the Delaware River and Bay under freshwater to marine salinity gradient to study organic matter... | ecosystem: Environmental > Aquatic > Marine > Coastal ... | reverse complement strand
TGCCATTCGCATGGCATCAGGCCGCACTGATAATGTTGTAATTCCTGCGAAAGTTGATTTGGTTACGGAAAGTATCGGTGACACGATTCGCTGGAGGCTGCGTCGTAATGCAACGACTAGCGGCGTGGCGTGGGTAGCATCAGATAATGGAAGAGGGAACGTGGAAACGGCTTATTCTGGCACGATTGTATCTGGCGGCACAATTGAAGATTCTGGTTTGTTTTCTGCTGCTGGTTCAGTGGAAGTGGATATTTCTTCTGCTCTTTCTCTGTCCTTAGGCGTTAATGCCAATGGCGACAGCGAAGAACTGTTCCTGACGGTTGCAAGCTCTGGCAACACGCGCTCAACAGGGCTCCTGGGCTGGCGGGAGCTGTTTTAAGCACTAGACTGCTTGCAGCTTCATTTATTTCCATGGAAATTGATCCTCGGTTTAAGGACATGCATCATCAGCGTTGCGCCGAAACGATTGCGGATACGCTGCAGGAATTGATATGCGCTGAAACTGGTGATAAGGACGCTGCTGAGGCCATTGCATATGCCATTGAGACTTGGTATGCTTATCACGAAAAAGAGCTCAACAAATGGAAAAACCTAAAAGAATCGTTGAAGAGCTGGCGAATCGTCTGAATAGCAAAGAGCTTCGTGAATTGCGTGAAGCGTGGGCTTCGATGCAGCAGCGTTTAGAAGCCGAAGATCAAGCTTGGTGGGATAGTTTATCTCCCGATGAGCGCAGCAGGGCTTTTCGTCAAATCATGAAGCTCATGTATATTGCTGAAGTAAAGGACCGTGGTAGTTATCGTTATGCAATATATGATATTTTTAACGTGGATTATTGCGATGGATTAGATCATTACATGGACTTGCACAATTTTATTTGCCAAGCCCTCTCTGCTGAGGAATGATTTAATACATTGTGCGAATTTGCAAAGGCCCTCCTAGAGGACCTGGCGCGTCGTGTTCGATTAAGATTCCGGGCAGATCTCCTTCAATAATACTAATTTTTGCCTTGGGAAATAGTTTTTGCGCTTCTTGCATTGCAATGGCGCTTTTTTGTGCAGCTTCTTGCCTTTCCCATTGCTCCTTAATTGTTTTGGTTTGTTTATCAACTTGACGCATGGTGAATTCTGTTTTCCATAACGTCCAGTCAACACGACAATTAGCAATTAGCAATTGCAACCAAACTGAATTTTGCAACGATGGAAAGCGACGAGCGAGTTTAATCGCAAGCTCGTAAAGCAATGCATTAAAAAGCTGATTTGGTTTCATTTGCTAACAAGAACAGACCATCCACCGCTTCCTTTTACTCTCCATCGTGGCACCCAATTGTCACGACTATAGATGATGCCATTGCCACCAGAAGCACTAACGTAGCCGCCGCTTGCAACGTCAGCTTCACCATAGGGATCGTTAAAGATGTAGCCATTGTCGTTGTAGCCAATCGCTACAGACCAGTGTCCGCCACCGGAAGGAGATACAGAGGAGCCATAATGCAACCATCCGCAAGGCACAGGGCGACCAGCATTGATCTCATCACGCAGCATTTGCTCAGTCATGATTGTGGTGAATCGAGCCTTGAGGCCAAGAGCCCTTAGGGTTTCGATTTGAGCATTGGGATCGGTAGTGTCGCCATAACGGTCGCGAAGCTTGTTGTATTCATCATCGCCCTTTACTTTCCCATGGTACGCCGCAACCATAGCGCAACTAGATGAGAAGCATTCTCGATAACCAGTGCCCGATGCATTATCGCGTTGCGAGAAATATGGTACGGTCAATGGATTAGAGAATTCAGGTTTAGAAGGGCTAGAGCGATAGAGCAGCGCAAATTCTTCAAGTTCTTCTTTTGTTAACTGTTCTTCCAGCCAATTCCATGCAGCAATTTGATGATTCTCCTCTTCGTAGTATTTTGCAGCATTAACAAGACGAATCGGAGGAGCCATGGAACGAGGAGCGTATTGATTCATTAATTTTATCAGCTTATTTGCATAATCAGGATCCGTTGCATAGCCTTCGCTTTGCAACATGCGGGCACTTTCTTCACAATTTGGTGCATTATTAACGCCAGTATATCCGTTCCAGTCTTTATACCACCTATCAACTAAATACTTAACACAAGCTTCAATGGAAGGGAAATCCATGAAACGAGCTTTAATTGTTTGCCATCCATTGTAATATTCTTTTGTTGTTGCAACTGTGCCTCCGCCTCCTTTGAGGCCGAAGTAATTATGAGTGGCAGCCGTATGTTTACCAAAACCGCTCTCAAGAGCCCATTGCGCTGCAACAAGCGCAGGGAATTTAGCCCCTACGCGCTTGGCGCAAGAGCTAATACCTTCCCAGGTATTGGCGACCATGATCAGGAGCGCTTAGGGAAGATGCGCTTAAGGATGGTGAGCACCAGTTGCACTGTAGAGTTCTCCTTAAGAGGGCTAATGGCAATGATATGCTCGGCAGCACCGACAACAATGGCGCCAATAATAAACCATTCAGCAGCAGTCATAATGAATACGAATTGGTTTGTTATTAGCCTAGCGTCCAATTTCTAAAGAACGCACGCGAGTTTCTAGACTTTTTATGTTTTCAGTTAAAACATCAAGCTTTTCTGTGATGTTTTCAACTTGAAGAGTGATGCGAGATTGCTGATTACCAACAAAAACTAACATGCTTCCAGTAGCAAGAAGCATGCCTGCAGTTAATGTGACGGCCAAATCAGCAAGCTTTTCTTGCCAAGGTTTCATGGTGAAATAGCTTTCTTTTCTTCATTCTATTTCTTCTCTATTGGCTCTTGAAACATCGCATTATGCAGGATTTGAGGCTAGGCTTTAGATGAGCCAATTGAATAAAAAGGCTATGGGAAAACGCAATGGACCAGAAGATCTTCTCTACTCTCTGTCTGTATTGCGTCCCGGTGAAGCCAAACGTTGTTTCAGAAAAGCAATCTTCAGCGAATATCCATTGCGTGGTCCTTTAGGGCAACCAGCATGCGCTTATTGCGGGAAATGGCACGAAAAACTAACGCTTGATCATGTTGTTCCCAAAAGCAGGAGCGGACCACATTATGCGCGATGGAACCTTGTTCCTGCTTGTCAAAAATGTAATGGCGCCAAGTCAAGTCAGCCTGTTTTTGAATGGTGGCGTCCTCAGCAATTTTGGACTGCTGAACGCGAAGAAATCTTTCTGTCTTGGGTTTATGCCAATAGTTTTGTAAGTGCCCACACTGAAATTTCATCGTGGGAGGAATGGATGGAAGCGCTGCAGCGAGCGGCACCAATTTATGATCGTGATATTGCAGGGGCGGCCATGCGTTGGCCGCCTTTGCCGCAAATGGCTTAATTGACTGGTGCAAACATGGTCGTGGGAGCGCCGTGCCTCACGTTAGGCATTGGACAAAATCCGTCCTTACATTCCCCATTGTCTTCAGTGGTTTCAACAATGTCAATCAAGCGATTAAGATACCATTGTGCTTTATAGAGATCTTCAGCGCCATTTTTGCGTTCATATCGCATAACGTATTTGATGACATTGCCTTGAATGTAGCCCTTAAAGGCTTCTTTACTCATTGCGGCTTCAATGCATTCAATAGTTTCAATGCCGTTGGAGCCTTGGTAGTGAGAGGGATGGTTGACGGAATCCATGGTTAGAAGTCGTAGTTGTTGTTTTCAAAAGCCTGAAAGGCTTCAGGAGCGACGGGACGGCCCAGTTGAAGCAAGGCATCAGCATAAGCCCTGATCTCGCTCTGAGCGCCTTCTCCGCGCCGCAGGGAGATGAAATGAAGTAACGCTTGGAGACTGCAAGTCCAAACAAAACTAACATACATGCATGTTGGTAAAATACCACGCGCCTGTTCTTTGCTGGCTCCCATTGCCAGAAGCTCCCTGTAGGCATTGCGAGCCGTGTCAATGGTGTCGAGATAGACGTTGGCGGCCAGTTGTTGCGTGCGTGTTCCTACAGGCCCTCCAGATGCTTGGCGATTGTTCTCCGATTGCTGGAAGAACTGGCCAGGCATGTAAAACTCAACTTCCTCGGCAGAGCAATACCTGAAACTCTTCTCGTTCCAGCCCAGTTGCTCATCAACATACGATGAAGCCACAACATGCTTCCACCATTGCCTTGCCACGAATAACGGAGCCTTCACATGCCACTTGAAGACCACGCCCCGAAAAGGAGAAGTGTGCTTATGCTTAGCCAGGTAGTTAAGAAGCTTACTATCACGATCTGAAAAGCTTTCACTGTTTGCATCGAATGATTGCCTCGCGTCATTAACAACTGAAAGACTGTTTCCCATTGAATCAATTAACGAAAGCTTGCTTTGACCATCGCCCAATGGATCAACAAAAAACGCCATGGAAAAAGAATCGCTGTCTCATCATACAGTATACGGCTAGCCGTAACAAGCCTTTTCGGCTTCCCTTCCATGGTTTTCTCGCAATAGTTCCTACTATGGGGGAAAACACGACACAAGAATTATGCAATTTGTGCTTCCAGTTGAACTTAGGGATTACAATGGAAAGAGTGTTGTTGCTACTATGGGACCGTTTGAACATTCAACTGAACGCCAGTTTGCGTTGACAGTTCACAAAAAAGCAATTGAGGAATGCGACAATATTAAAAGCCTCAAGGAAGTTGCCACGAATCTTCTGATTGGCTGGAGCGGCATTCAAACTGCTAGCCAAGCATTGATCCTGGAAAACATTCAACTGCGTCAAGCGTTAGCGCAACGTGACAATGATCTTCAAGCCGCAGAAGCTATCATTGCGGAGTCTGCTGAGTTGATCGAGCAGCAATATGGGAAGCAATCATCGCGTGCCAAGTGGCGTCTTTGGCCATGGTAGAAGTGAGGAGGAAAATCGTCCAACCGCTGGTGTAGGCAATATTGTATTTACGACAATCACGCTCGTAGCCACTACCGCGAACATGGCGACCACCTGAATAAACAGCGCCTTGAATTTCAATGCCAGTGCGAGTTTCGGGGTGAGCAAAATCTAAACGATAACGACGTGAACGAGGCTTTTCTTTTTTGCGTTCTAGATAGTCAGTTTCCCAAGCTTCAATGTCGCTGTATTCGCGTTCCAGTGGAATAGAACGATACTTTGATTTCCAAAGCTTAAGAAACTGATCTTCTAGAGCACTCACAAGGATAATGCAATTAGCACTATCCTAACGGTTATCTCCATCGCCCTTAATCTTGCCGCGCTTCATGCGATCATAAAGCTTATCAATATTGGACTGAGCAACTTCGTTCATATCGAAGTTGAGTTCTGATGCAATTTGGGCAACGTACCACAGCACGTCACCAAGCTCTTTTTTGATTGCCGCTCGGCTTTCGTGATCAAAGTAACCGCCTTTATCGCGCATCACTTTCTTCACTTTCTCTGCCACTTCCCCTGCTTCACCACAAAGGCCAAGCACAGGATAGGTCATGTTCTTGCCTACATCGGGGTAGATGGCAGTGCGGCGTGATTCAGTTTGATAGTCAAGAAATTCCATAGTTTTAAAGGGGCCTTGCGGCCCCTCTCCTGATCAGAAAACGTCTTCTTGGTCGTTCTGCCAAACGGAAGCATAGCCTTTCGGTGCTTCACGATCAGCACCCTTGACTTTCACGCTACCAGTGAACTGAGGAGCGCGATCAGAGGAACGCTTAGTGTTGGGCCACACAGCCATGTCGAGACTGTAGTTACCGCGATCATTGGGGCCTGCTTGCTTGAGGGCATTGAGCACATCAGGCGTGAGGTCGATGGCGGCAGTGATTGGGGGCCTGTTGGCCATGGTGTTTCTCCTGTGGAGTAATGGAGCCCTGTTGGGCATCCATATCTTACCAGCTATGAGCGCTGTTGTCAGCCCCTGTCCATGGTCAGGGCAAATGCCTTGCCGCCAGGATAATGTTCTGTGAAATATCTCTTCACAGTGTCGATCATGATGCCTTGTTGGCTGAACAATTCAAAGGCGTCGAGATGGACAAGTTGAAGGTCCGGCTCGCTTTCATCTTGTTCTGGGTCGTAGCAAGCAATGACGCACCAAGCTTCTTCAATGGGAATGTCAAACATTTGTTGCGCTGCCATTGAATAAGCTCCAAGTTGACGCTTGTAATCTGCCAGTTGATAATCAGGCTTCACTTTGAAGCTTGTTTTCCAATCCACCAACGCGACTGTTCCATTGCTCATTTGAGCCAACATATCTAACGTGCCTGAATAGCCAATAGCTTCTTCTTCCTGCCACCATGCAACAGCGCTTTCAACTAGCACTGGCGATTCAATGGTGTCAAGAAAGGGCAGGGCAGCGTCGTAATAAGGCCGCCAATCAGGAGCACTATCGAGATGATGTTCAATGTCTTCTCCATTGAACCAATCTTCAATGACTGTATGAAGCCAAGTGCCACGATTCGCAGCAAGTTTTGTGCGGCGATTAGCCTCATCAGGCCCCACTCGTTTTCGCCAATTCATTAACGCCATAATCTTTGACACTGGCGCCATGGAAGACAATACTGTTGTTACGGAAGGAAGAAGCATGCCTTCCGGTACATTTGGAAATCCATTGCACTGGTAATGACGCTTGCCATTTAATGCAATGCGATTTGGTTCGTAATGTTCAAAGGAAGGCATGAGGGACTCTAAGCAAAGATCAAGACAGGCCATGGCCGTGTTAAATACTTCCGTCGTATTCAACAACAGTGCCCGCAAATTTCATTGCGAGCACTGCAGCGGCCACGTCTACTTTTTTGACGCCACGATTTCCATCACAGCTTCAAGGGCACCTTTGGCTCCGTTATCACAAGACGAACGGATCTTTTCAATGGTGGAGGAAGTTTCTTCTTTCGAGAACTTCACGCCATTGTCCTTGGCCCATGTTGTGACGAGCGTTGAGACAACATTGGCAAACATTGCGCTGTCTTTGATGTCATCGCCTTTGGAAAGGCCAACGCTTTCAAGGGCCGCCTTACCTGCTTTCATGCTGCTGCGCTCATCAGGGAAAAGTAAGGGATTGGCTTTGCAGAATGCAAGCAATTCCGCCTTTCCATCGAAACTTGTTTCAGCGCTAGAAGCAGCAGGCTTTTCAGAAATGCCAGTAGTAGCCTCCTTGGAGGAAGGTGCAGCCTTCTTGGCCGCAGGAGCAGGCTTCGCCGCCTCTTCTTCCTTTGGGATGTCTTCACCGGCATAAAGCTTGAGGCCAAGACCAGTGAACGTGGCAATGCATTTCACGGAAGCACGTTGAATGTTGTCGCTAACAGCGCGAGCATCCAGTTGCTTTAACGCATTGTGGCGATTGTCCATCAATGGGAAGACAAGCGCTGGAGTGCGCTTCACGCCGTCCGTAAGGAAAGGACGCAAGAGCCAACAACCTTCCTGGCCAAATACAGGCCAGCCCTTCTGCTGCTCCTCAAACGAAACATACAAAGCAGGGAATTTCTCCTTGAGATAGCGATAGGCAAAAGGCCACGACAAATAAGAAAGGCCCTTGTAGTTTTTCTCAACGTGCTCTCCAATAGGAAGTTCATAAGCTTCCTTGAAAGCTTCTGGTGAGATTTCGAGGGGAGTGAACATGCCAAGAGTGCGCTCTGCAAGCATGAGATCAGTAGTTGATTCAGTCATCGGAGGAGGAGAGTTCTGAGATGTGGCGTTCAAAAATGGCGAAACTTACTTTCCGTTCGCCTTCGTTGTGCATGATGCTATTACCTGGAAGAGGCCAGTTGGGAATGATGCGAACATCGCTGATGCCAAGTTGAAGGCAATCGGTATAGCCTTCTTCGATGCACGATTCTTCGTCAATAATAATGACGGGCACATCAGGGCCGTATTTGGCTTCAGCCTTGAAGACTATCTGTCTCAGGCCAGAAAGAGTGAGGGTCATGGTTTGAGGGGGCGAGGTGGTCTGTGACGTACTGCCATGGTTCATCGGAGAGCATGGCTTCAGCTTCCCAGTAAGCAGTGGAACGAATGAGGCGTTCTACTGTTTCGGATTTAGAGAGGGAAGCTGCCTTGGCAATGTCAGACAGATGAGAGTAGGCAGAGTCTGTGAGAGTGAAGTGTCGGCGGGTTTTACCGCCTTCATAGCGAGCCATTGGAAAACGGACAACTCCCGCAGTTTAGGCCCACTTTTACGAAAGCGCAAGGACTGAGTAGATTAAGCTAGTCTTAACGGCCATGTCATTGCGTTCCCAGGGAAAAGTGGGCACAATGGCGGAATCCCAGCCTCCTTTTCATGGCATTCTCCATTCTGGACCACCTTGAGAGCATTGAGAAAAGCGATGCTCCAGGGAAGTTCGTCTGTCCTGCCTGTGGTGGTAATGACTTCACGATCAACCAGAAGAACGGAGCATTCAACTGCTGGCATGATCCAAGCCCTGCTCATCGCGCGGAAATTCGTGATGTGCTTGCGCCCTTAACGCGATGGGAGAAGCCTCCTCGAGGCGCCGGACAATACGACTTCACATATCGCAATCCCGCAGGCGAAGACGTTGTGATTGTTCATCGCAAAGATGATGACAATGGAAAGAAACGAATTTGGCAAGATTTCCCAACAATCAATCCAGAAGCAACGAACCATAAAGTAGAGCTTCAAGAAGCAAAGGCAAACGTGTTGCCTTTCATGTATCAAGAAGCAGTTGCAGAACACAAGAAAACTGGCACTCCCATCTTCATTGCTGAAGGAGAACTCACATGTCAATCACTCTGGGCTCTTGGTATTCCTTCCGTTACGTTTCTTGGTGGCAGTAAACAATATCGCACAAATGGTGACTACAGCAATCTCTTCAAGGAATGTCAAGTTGTTTTGTGCCCTGATAGGGACGAACAAGGCGTTGCCTTCATGTCAGAAGTTGCGAATGATAATCCTGGCGCTGGTTGGGTTTATGCCGATCCTCGTAGTTGGGAATGGGATAATCTCCCATCTGGCAATGGTTACGATTTAGCTGATTACATCGAAGAAGGGGCAACGAAAGAAGACATACTTTCTTCCATTGTTTCCAAAAACCGCCATTCTGGCAAGAACGGCAAACCTTCTTACGAGGAGATCATTAATACAGTTGAGAACTTTGTTGGTCTTTATGCCAATGACTCCCGTATTGCTTACGAGACTGGGCTTTGGCTTGAGGAGCACAGCGTCAAAATGGCGCAGGCCAATGTTGACAGGATTATTGAAGAAGCAAAAGGACGCATCTATGGCAGGGAAGAAATTGAAACTGTTGATGCCCTCACCATTGCCAACGCTGATAAAGCTCGTGACTGGTTGATTGCTGGTATTCTTCCGCTTGGCACTGTAATGCTACTAGGAGCCTCAGGCGGAACCGGCAAATCGACCATTGCCTACAACTGGGCTCTTCACATCGCAAAAGGCACTCCATGGAGCGGCAGGAGGTGTTTGCAAGGCAAGAGCTTGATCATTCAATCTGACGAGCCTCTTGTTGATGCCAGTGAAAAACTTAGCGTGATTGGTTATCAAGATGCCGACCTCGCTCCTAATACGATTAATTTCTGGGAGACTTGGCGTTTTGCTCACATGAAACAACTTGAAGATTATGTCAAGAAACATCGCCCTACATTCATCACCATTGACAGCCTCACTGCATGCTTGGCAGGCATGGACGTTGATTTGATCAAGAGCAATGCTGGTGACGTGATTTATGGTTTGCGTGATATTGCCAACACTTACAAATGCAGCGTCATGATCCTCCACCATTTAAACAAAAGCGGAGGCATGCGAGATTCCAGTAGTTTCGTCGATAATGTTAGTGAAGTGGTGAAGCTAACTCGCCCTGAAAATAATTTTGATCCGAATGAATTTCACCTTGAGTGGATGAAGAGTCGTTCAGGACTTACGGGTAAGCATGTATTACAACGTGATCCTCTGAATTATGGCTGGCATTATGCTGGTCCTCTTGGTGGCTCACTTGAAGAACTGGATAGTGTTGTAAAGACAATCAACATGCGGAAGAACGAACGGTTTACTAAGCGTCAAGTTGCCACGCTTTCCAATAGCTTTGATATTAGCTCTACTGCAAAAATGTTGGAAG
>Ga0075481_10001225_pt1 | contig 10014 bp, 9 predicted proteins | sample DEB08_DNA_11_FD_76337 | JGI IMG/M metagenome (GOLD analysis project Ga0075481, IMG submission 76337) | Aqueous microbial communities from the Delaware River and Bay under freshwater to marine salinity gradient to study organic matter... | ecosystem: Environmental > Aquatic > Marine > Coastal ... | reverse complement strand
CATAGGTCTTGCATGTCCTCAAGTCGGCAGTAGTTATAATATGTTTGTAATGAAACATTCTATATTAGGAGATCTTGGTATTTATAAACCTGAAATATTAGAAACAGCCGGAGATCCTGAATGTAGATTTGAAGAAGGTTGTTTAACATTTCCTATGCTTTATTTAGATGTCAAAAGACCCGAAAAGGTTAAGGTAAGATATTATAAAAATGATGGAGTAACACAAGTAGAAACATGGATGGATGGTATTGATGCTAGATGTTTCCAACATGAGTTTGAACACTTGCAAGGCGAATTATTTTTAGATAGAGTAAGTGATTTAAAATTACAAAGAGCATATAAGAAAAGAGAAAAATTCTTTAAGAAATTAGAGAAACAAATGAAAAATGCTTGATTATCCTTTTTGGGTAAATGATTTTGACAGAGTCAGAGATCATAGAATTACCCACCCATCAGTAGCAAAAATATTCGAACATCCTGTAGCATTTTGGTATGGTACAAAAGAAAACAAACGTGTCAGTAATAACAATAAGTTAGAAAAAAGCCTTAAAAGATTTCTTAAAAGAACGTCACCTAATCTTCCTTACTTTGTAATTTATAATATGCCTAATAGAGATTTAGGACACTATAGTAAAGGTGGTGCTCAAACAGCCGTTAATTATATGCTGTTTTTAGAAGAATTTTGCAGAGGTATTGAAGGCACAGAACCTATAATTATATTTGAACCTGACGCATTACCACATACAACATTAATGGATAATAAACAGGCTGAGCATAGGAAAAACCTTATACGCGAAGGCTTAGAGGTCCTAACAACAGGTTCTAAAGCAAAAGTCTACGTAGATATAGGACATAGTAACTGGTTAACTCCCACTGAAGCACATGAGTTATTAGAATCGGTATACAACGATAACATCAGAGGATTTTCTGTAAATGTAAGTAATTATCGAAGTAATGCAGAATGTATGGAATGGGGTGATAAAATTTGTGAATATAATAGTAATTACAAATATATAATAGATACTAGTCGTAATGGCAATGGCCCATATGGCAATGAATGGTGTAACCCTCCTGGTAGAGCATTAGGTACACCTCCAACCTGTGATACTGGTAATACTAATTGCGATGCTTTTCTTTGGATTAAGATACCAGGTGAAAGTGATGGAAAAGGTAACGGAGGACCTAAAGCAGGAAAGTTTTGGCCTGAGATGGGAGTTGAACTAGTTAAGAATTTTAACTGACGCCACTTGGGTCGTCGTCAGTATCTATAACTGGTGGTGTTTCCTCTCTAGGTGAATTAAGTTCTGCTTCTAAATAATTTTTAGCACCTTGTAAATAAGTATGCGCCTTTACAATTTTAGCCTGCCACCAATGAGGGAAGTCTGAGTCAGGTAATTCTTTTAGCATCTTATGTACGTCTATAGCATTTTTACCAATAAGATATAATTCTTTACCAATCATACCTCTTTCATTATCAACATGTCCAACAGCAACTTTTTTAACTTCCCCTTCACCAGTATCTGATTTATAATCAACACCTGGCTCGCCATCGTTCACTTCATTAATAACTGGAATGCCTGCTAATTTTTGTAGTCTATCTATTTCGTTCATATTAGTATTTATCTATTAATCAAAAAATTTATTAGTCGATTAAAACAATTTTGCTTATTAAATTGATGTAAGTTATGTTGTAGTATGTCTTGTACTTCAGATGATTGTTCTATGCTTTTTAACTCATCTAATGATAAACTTGCTATATGTTTAACCATCTCTAATTGTGTTTTTAAAAGTGTTAGTGTAGATGTAAAGTCTAAATCTTTAAAATAAATATCATCTAATGGAATATATCCCATATTTTTAAACTCTTTAAAATGTTGTTTACTAAAAACATTTATACTAGGTATTTGATTAATTATAGGATTAAATGTTTTTTCTGTAAAGAATGAGTTTATGTTATTGTATAAGAATCCATGATCAAATGGTGTATCTGCTTTAAACGATGTATCAATGTTTATATATACACCACCATGTTCTCTACAACTAAAAGGTATTTCCCATTCATCTATAGACGTAATATCATCAAAATAAATAGGTTTCATTAAATTATCTACTTCTGATTTATCAGATATTAAGTTTAATGATATTAGATGATCTATTAGTTCACTGCCACCATCTATGGTCCAATCCTCATTTAATCCTTCATTATGCCAGGAGTAATATGATTTGTCAATGATGTTTTCTTTTGTACACAATGCATGAAATATTTTTCTTTGAGGCCGACAGTTTTTGTTTAAAATTGTAAAGTGTTTCTCTAGTTGTCTTGGTAATGTAGGCTTTGCCCAACCGTTGTGTATAATAGCATTATTTCTCCAGATGTAAAGCATTGCTTCATGACTATTGTAAGTATAGCAGTCATACTCAATATCAAAATCTTTTTTAAATGCTGATACAGGAGAATAACCTGTTAAAAGAAGTGTGTTATCAACATTTGAAAAATCTTCTATATCTTTTAAAATTTGTTTTGAATGTGGCTCTAAGAAATCTTCTGTAGTTGTATCTATTATCAAGAAGTTGTTTTTATTTTTTAAAAAATTATTTTTTAAATGTGATAAACTATGTATAGGTGAATAACAGTCTAAAGATAAAATATAGATGCATTCTTTATCTGCATCTTGTGTAAATGTATATAATGGATTTGTCTCCTCAAAGAATTTAAGGTGACCAAACAAACTTCTATTTTGTGGGAGTTCTGTGCTAGAATAATAATAATCGAATATGTACATTTTTAAATAGTATATTAACTATTTAATCCTGCTAATGTTCTTAGTTCGCTCATTGCGGCTTCTAATGCCTTGTTTGATGTATCTTCAATTGACTCGTGTTTCATCTCATCGCACTTATTTTCAATGTACTGGTGAAGGATCTCATCTCTATCATCGTCCATGTGTTTGCCCATGTCAATTGAAAGTTCAGTTAGTTCCTGATCAAGTTCTTCCATACTTAAACCTAAAACTTCTGCTAGGTCTTCTTCACTATTTTCGAGTGCAGTAACAAGTTTATAATAATGAGCCTCTTCTTTATCAAATTTCTTTTTATCTGAGGCTCTATGCATTTTGTCTGCTAAGTCTTTTTCAGTGCTCTTACTATAAGGTACAGAGTCTTCTTCCATGCCTTGGTCTTCATCTGAGAATGCACTTGCTAATATTTCCGCTTGTGTCTTTTCTAAACCTTGATCTTGTATTTTTTCTATATATGAATCTACAACTGAGTTTGCAAATTCATCGTCGCGATCATCACCTGAAAGTTTTAAATCTTCTAAACCTTTAATACATTCTTCAGCATCATCGCATTGTTCAATCCAACTTTCACAATCTGTCATCATAAGGTCTGATGCATTTCCACCTTCACTCATGTTATCTATTGCATGATCATGATTTATATCATTTGCGGCTTCTTCTGCACCTTCTCTATCTGCTTTAACTTCTTCTACTGAACATTTTAACATATCTGCTAGATCTTCGTCACTCATTTGACTTGGAGTAGGACCCTCAGATTCTTCAACGCCGTAGTCTGATCTAATGCTATCTAATTCAACACTTTCTAATGAACTTGTTTCAGGATCAAAATCTCTATCATCACCTGCTGAAAGTTCCATTTCTTTTAATGCCTTTTTAACAATTTGTAGAACAAAGTTTCTTTCGTCACCTGCTAAGTCTTTTAAGTCAGACTCTCTCATTGAATCGATAATATCACTTAATTTTTTACTAACTGCAAGACCATTATCGTCAGGCATAATTCTTTCGTTAATTTCTGATAATAATGCAACTGGTGATCTCATTAGTTCTTGCAAGAATTGTTCTTTTTTAACTTCAGGGTCGTTTACATCAGCACCTTCTGGGAATCTGTTAGCAACACTCATTACTGCTGAACTTTTACTTACTGGAGCAAATGTAATATCATTTGGCTTTAGTGGAGTATCGAATTCAACTGGACCTGCTTCTTCTATTCCTTCAGTGATTATACTTAATCCTGCTAATTGTTTTAATTCTTTTAAGTCTTCGTTCATTTGTTCACCTTTCAGTTTATTATAAATCAGTTCAAATACTGATTCGTTATATTCTTTAAACTGTTTAGAAAATATCTCTTTAGCACCCTCTTTAGTGGGAGCATCTATTAAAGATTTTCTAAACTGACTAGCACTTGCAATTTCGTTGCTTTCGCCAGGAATATTATCTATAACATATATGTAACCCCTTTCATTCATTGACTTGGGGTTTTGCTTATATGTATTTATCATCTGATAGTAAGTAGGTTCTATCTTTCCTGTCTCTTTATTAGGCCTTAATTTCATATTAAGTCCTGTTTCTGAATCCATATTATCAAACCTAAATCTAGGTGACTCAGCCATATCTTTTTCACCTACTGCAAATATTACTGATACTTTATCAAGATCAAAGTACCTCTCGTATGCTTCTTTTTGATATGGAGAAGGAACTGCTAACAGAACTTCATTTGGATTTAATCCTTGTGCAGTTGCAATTAGTTGTTTTTCTTTAAAATTAAATGGACTTTTGGCACCATCTACTTTGTCTGATGTACCTATAAATACTTTTTCACCTGGAAACTTTGCTTGTAGTTGTTTAAATACTTCAGCATGATGCGAGAGCATAGGCTGAAACCGACCAGGATATATAATTATTCTTTCCATATGTACTATTTATCTTAAAGTAGTTTTCCATATACTGAGTTCACCTATCTCTATATCCTGCGGTTGATCTAAGCACCATTTAATAGTGTCTGCTACTTTGCTAGGAGTAAGCATATTAAATTTACCAATATGTTCTTTAACCATATCTGTTTCAACATAGCCTGGATTAATGTTTATTACTCTACAATTCTTCTTGTTAAACATTGCTTGGTACGATGTATTTGCTAGGTCTTTTTTTGTTGATGCGTAGAATTGATTTTTACCTACACCGTATTTAGATCTACTGTTTATGTTTATAATTGTCTTATCTTCTAGTGATTGCCATTGTTCAAAGAGATGTTTAAAAATTTCTGTTTGTTTAAATTCGAAGTATGCATTGTTGATAAACACATCAGCATCTAATGAATCTTGTACTATTTTCTCTACAACACCATTAACTGATATATCGAACCCATTGCTTCTACTAAATCCTATGCAATTATTATTAGTGTTAAATAAATCAAAACAAGCCTTACCGATTCCTTTTGTATGTCCTGTGATTGCTATTTTCATTAAAACTCTCTTGGGTGCCAAATACCTAACTCACCTATCTCAATATGCGAAGGCATACTTAATACCCACTGTATAACATCTGCTACATCTTTAGGATCAATCATGTTTACATTATCCCAATGATGCTTTATAAAATCTGTTCTTGTATAACCTGGATGTATTGTAATTATTTTACATTGTTTTGAAAGGTACATTTGTTTTGCATATATTGAATGCGATATAGATTTTTTATTATCATTATATGCCTTACTACTTCTTTTATCTTTCTTTAATTGAGGTTGCTCGTCATTAAAAGGATAATACTTACTCTTGCTACCAATGTTAATTATTTGTTTATTAGGATCATCTTTCCACTTATCAAATATCATATCAAACAATTTTACTTGATATAATCCGCTGTATGCATTGTTTATAAATACATCGAAGTCATTAGACTCCTCGATAATCTTATCAGCGTCTTGTGTAATATCGTAACCATTACTTCTACTAAATCCTTTACAATTGTGCGATTGTTGTAATGTGTCAAAAATTGATTTGCCTATGCCTTTAGAGTGACCAGTAATTGCTATCCTCATTTTATTAAAGGACCTCTAACTCCAATTAGATGCCAACGATCAGCGTCGCCATAATTTACAGCAGTATGGTAACCAGAACTATCTATTTCATAAATTGTTCCTGTTTCTAAATGATAATGATCTACAGTATTTTGTTTTTCATGATCTGGTACACTATCATAAAAACATAAAAAGCAATCTTTATTAGTAACTATTGGAAAGTGTATTCTTCTATTTCCTGGTCCATCATCGTGTACGGTATATGTATTATTGCCTGGTATACAAAGTAATCTCCATCTATAATATTCTGGATACTGTTGCACTAGTTCTTCAAAAATAGTACCTTTAAGAGATTTATGTAATACAGTAAAATATCTTTGATTAAATTTAATTTTATTTTTTGTACTACAATCCCACTCGTGATCGTCTGATACACCTGTAATACTTATCTGAAAAGGATTAGGCAACGGACTTGCACGATCTATTAATCTAAATAGATCTGCACTTAACTCTTCTGTTCTATCAAATTTGCCTAGAATTTTTACATGTGACATAATACTACTTATTAAAATTTAAAGATTTTTGTAACTAATTTAGATTTCAGTACGAATACCTATTAGATGCCAGCGGTCTTGTTCCCCCCAATTAACAGCCGTGTGCCAACCAGAACTATCTATTTCATATACTTTACCTGCTTCTAAATTGTAATTTTGTATAGTATTAACAGAACCATCTGTAACAGGTTTATCATAAAAACATAAAAAACATTCTGAATTAGCAGTTACAGGTATATGTATTCTCTTATTCCCTGGCCCATCGTTGTGTATAGGATAGTTCCAGCCAGTTGGTATGTTAAGTAATCTCCATCTATAATACTGTGGATATGCTTGAACAATATCATCAAAAATTGTACCTACTAACGATTTATGCAGTACAGCATAATGTCTTTCGTTGCGTATACCTCTTATACGCATGTTAGTCTTACTGTTATTATCCCAAGACTCGTTATCTGTAAGGCCTTGTATACAAATTCTGTTAGGGTCTGGTAAAGGTTTATTTTCAGAAATAAGATTAAACAATGCATCTTGCAATTCATTTATTCTATCAAAATTATGTAAGTATGTAACTTGCTCCATACTAGTACTTATCTGTGTTCTGTTATCTCAACAACAAGTTTTGACGTGCCTTTATGTATTCTATGGTACGTTTTTGCAGGTATAGTAATAGTGTCTCCTGCTTTTATTTCTCTAGGTAATTTATTATCCATCTGAAATTTCCAACCTGTGCCTTCGATTACTTTAACAACACGATCACATCTGTCTCTGTGCCATACAAGTTCTTCTGATTCCACAGACTCTGAGAACTCTCTTAAAAATGATTCATCTGTAATTTGTTGTTGTGTATAAGGCTTTGATTCCTCTTGTTTAGTCGGGTTAAACTGTGCAATCTTCTGTGTAAGTTCCTGTTTTAATTTTTCTAATTCAGGTGTACTACCTAATTCTTCTGTTTGCTGTATTAAGCGATTAATTGTTTTTAGTTCTACATTACTGGATAAATCTGCTTTTTTAGCCACTCCAGTGATTATTGCCAACATTCTTTTCTGTGCTTCAGGCCACGGCTTACCACGTTGTTGTGCATAAGTCACCATCAACTTCACAAATTCTCTGCCAGGTGCCATGCCTCTTTCTATCATGCTGGGTAATGCGTACTGGGTATAGTACTCATCTACATAACGCATAGCACCGCCTTGATGTTTGTTATTGAACTCAATGAACCTCCTCACTAACTCCACAGGGTCGCCACCGTCATTTGTGATAGCATCACTGGTCCATGGTTGTTGTGCCATTATACTGAATACTTTGTCTTGTTGTGCCTGTATAATTTTGCTTAACACAGGATGTTTGCGTGTAAACTCACGTTCTTTTTCATGTGGTATGCGTCTGTCACGAGCATCTCTGGCTTCTAACCCATTAACGGTCACGTGTATTTGATACTTGGCATTGCCTGGCTTTTCGTTGTAGATGATTAAATCACCTTGGCTACTGTAACTGTCATAGAAGTAACTGTTTTTGCCTGTGGTACACCATTTGGTGCCACTGCCTAAAGCACAACTGGCTTCATGGCTCTTGGGTATTGTGACTGTGCCTAACGGTCCGTTATATAACACTTCTACGTCTTTGCGTTTTAGTGTTTCGTTGTCGGTTTCAGGCGGAACATAGTTTTCATCGTAGGCGTCATCTATGAAGTCTTCAAAACGATAAAAATTCTTGTACCTGCCTATGTCGCGTTCGTTGGATGGAAGTTGCGGCTTAATGCTTTCAAATCTTTCTAATGCGTCACGTATTTGATCAGCATCTTCTAATTTGAATGAACTCTGCGTTCCTATCTTATCCAAATCAAACTCGGCATCATCGATGTTCCAATCTTCTGTTGCTCTGTCTGTTACATAATCAGCACTCTGATTGTCATCGCCCTTGCCCAGATCTGTGTAATCTTCGGGCCAGATTTCATTATAGCCTTCTTCCCAATCATCAGCCGCTCCACTTTCTAGTTCTGCTTTTCTTAACTTGGCATATAATTTTTGATTCTGAACGTGTACTTTTACTACTGCTGTGTACCAACGTATCAGTGTCATCACATACTGTTTGTTTTGGGTAGGGTCTATACGTTCGAGTTCTGCAATTACTTCACGAGCAAGTTCCTCTTCAGTATTAACATTAAGTTCATTAGAATAAAACCAATTGTCTCCTATGTTTTGTTCATTGAATGTTGCCGCTTGAGCAATACGTTTGCCCCAATTTTTTAAAGTGGCTTGTTTATTGTATTCTAAAAGGGTTTGAGGATTATTAAAGATCTCGTGTAGTCTCATGATGATTGATTACCACCATTTGCCGCCTTTTACTAAACCGTATCGTGGTAAGCGACATGCCCAGTAACCGGCTTTTGTTTTGTCGTTTTTCTTTTCGCAATTATGTCTTGCGGCAAATGATTTTGCTCTGCCTTTGTTACCTGCTTTGGTTTTAAGTCCTGGATCACCAAAACTAATCTTTTTAACATTGCCTTTCTTAGACTTTACATATACATAGTACTTCTTACTACCACCTCTTTTAGGTTTATTAAGTTGTACTTTCTTGCCTTGGTATTCTGCTTCAGAGGCCATTACTTTAAGTTTACGTTTTGCTTGAGCACTTGGTGTTGAACGTGCCATCTGTTTTTTTCTTTGTACATTTAATAATTTGTCATGAGTAGGTGAACCTACTTTAAACTGCATTGGATACTTAGGATCGGTTGAATCCCACATGTCACCTTTTCTAATAAACTCGCGATCTACACCACCCATTTTAACTGTAACAATATCGTCAGCCTCAACGTCTTTTAATGCTCTTTCTTTAACTTTGGCTTCTTGCATTCTAACGCCATAAAGTATTCTACCTATATCGCTAATAGTATCTGCAAGTTCTGAATCTTCACTTTCAAGTTCTGCATACAATTCCTGTGCTGTATGTTCACTCCATCGATTTTCATCACCTAATGCTTTGGCAAGCATTTTAGCAACTATTGCCTCACCTGAATTTTCATCTTCGTATACAGCAGTCTCATTTGGAAATGCTATTTGTTTTGCCTTACCGGCTAAGTCTGAAGCCTTTGCTCTACCTAGTTGTGGGTAGTCTGTTCTAAGTTGTTGGACTATCATTCTAGGATCTTCCATGTTAGGCATCATCCTAGCGGCCTGTTTTATAACTTCTTCGTCACCTGGGTAGTCTGCTTTGGCTGTTTGTCGTTGTGCTTGACGTTCATCATGATCTTTAATTTCTTTCCAACTTACTGTATCGCCATTATAAGTAAGTTCTCCTTCATCGCAACCATAGTTGCCAAAACCATAACAGTCTTCATCATCTTCTACATTAGGACATTCTGGACAATGACCGTCTATAACATACTGTGCTTCAACTTTATTGCTCTGTGCTAATGCATCTTGTAAGTCGTTATATGCTTGACGTCTTTCTTCTTCATCGTAATAACTATCAGGTTCACCGATCATTCCTTCTTGTGCTTCTTCAATAGATTCATCTTCATTCAGATATGGAACATCCAACCAAACACGACCTACACCTTTTAGTTCGACACTTTCGCCTATGTCGGTGCCAAGCATTTCTTCACTTTCCCAATCTAACTCAGGAAGTGAACCTGCTTCACGTA
>Ga0075481_10001224_pt1 | contig 10015 bp, 9 predicted proteins | sample DEB08_DNA_11_FD_76337 | JGI IMG/M metagenome (GOLD analysis project Ga0075481, IMG submission 76337) | Aqueous microbial communities from the Delaware River and Bay under freshwater to marine salinity gradient to study organic matter... | ecosystem: Environmental > Aquatic > Marine > Coastal ... | reverse complement strand
AGGCGTCTCCTTGACCTCCTATCGCTTCCTCAAAGGAGCCGAGCCGGCCGCAGAATTGGACATCACCAAGCCTGGCAGCGTGGCCTTTGTTGACACCGACGGCGAAGTCATCTACCTGCACGAAGGACGTTTGACGGACACGGACGTGATTCGAGAGAAGATGGACCTCGCCTCAGGCGCTTGACGCCGCGGCTTTCTTCCGGTTTCGGTTCCATTTCTTGATCCGCGGAAGCTGCCACTTGATGATGCCCGTCCAGAACACGATGGCCATCACGGCATTGCCCATGACCATCGTGACCCACGGTTGTTCATCCCACGCATTGATGTCGCCAGAAAAGGTGATGCGGGCAAAATACACCGAGATCATCATCCCAAAAATCAGATGAATCCACCGAAGTCGTGTGTTCCAATTGGCCATGTTCAGTCCTCAGCGTTGTTCTTCTTATGTTCTGCGAGTTTTGCTTCGTATTCTTCCTTCGACAGACCGTGCCATCCCTTGCACATCCCTGTCGGCGATCGTCCACACATACATTGTCCCATGAGTTTCATTCCTCCTGTGGTTCGTCCGAAGGTGGACCCGTACTTAGGGCGGCAAGTTTCAGGGTGCAAAGCGAGTGTCAGGGAGTGAAGGTGGTCTTCCGGTCGATACTTGTGCCTTGATAGCGGAGCGATACCACCTTTGGTCATGGACCACCTACATGCCAGACCCGTGTGCCTTGAAGAGCGCAGCAGGCGAATCATTCGGCTGCTCGGAAAAAGCCACGTCTTGGACATCATCTGGCACTTGGTCAACGCCGACCAACCCACCAGGTTCAACGAACTTCGTAGGCACGTCGACGTGACCGCAACCACCCTAAGCCGACGGCTGGAAGAGATGGGCGTGCTTGGCTTGATCAGCCGTACGGTCTACCCAGAGGTGCCGGCTCGTGTGGAATATGAGTTGACTGAACGGGGGCAAGGCCTCGACGGCGTGATGCGAGGCCTGTGGGGTTGGATCGATGCCCAACGGGTCTGAACGCCGAATCACACGTCTTCGATGACGGCATCGACCACGGCGGCCACGTCCGCGTCATCATTGGCCCAGAGAGGTGCTGCACCCTCCGATTCGTCGCCTCGCCCGTGTGCGACGAACAACAGTGCCCCGACGCCGAGGCCGAGCACGACCAACACAAGGGCCGAAACCAACCCGACGGAGACGCCCCCGCCGGTGGCCTCCACTTGTACGTTCTTCGCGTTCGCCGTGTCCATCAGCATCACGTTGACCGCAACGTTGGACGATGAACTGTGGCCACCAGAGTCGTTGGCCGAAAGCCCACGAACCGAAAGCGTGTGGTTGCCGTCCAGACTCACGCCGGGCAGGTGCTCCAACTGGTGAACGATGGTCAAGAGGTCCAAGCTCACGTCTTCGGTGCCTGGTTCGTAGCCGTGCAAGGTGGCCCAGTCGTCCCGCAGGTGGTTGCTGCGCCACTGAACGGAGTCAACGTCGCCTTGGATGGTGAAATCAATGGCATCGCCTGGCATCAAGTGAATCCGGTTGTCATCTCCGATGGTGGTCTCAAGCACCACGGAAATGCTGTCGTCGAGTTGGTAATCACGCTGAGCGGCTTCCATCACCGCAGCGAGCGCTTCGACGTGGCCGTGACCGTACACGTTGTTTTGCCGGTTCTTTGGCAGCAAATCCTCTGCGCAAGGCTCGTTGGCCAACATGTAGTGGCATTCACGGTAGGTGGCGGTCTCTTGGAGGATGTTTCGAACGTCAAAAGGAGACAGATCCGGGTTGGCTTGAAGCATCAGTGCCACGGTACCAGCGGTCCCAGGCGTGGCCATGCTGGTGCCGCTGAACGCGACGTACCCGTCACCCGTGTTGTGCGCAACAGACATCACGTCAGAGCCGACGAAAGCCACGTTGGGCTTGATTCGTCCCTCTTCAGTTGGGCCTTGGCTGCTGTAGATGGCGATGCTGGTGTCCTTGTCGAGTGCCCCGACCGTGATGGCGTCTTCCGAGGAACCTGGGGTGCCAATTTGGGCGGAGACAAAGCTGTTGCCGGCCGCGATGAGCATCGTGATGCCCGCGCGAACCATCTCGTTGGACATGCGGTTGACGCTGTCCTCTTCGGATGAGGTCCACTCGATGGCTCCGGGGCCTCCAAGGCTCATGGAAGCAGCTCGGATGTTGAATTCGTAGCGGTAGTCCACCGTCCACTGCATGCCGGCCATGACCACGGCAAAGCTGCCCGAGCCGCCCGCATCAAGGACCTTGACGCCCACGAGGAAGGCACCGGGAGCCATTCCCGGATGATCGTATGACGGGGCCCCGGTTCCTGCCACGGTCCCTGCGCAATGCGAGCCGTGACCCTGGTCGTCGTACGGGAACACCTCGGTGCCGTTGACCTTGTCGGGGTTGTTGACCGGGTCGTAAAATCCGATGATTTTCGGGTCGTCGGTGCTGTTGTCGTCGTCCATGTCGTCAAGACCAACGTGCATGCCGTCGATGCCGGTGTCGATGACCGCAACGGTCACGCCGGAGCCGTCGTAACCCGTGGCTTGCTGAGCGAGATCGACTTCGTGGACGACGGCTGCATCGCCGTTCTGGACTTCGAGCAGACCGTCAAGTTCGAGCATCACGACACCCGGCAGGGTGGTGGCTTCGAGGACCATGTCGTGGGGCAACCGCCCCGCAACGGCGTCGATGAGCGGCAAGTCCCATGCATGTTCGTACCCGACCTCGCGCTCAAGCATGGCCACGTCAGCCGGTGTGGGCGTGTGGTCAAAATCGATGATGAGCGGCAAGGTACCGTCCTCATCGAGGAACAGTGGGTGGTCATGGTATCGCTCGACCATGTCCCCGATGCCGTTGCCGTCTCGGTCCACGGTGGTTTCGACCCACCAGCCCTCTTCCTCCTCACTGGATTCGACGGCTGGCACGCTTACCGAGGCCATGGCCAAGGGAAGCACCAACAGGCTGAGGACGGTCAAAACGATGAGGCGCTGGGTGGCCGCCTTCGTGGTCATGAATATACGTAGCATGGGGGCGGTTTCAAGCCATCGCATCGAAGCGCAGCATCACCAACGACGCTCGGCGGCACATTGCATTGGGACCAAAGCGGCCTCATCTTCGGAGCCATCGCCCCAATCATGACTGCCCCTCCGTTGTCTTGAACATGAACCCTGCGCCCCATTCATACGTGCCGGGGAACAGCACAGCCCATGCGCGGAGACCGATTGGTGTGGATCGACCTTGAGATGACAGGGTTGGACATCGTTCACGATCGCATCATCGAAATCGCCACGCTGGTGACCGACGGTGAGTTGAACCTCATCGCAGAAGGACCAAACCTTGCCGTCACGGTCCCCGAAGAGGCCATTGCCGGCATGGACGAATGGAACACAACGCATCACCACGCCAGCGGTCTCGTGGAACGCATCAGGACCGAAGGAGTCAGCATCGATGAAGCACAAGCCCAAACCTTGGCTTTCCTCCGTGAACACGTGACGGCCAACACGGCGCCCTTGTGTGGCAACTCGGTCTGGAACGACAAGCGCTTCTTGGAAAAGGAAATGCCCGACATCGTCGATTTCCTCCATTACCGAATGATCGACGTGTCCACCGTCAAGGAATTGGCACGGCGCTGGTACCCTGATGTTCCGCGGTACCCAAAGAAAGGCGCACACCTGGCGTTGGACGACATCCGAGAGTCCGTGGAGGAGTTGCGCCACTTCCGAGAGCGCGTGTTCAAGTCCTGATCACAGGGCATCGCGCCAGGTCGGTTCCCCGGGGGAAAGGCCGGCTTGTGAAGCCATGATAGCAGCGGCGACCGCCACGGCGATTTCTTCGGGAGTTTCCGCACCGATGTTGAGACCAATGGGGCACACCACGGCTTCGACCACCGTTTCTGGCAGACCGGACTCGATGCAGCCGTCACGGAACGAGGTCCATTTCGCCCGTGAACCGATGCAGCCAACGCGAGGCGTCCCTCCTTCGCCCGGGACTTCTTTTGCCGCAACAAAGCGTTCGAGGAGACCGTGAAGGCGTGCCCTGTCCTCGGCATGGTCGTGACCAAGAAGGAGAATGTCGGTAAATCGCCGCAAGGTGTGTGCGTCTTCACGCTGCAGGAAGCCCTCAACGCTTGACACGTGGCGCTCGACCGCGGCAGGATGCTGTTCCATGCCCGCATAGGCTTCCCTTGAGTCCTGCACCGAGGTGCGCCAGCCGAGTTGCTGGGCGAGATGAGCGAAAGCAACGGCACAATGGCCTCCACCCATCAGCAAGACGTGGGGGGTCGGGTGAAGCACGTCGATCGACACCGTAACTCGTCCCCCGCAAAGCGAATCCAGCGCCACGACCTCATAGCCCTTGGCCCCACGGTGCAAACCGTAGGTGAGCACGGTCCCCATCGGGCGACCAGGGGCATCCAGGCGTTCCAGCATCGCTGCTTTCACGCGCTCCTCGAGGCCGGCGCCTCCAACGGTTCCCTTCCAGGTGGGTCCCGAAGACAAGGCAAGACGCGCACCGGCCTTTCCGGGAACGGAACCTGAGGTCGTGACCACCGAGGCGACCACCACGCGTTGCCCACCGTCGCATTTGGCGAGCGCCCAACGAAGCACGTCGAGGCCCATGCCCGGGCGTGGTGGCCCCACGTCAAGGGTTTTCTCCACGCCTCAGCCAGCCCTCTAAGGACGGTACGGCTGCAAGATCGTCCGGCCTGTCGAGGTTCAAGTGCAGGAAAGGTGCGGCCACATCAACAAGGGCACGCGAGGGCAGCGCGTCGCGCAACGGCGCATCTTTGGCGAGCGTCTTGACGCGTGCCAGGGCCTTGCCTCGAACGAGCAGAGGGTGGCCCGCACGACCGTCAAAAGACGGCACCACGGCCTCACCGGAAGCGGAAAGGAGGGCATGAACAACCTCTGCATCCCAACCCGGGCGATCCACGGGGCACACCAACACCCCCTGCACATCCTCCGCAAGTTGCTCCAAACCCAAGTGAAGGCTTCCTGTTCGACCGTCGTCAGGACGTGGGTTGATCACCACATGGCAAGGAAGGGCTGAGGCAGCGTTGGCAAGGCTTGGATGGACCACGACCACCGTTTCGATGCCCAGGGCATTCAACCGCGCCACGGCCACGCTCAACACCGTGCCGCTGAGCAACGGCACCATGGCTTTGGGTTGACCAAGCCGCCGGCTTGCGCCACCGGCCAAGACCACCGCCGCGACCATGTGTTCACCCCTGAATCCGTGGTGGCTGGTCTTGTGCTTCAAAAGTGGTGGTGCGAAGGTCATCGGGTATGCCACACGCCATCGTCACACATCGCGAGACATGGGCTCAGAACATGGTCAAGTCCATGCAGTTGCTTGACGCTGTGCTCAGGGAACACCAACAGGCGACCGTCATGGACCCTCGTGCCGGCATCGTCCCCACTTGCCCACGCCTCATCGCCGTCCTTTTGCTCAAAGGAGACTCCGGCCGCACCTATCGCCTCAGCATCAGGGACTTGGACGGCACGGGGCTGAATTGCAGTTTCACCGTGGAGGGAGCCCGCTGGAGAACCGACCTGCTGTCGCCGTACAAGACCGGTGCTGCGGTCGCCTCGCTCTGCCTGCAGTCCACACAACACGACTTGCCGGCCGGCGATCGCGCGGTCAGCTTGGTCCTCTCCCTCCTGCGTGACCGCCAAACAGCGATGCGCATCCCCCTGCTGGGGCAATTCATCGCCGCCGACCGTGCCATGCTCAAGGACATCGGGATGTTCACCGACGAAGGACCCATGCCGGACTTTGAGGAACCTGACGAGTTCGATTTCCCCCCAATGGACGCTGTGCCGGAGGCCTTCGAGTTCCCTCCCGACGAGGACGAACCCGAAGACCCGCACGAATGGACGGAGGTGGACGAGTTGTTTCATGCACCACGAGCGAGCGTCCCGTTGGAAGACACAAGGGAAGCCTCCGAACCGGAGTCTCCGCCCTCACATGAGCAGACCATGCTTCGTGCGGCCGATGAAGCGGCGGAGGTCGGTCTAGAGCATCTTGCCGCTGCCCTGAGGGCCTTGGCATGAGCCTCAATTTCGGGTGATTTCCCGTCCAATGATCATCCGCTGGACTTGGCTGCTGCCCTCGTAAATCTGCATCACCTTGGCGGCCCGCATCAATCGAGCGACGGGATATTCTTCGGAATAGCCGTACCCACCGTACACTTGCACCGCATCTGTGGCGACTTCCATCGCGCTGTCGGACGCAAAGCGCTTCGCGTGCGCGGCCGATTCCGTGTTCCGAACGCCCGCGTCGCTTTCGGAAGCGGAGCGCCAAGTCAACAGCCGAGATGCTTCGATTTTGGTCTTCATGTCGGCCAGCATGAACTGAATGGCCTGATGCTGATGGAGGGGCTTCCCGAAACTCTGGCGCTCACCGGCGTAGGTCAGGGCGTGTTCGTAGGCCGCGCGTGCCAAGCCCGTCGCGTGAGCCGCAATGTTGGGCCGGGAGAGGTCGAAGGCTTGCATGGCGTTCATCCAACCACCGGATTCCGATTCACCGATGAGGTGATTGGCAGGAACCCGCACGTCGTCGAAGGTGATGGAGCGGGTGTCGCTGCACCGCTGACCCATGTTCGTTTCCTTCTTTCCAAGGCTCAATCCTTCACGGTCGGCCTCGACAATGAATCCGGACATGCCGCGGTAACCGGCATCAGGGTCGGTCTTGGCGAGCACGAAGAAGAAATCCGCGTAACCTGCTCCGGTGATCCACATCTTTGAGCCGTTGATGACGTATTCGTCGCCGTCCCGACGGGCGGTGGTCGTGATGGCGGCCACGTCAGATCCAGCACCCGGTTCGGTCACGGCGTACGAAGCCAGCGCACCCTCTTCTGCGATTTTCCGCAACCAAACTTGCTTCTGGGCCTCGGTCGCTCCGGTGATGATGGGTGCGGTGGCGAGGGCCGTGGCGTAGGCCGCGGTTGCAAACCCAGGATCGCCCCATGCCAGTTCCTCGTTGACCAGCACCTCTTCCATGCAACCCAAACCAGGGCCACCGTAGGCTTCGGGAATGTGAAGGTTCAGCAGTCCCATTTCGTGGGCGGCTCGAATCGTGTCGATGGGGTAGACCTCATCAGCGTCCCAATGTTCAGCGTGAGGACGGATTTCGTCCACGGCAAATTCGTGGGCCAATTCCCGCAGCATCTCCTGCATCTCGTCGAGTTGGAAGTCGACCATGCCCTGCCGACAAGGCGGCCGGACTTAATGCTCGTCAATGCTCACGTGGCGAGGATGGTTCCGTTTCGCTGAAGGGCGAGCAACACAAGGAACACCAGGTAGAGCGAGATGAGCATCGCTCCTTCTCGTCGCCGGAATCGGTAATTTGTTCGCATGAAGAGCAGGGCAACGCCGATGGACACGATGGTGGCGGGGATGATCAGTCCAGAGGTGATGGTCCAACCGGCGGCTGAAACCTTGAGTGGGTGGACCAATGCCGCGATGCCAATCGACAACGTTGGATCGGTGATGTTGGACCCGACCAAGGTGCCGATGGCAACACCCTCGCTCTTTTTGACGGAAAGCAAGGCGATGGTCAACTCGGGGAGCGAAGTCCCAATGCCCGAGATGGTCGTGCCGATCACGGCTTCAGAAACGTTCAGTTTCTCCGCCACCTGGACCGCCAACTCGACGAGATGGTGGGCAGCAAACAAGGCGAAGGCAAGCCCGAGCACGACCATGACGATCGAAGCACCGGTGCTCCACAAGGACATGGATTCGCCTGCTTGCGGCTCGAGGCCTTGCCTCCGGGCGTCCTCCTGGATTTCTTTTCGGTGCCGGACAAGCCACACCACGTACCAAACGTAGGCCAGCACCAAGAAGCCGCCTTCGACCCTGCTCAGGGTGGTGCCGGTCCAAATGAGGATGCCCAACACCACGTTGGCGCTCAGCATCAGCATGCCGTCACGTCGAAGCCATTCCGGGCCAACACGGATGGGCCGGGTGAAGGCAACGATTCCGAGAATGAGGGTGATTTGAACCAGCACCGAGCCAAAAATGGAACCGACGGCAAGGTCAGCCACATCACCCGTTGATGTGGGGATGTCGTAGGCCGCAGAGGCGGTCACCAGGATTTCTGGCAGGGAGGTCCCAATCGACACCACCGTCAATCCAATGACCACTTCCGCCACGCCTGCACGCTTGGCCAAGCTCCGCGCTCCGGCGATGAAAAAGTCAGCCGAAGAGACGAGCAAACCGATGGCCAAGACCAACAGCACCGCGACGGCGGTGAGGGCATTCTTGTCCAAGATGCTCTCGAGGAAGAGCAAACCGAGGAACAAAGACGCCGTGATGAGGAAGGCGTTGTAGGACAGCAACTTTGGCAGCCCTTGCACCTGCTCGGGCTCCGCCATGAAGTGACGTGAGCCTCACCCCTTCATCATCCTTCAGGACGAGTCGGTCAATCCTGAGTCAAGGTGCGAAGCACCTGCTCCACATGCGCCACGGCAGGAATCGTATGGTTCTCCAGCGGTGGAGAGAAGGGCACAGGCGTGTCCAGCGCACCGATCACCACGGGCGCTGCCTCGAGGGCATAAAACGCCGATTCCATGATTCGACTCTGAATCGTATGGCCCAAACCGCCCGACCATTGGGCTTCGTGGAGCACCACAAGGCGGCCTGTACGAAGCACGGAATCAACGCATGGTTGGGCGTCAAACGGCATCAGGGTTCCAACGTCGATGACCTCCACCTCCACGCCTTCCGAAGCCATGGTTGTGGCCGCTTCAAGGGCAAGGTGAAGCATGGCCCCCCACGTCACCAAGGTCACGTCGCGACCGCCTCGGATCACCCTGCTCTTGCCGATGTGGTAACGCTCACCGGAGGAAACCGCTGCGTTGACCGGCCCGGTGTCGACGTGCTGGTTGATGTTCATGTCCCAGCCCGTTTTGCCGCCTCGCAATCCGTACAGGCCGATGTGTTCGAGGATCAACACCGGGTCTGGAAGCGCCGATGCTTCGACGATCATGTCGTAGGCTTGCTGCGGAGTTCCCGGGGCCAGCACAACCAGACCTGGGTCGTTGGCGTACCAACTTTCGATCATGTTGGCGTGATACGGCCCGCTGCGGGTTCGTGCACCCAGCGGGACACGGACGGTCATGGGGCAGTCGGCACCCCAACGCCATCGCAACATGGCAGCGTTGTTGACCAGCGCGTTGTGCGCCAACGCTGCGAAACCACCGAACTGAATCTCGGCCATCGGACGCATACCAGAAAGGGCTGCACCCACCGCGGTGTGAATGATGGCTGCTTCGCACAGCGGCATGTCGACGAGCAGGTTCTGATGACCGGCATTCCGCAGGCCCATGTTGAGGCCGAACGCACCGGCAACTTCCATGTCCTCGCCGATGAAGACCGTGTTGTCCCCCTCACGGTCAGCCACGTCGGCCATGGCCTGCTGGATGGCCCTGGCGTAGGTCCAACCGCCTTGGTCGGCGTAGGTCCATGCCACGTCTCCGACCTGCAACGGTCCATTGGGTGGAGCCTGCATGAGGTCCGCTCCGTTCAATCGCTCGAGGTGGTGTTCCTGCGTTTCTGCATCGTGGAGGCTCGTGATGCCGGAGGTGACGGTGGTGGGGGTTGGCCAAGGCATGGCGTCCAAGGCCTCCAACGCCGCCTGCACCGCATCCAATTCATCGGATTCCATCGTCTCAAGCTCGTCCACCTTAACACCGAGGTCAATCAAAAGCGCACGGTGCGTGGGTACCGGATCTTTCGCCTCCCAATATTCGATGAGCGCCTCGTCCACGTAGCCTTGGGTGGCACCCGAGGGGGCCCCGAGGTACAGGTCGTCGTGGTGATGTGCATGGCCGCAGCCACGCATGGTCTCAATGTGAATCAGGGTCGGGCCACCGCCCTCAAGTCCGAATTCACGTGCTACGGCAACGCTGGCATTAACGGCAGCAGGATCGGAACCGTCGATGGTCCAACCCGGGAAGCCCATCGCCACCGCTTTGTCGGCCCAAAGCTCGACACCGGATTGGTGTGCTGGAGGGGT
>Ga0075481_10001220_pt1 | contig 10029 bp, 9 predicted proteins | sample DEB08_DNA_11_FD_76337 | JGI IMG/M metagenome (GOLD analysis project Ga0075481, IMG submission 76337) | Aqueous microbial communities from the Delaware River and Bay under freshwater to marine salinity gradient to study organic matter... | ecosystem: Environmental > Aquatic > Marine > Coastal ... | reverse complement strand
GTATCAAGGTCACTAATCTTACGACTTACAGTGTTAATACGCTGCAAGGACTGACTGCGAAGGTTGTTACTAAAGGTTTCGTAGCTTGAACCCGCCGAAACAATCTGTAGAGCCTTCTTAAAGTCATTGTTAGACAGACCTGTGCCTCGTTGTTCAAGAACTGCAGAAGCATAGGTGTACGCAAATTTCAGCAACTCAGCTTGGAACTGAGAAGACATGCTTGCAGTCTCAGCAAACTGAGAAGCCTGATTATCAATGTACTGCATGACAGTCTCGTTGTCTGCACCACTTAGATACAAGTTGTTCAAGGCTTCGTATTCGTTTCCGAGGCGGTCAATAAGTTTAGTAACATCGCCACCAACTGTCGTTAGGATAGCAGGGTTACCACCCTGTTTAGGATCGACAAAGCTTTCCAAGCGACGGGCAGACTCTAACATTGTTGCAGTCTGGGATCGTGCTTCTCTAACAGGTTTAAGTGTTTTGTCGTTAGCCTGTGCCACTAGATCAGCCATATCACCTAACGTCTTCATACTGTCGTTTCGAGTGATTGCATCTGGGGGTACAAGTCGTCTGTTTTCGATATCGTAGATACCTTGCGCAGATGGTGCGGTTGTAGACATGACGGTGACCGTTTCGCCATTTTCATCTGTGATTTTGTAGGTGGTCATGAAGAAGCCACCATCCAGATTAAGTTCTGGCATTGCCCCCGCTTCTGCAGCCGTTCTTGCTTTAATTAAAGCAGTAAGCTGCGCACGTTTATCACTATCCTTCGGTGCTTGATCCCTAGCAATTTCTAAGACTGCAATGTCCTTAACATCGTCGTAGTCTTCGATCTTAAAGGGTTCCTGTGAGCGTCCTGCAAGTAGGGCTGCTGCTTCTTTACGTTCATCTTCAGTAGATGCTGCGCTATTTACAACATCATTCAGGGCATCTTCAGATTTACCTCGTAGTTCTTTTAAGGCCTCATCTTTTTTCTGCTTACCTTCGGTTTCATTCCACAATCGAATGTTAGCTTTATCTGTTTCCGTGAAGCGTCCTGAAGTATCATTCAAGGCTACATTACGTCCTACGTCACCCAAAGCATTAATGTCCTGCATAGACAGGTCTTGCTTTTTAAATGCACCTTTAGCGTAACCTTCGACTACGTTAGCTTCATCTTCAAATCCTTGTTCACGAAGTTTTGCGATAGTTACATCTGCTAATTCCTGTGTACTTGCATTTGCTTTTAAGAAGGAAGCATCAATCTCTGGTGCTTTTTTACCAAGAGGCGTAATCTTAATGCCCTCTGTAGGCAGAGGTATTGCAGGTTCTTCAGATACAGGGGCAAACACTTCAGCCATCTGTCCTGCTTCATCACGAATAGCATCAGAGTTATTTTCACTTTCAGATATTGCACCTAGATCGCCAACAGTAAGAGGGTCACCCCCTTTCATTTCGTCATAGGTTGTATCACCAACAGTTAAACTTGTTTCAAAATCACTAGGTACATCTGGACCCTGTAGCGGCTTTTCAACGTCACGGGTTACAAACTCCAAGCGTCCATCTTGGATCATATTTTCAGTAACAGACATGACGTTACCTACGTCACCATCCATAAGCTGTAACTGTTGCGTAAAAAATTCTAGTGCTTCTCTATTATTATCACTATTGCTGTACTGCTTCATAAGTATCTTAGCATTTCTAGCAATCTTAGCGTCTTTTTCTTCTTGCTTCTTAGCTTCTTTAGCCGCTGCAGCCGCACGGGCCTTACGGGCTTTTTCTTCGTCGTATGCTCTCTGTTCTTCTAAAGCTTTTTTCTTTAGATATGTGGGTACGAATACATCAGCAAACCCTTGAGCGAACTCGCCAATATTATCACTTTTAGGAGCATAGCTTGCGGGGTTAACATTACGCCATCTGGACATCTTCATCCCCTTCTTCTGGTGCTTCCATCATTCCAAGCATTGCAGCTTGTTCATCTGCAGGTGCAGCCTCAGTTTCCTCTAGGCTAGGACGACCCATTAGGCCTTCAGTCGGAATATCATCATCAAGAATAGCTACTTGGCCTGTTTCTTCGTCTTCGATAATACCAAGAGACTGTTTAAGCAGCGTAGGAGTGATTTTTACACGGTCACTATCATCTGTACCCATGTCATACTTAAAGCCTTCGCTTTCAGCTATTATCTGAATGTATCGGGCTACAGGGCCTGCTATCAGGATCGCTAGGTCAATTGGTAGTTTACCTTTAGCAATCGCCTGCATAAGCAAGGCTGATGTTACTGTGGTGACGCTAACTTCAATATCTAACAGGGAATAAACAAGTTCTGTTTGTTCTGGCTGAGTAAGCTTCTCAAGCATGTAGTCCACGGCTTCATCATACTCTGTAAGATCAGGTGGACGATGCCAAGGATAATTACGGGTATCAGCTAATAGGTTAGCACCTGGAATGGGGGCATCAAACTTCATCGTCTTCCTCTTCTATTTCAGGGGCCTCACCGTCTTCTTCTAAGGATTGCTCAAACCCATCAAAGTATTCTGGCGTGTAGTACAATTCACCCTTGGACATCTCCATTAGGTTCTTAGGCAATTTGCCATCCATGAATTGTATGATTGATTTTTTTACAGCTTCTTGAAATGTCATTGGATCATCCCGTAGTTAACCATCAGATAGCCTTCAGGGCCGACGAACACGGCTTTTGGGTGCGTTTTCTGAACTTCTTGGGCAAGAACACCGACAGTAGGATATTTGTCGTAGCCAATGGCTACAGCTTTGGCATTCCAATCCCATGAATAGGTACGCAGACCGCCTATAACACCGTGGTATTCGACATTTTCTTTTAGGCGTTCATCACTGGAGATAATTCCTGGCAATACTGCAGCACCAATCTGTCCGATTGCGCCCCAGATGCCACTGCTACCACCTTTACTGCTTGCTGCAGCACTAATCTCAGCCGCTAGGATACGGGCATCTAGTTCAGCTTCTGTAGCAGCACCTTTATAGATGTAGTCTAGGATGCTATCCACACGATCCCACAGGCGGTTTAGACCTTCTTGGTTTAGATCATAGCTGTTTTTAACATCTTCAGCGTAGGCATCATACAGCATACTAGAATTTGCTTTCACAACTTCCTGTCGCCATTTCATGTTAGCTGTATCGATGTTGTACTGCATTTCTGCATAAAAACGCTGACGACCATCTTCCATATCTGCATTAAATTGTGCAGCATCGTTAATCTCGCCTGCGTTAAACTTCTTCATGGCGTTTAGCTGCGTATCATTGTGCATAGATATTGTAGCTGCTAATTCGTCATAGAACTTCTGAAAGTCGTTAGCGGCTTCTGCACTAAAGATACGAGCGGCGTTGGTTGCTGCCTGATCATTAAACAATGCGTCTACCATTGCCTGCGTATTAATGACTTCAGCTTCTTGTTCCCTAGTAAGGTTAGTAAGGTCCATTTCTAGGAAAGCTTTAGCGTTCTGTACGGCTGCAGCCTGACGTGCATCTAGGTTAGCGATTTCAAACTTAGACAGGACATTGGCTTTGTTAATGATAGCCTGTTGTTTGTTATCTAGGTTCTTAGTTGTTAGCGTTTGAAAGAATGTTGCTTCTTTCTCAGCAATACCTAGTGTCGCTTCCATAATGGCATTAGACAGGGCTGCAGTAGCTGCCGTTCCTGTGATACCATTAAAGGCCATTGTACGGTTAACCTCACGGGCCAAGCCTTGCGCCCATGTAGGTATCTTTGGATTGCCATTGGCATCTTTAAACTCTGCAGAGATTGTTTTCATCTGCCAGAGAATAGATGTCTTAGCATCTACAAAGTCACGGCCTTCTTTAGCAAGCTTATCAGCTAGTAGCTTACCTTCTACTGTAGACGTATCGATCACCTTCGACATATCCACAAAGGCGTAGTCGTTAAGGGCTTCACCTACTTCGTTAATCGAACCGTCTTCATTAACACCAGTAGCAGAACCTTTCATGTCGATGGTAAATTCATCTGCATCGACTAGGTTATCATCATCAATAGTTCCTGTGACCGCATCTACGTTTGCAGCCGCATTACCTGCAATATCTTCTGCTACGGTATCTGCAGTATAAGTAGTGACAGGCCCTTGTCCTGGGTCTGATGTAGTAGAAATATCATCTACTGTAGTAGCCGTATAAGCAGGACTGTCGCCTAGTGCGTAATTAGGGTTACTGGGATCAAGAGATGTACCTAAAGTTTCAGGATCAATAAGTACGCCGTTGTCGTTTATGAAATCGGCTAGATTAATGCCTTTGTCTTGTAGATACTTGTTTGGATCAGCAATCATGGCTTCAATCTCTGCGTCAGATTTTACCACGCCTGCTTTCTTAGCCCATGCTAAAATATTATCAGCACTTAGTTCACCTGTACCTGAACCGCCTGCAGTGCCGTCACTAGAACCTGCACCTGCAGCACCTGAACCAGATGATCCACCACTGCCGCCATTATCATTGCCAGTAGATGTTGAAGAAGCACCACCACCAGACTTAGGTATATTTAATGTACCGCCTGCATAGATTTTATTTGGGTCAGTAATCTTAGGGTTAGCTTTCATTAAAGCTTCAACAGTAGTGCCGTTTGCTGCAGCAATCTCAGACAATGTATCGCCTGATTTAATCACGTAGTCTGTGTTTGGAGAAAAGGCATTCTTTACTGCATTTGTCGTGTCACTAAACGTGTTCTTAACAAAGCTATCAGAACTGTAGTTGTTCTTAACTGCGCCTGTACCGCCTTTATCAGTATAGTTGTTAACGCCATCTTTATCGAACACACTACCTTCCGTGCTGAAGCTATCTCCAGACTGACCTGCACCGCCACCGTCGAACATATCTTTCAAGCTATCGAAACCAAACATTATAGTTTTTCCTTTTCTTTTTCGCAGGCACGGATGCGGTTGCGTAACTTAGCGTAGTCCGTGATAGCCATATCAATGGCGTAATTATCTTGGGGGAGTGCTTCTATTTCGTCAGCTAAACGAGAAGAGAAGCTTTCGTCATAAGAAACGATAGGGGGGCAGTAGACTTCTAAATCAGTCCTATAAACCGTCCCTGCGCAGCCTGTCAGTAAGGTCACTGCGACTGCTAGGATTGAAAGTGTCTTCATGTTCAGCCATCGCTTTGTAAAAATCATTGGCCTTTTCTTTGGCCTGTAGTTCGTCGGCAAGAACATTAGCTTTTTCTAGCTTCTTACCATCCTTGCGGCCTAAGACGTACAGGATAGGTAACAGAATGCCTAAAGCCGCAATGATGTAGGTTTTGATCTTGCCGATGACAAACATCAGTGGATGCCTTCTTTATGGTCTTTGAAACGGGCGTATGCTGCTAAAGCAATGCCGCCGATTGCACACAACAGGAAGATTGTCTTCATGCTATCAGAGTAAGGGACCAAAGCCTCAATCTGTGGTGTTATTTCGCCTAGTGCTGTAGCCGCACCTGCAATTCCTGCCCCCGCCATAGTCTTAGACTGCGTGAGAGGCTTTGTAGCAGCCGCTGCAGTGACCTTTTGTGGCATTGTGGGTCCACCCTCATCAGATGGCAACTTAGCGTCACGGGCGAATATAGCGGCTTCTGCAGCACGTCTACGGGTTAGACCATTCAAAACAGTCAGCTTACCGCTTACACGGGCTTTGTTCCAACGCATGATCTGTTCTGGAACATCGTTATAAAGACCTTGGTTCAGCTTCTTTAAAAGTGTAGATGATTGAAAATTGCCTGCGCCAAGGTTAAATACGAAAGACACTAAAGCATCATATTGGCCTTGTGTCAGTGGGACTGAAACATAACGCTTAACGTCTGCTTCTGAATTGCGTAAGTCTTCACGCAAACGTAGTTCTGCTTCGTCTTGGGTGATCTTCATTCCTGAACGAACACCTTTAGTCGAACCCCAACCTATGGTCCATTTTCCTGCACTACATTGGTAGGCTGAAATCATTCCATCAGGTTGGACTTTGTGAAGGCCTTCGAACCGTTTGATCAGTTCGATGCCATCTTGTGAGATTGTATCGGGATGCATAAATTTACCTTGTGGTAGTGAACGGAGAAGCAAACCCACCTGTTGGTACATTCCCCTGCATAGCAGGGCTTAGATTGCCCATGCTCACATTAGCCCCTGCCATGTTTTGTAGGTTCTGCAGATCAAACAATGACTTGTTGATGTTTAGAACCTTGTCGCCAATTCTATTGCCCTGCATGTCGAATGCACGAAGCAAGAGATTGCCGTTACTATCAATGGCCCGTGATATTGTTGTGCCATTTTGATTTACTGTGTTTTGGATAAGCTGACCTGTGTCATCAAAACTGTCACCGATTTGCTTAAAGTCTTGGCGCATACGCATATCAAGGTCTGACTGACCTGATGCAATACGGGCAAGATCACGAAGCTGCGTATCCATAGTTTGTGAAGCAGTGTCGAAACCTTGCTGTGTCTGAAGCGCATTAGCCTCTGCCAGTTGTCGGTTATCCATTGCAGCATTCATCAAGCCTTGTTGGCCTGTTTCTACAGTCTGTCCTAATTGATCTTGTCCTGATGCAACATTGGTAAATCCAGTGTCTACGTTTTGCTCTAGGCCTTGTAGCTGACCAGACAAAGAACGCTGATAGTTTTCTGCGTTGGAAAGCATAGTTTCCACGTCCATAGAAACTCTACCAATCTCAGTACCTTGGTTATCGAAGGTGCTTTGAATGATGTTGCCTTGTTCATCGATAGACCGTGAGATTGTGTTCCCTTGGTCATCAATAGAATTGGTAATCAGTTCACCATTCTGGTCAAAGCTATTAGCAAGTGCTGTATACTGTGCCTTAGATGTTTCATCGATTGTAGCACCAGTAGTTTCAAGCAACGTCTTAACATTACCAATACGGTTAGACAGGTTCTGACGTTCCATCTGTGCGGATGCCGCTGAGTCAGAGAAGCCACCTTCTACTGCACCAGACAAGACTTCAAAGCCTGCTTGTGTGCCTTCGCCTAGTGTACCAATACGTGATGCAAGACCAGACTGCCCTTTAGCCAAATTCTCTGCAGTATTAGCCTGACCTGTCATAATATCAGCCCGTGACTGATTAGCTAATGTCGTATCATCTGTGTAGCGGTTAACAAAGTTATCAAAGTTTGTTTGGAAACCGTCTGTTGTTTCCTGAAGCGTACCTGCACGTTGTGCCAGATCACCATAATAAGTATCTTGATTAGCAGACAGGCTATCAAGGCTTTGGTTCATGCCTTGTTGTCCTTCAAGAACATTAGACGAAACCGTGTTTAGCTGATCGCTTGCAGTACCAAATGCCGTGTTTAGATCGCCACCTAGTTCTGTGAATGCAGTTGTTAAACCGTCATTTTGGCTATCAAACTGCGTGTTCATGCCTGCTTCTAAATTATTGAAAGCAGTGGCTTGATCATTGAACCCTGTATCTACAGCGGTTTGGATGTCTGTGTTTGCCTGATCTACAGTATCGAAGCGACCGCCTACATCACTAAAGCCTGTGTCGATAGCAGTCTGCAGGCCACCAGTGTTGTTCTGTAGCGCAGTAAGCATATTGTCGTAATACGTCTTACGTCCTGCAGCCGCATCTGTTTGACCTTGGGTTAATGTGTCCCCATATTCGCCTAAAAGATTGGTTAGGTTTGTGAAACCAGTGTTAGTGTTGTTATTGATATTAAAAGCAGCATTATCTACTTTCGTACCAATACCTGCAACATCACCAGATAGAGTGTCTAGCTTGCCACCAGTAGAGACAAAGCCTTCCTCAACTTGTGTACCTAGATTATCTTGGTTGCCTGATAAGGCTTTGTACTGATCATCCCCTAAACCAGTTTGGGTGATGTAAGTTTTCCTTTGAAAACACATAGTTAAATCTCCTTAGTAGCCGCATATCCAGTTGGGCTGTATCCTCGTTTTTCAAGAAATTTGCGGTAGCCCGTACTGTCGCTACCTGTGGTGGCACCCATCATGACTTCATAAGCACCGTTTGCTTTCGCCCATTTTTCAAAGTCATCCATTAGGCGACGTAATACTTTAGGTGCGTACCTTCGGTATTTAGGCAGGATAACAAGGGCAAAGTCTCCCGCCTGTTTCTTAGTGGTAAAGTAAGGGGTGTCTATGTACCCATGAAGATAACCCATTACCTTTTTGTCAGTCTTATTGATTGCTACTTGGCAATAAATCTCACTGTCTTTATTCAGACTTGCCATTAAGTGTCTTGCAACACTATCTCTGTCTGTTCCAAATTCAGTATAGCGACTGTTGGTAACCAACCATTCTAGAATGTCTACGCATTGTAAAAGGTCAGGTTCTTTAAAGCGACGTACATAAAAGTCGTCATAGGCCATAAAAACCTCATATAACTATGTGCGGGGAATGTAATCAGTATAGCACTTAGTTATGGGTTATTGCAAGTGTTTTATGCAGCATCTACCACTGCCTGTGGTGTTGCATCGACTACCGCCTGTGCCACTGCACGTTCTTCGTTGTCAGTGGTAATCAATGGGTTTTCTATAGTTTCCTCTGTAGGCTCTGCCATAGGATCATCATCAGAGTAAACCAAGCGTGTGACTGTAGCCTCAACAGGCTCAATGGCTGTGACTGTGATGACTTCATGCATCACATCTTCCATTTCCTCTGTTTCTTCGTTCCAGACCTGTTCACCTGTGGGCTGCATCTCACGCACTTCTGCACGACCATCTGCAACGATGTATTGTGCTAGTCGGGCCACTGCTACACGGTAGTCTACAAGCTGTTGGTTGAACTGCTTTTCGTCTGCCGCTGCTTGTAGGTTTTCTGGAATATCACCGTCGAAACAGGCTGCACCTTCTGCAATGATTGCGTCTAGCACTTCCTGATAGTGGCGGTTTGCAGGGTCTAGGGGGATGCTGTGGTTGTGGGTTGAGCAGAAGATATTGCCACCTTCGTTTGTCATAGGGTCTATTTGCAATTCAAACATAATTATAACTCCGCATCTGCTGTCCAAGAGTATGTGCCATACCCATTTTGATCTTGATAGCTGCTAGAAGCCTGAACAATTACTCCAAACCCGTCAGTAAACTGATTTTGTGATGCTATATAAGCAGGTGTCTCATTACTTGAACCTGTAGGTCTAAACTCTACAGAGGTGACTGAAACAGTTGGGTTAGCTCTCATAGAGGTGTTAAAATGGGTAGGTGGATAAAAACCGTATGAATCATACATAGGTATGCCGCCTCGTGTCTGCCCGTATTGATAATACCTCTGACACAACGCCAGTTCTTCCCCGTAAGACCGATGCTCGAAGGGGGTGGCGACTTTGCCTAGTTCTAGTTGGACACCTGTGAGATAAAAGTTATTAGAGGTGCTTGCTACTACGTTTACTTGACCTGTAGCACGCCCCGTGGCTGAGCTAGACCAAGTTGTTTTTTGAGGGCTTCCGCTGTAATTACTTCCAGCCATTAACCAGAAGAACACATTGACACCTACTCCATTATTTGCCGTAACAGAAGTTGCAGTTTGTGGAGGTATATGGACAGTTTTCTTTTCCCAAGTATTAGCTACATCTATCGTGTATCCGACGGGAAATGTCAGGATGGCATCTGTATACTCTAATTCTGCCGTGTACTTACCTGTAACATTAGACTTCACCCAAAAGGACAGTGTATGCCACTGCGCACCAGAACTGCCTGATCCAAATTGAATGACATTATGATCTTCTATAGTTTGCGCTAAGATGCAATAATTAGAGGCGTTTGCACCACTATCCACAGTCGTTGGCGTAACTTTCAGACTTTTATTAAAACCTGATGGGGCATCTGTTTCTTGTGAAAGAGTGACAACAGTAGAGCCGAATTCAATAATATGCCACCTGTCGCAAGCACCGAATTCGTCATCACTAATGCCTGTAACGCTAGTCCCCCTTTGCGCCACCTGCATAGCACCATTAATCAGCAAATTCCTACGCCCTGCACCAATCAGGTTAAACTGTTCCTGTGGTGTCTCAGCCCGTAGCATTGCCTCACCAGCTATGCCTGTGGGCTTGTCTAGTTCTGCCAGTTTTTCTCTTAC
>Ga0075481_10001209_pt1 | contig 10084 bp, 10 predicted proteins | sample DEB08_DNA_11_FD_76337 | JGI IMG/M metagenome (GOLD analysis project Ga0075481, IMG submission 76337) | Aqueous microbial communities from the Delaware River and Bay under freshwater to marine salinity gradient to study organic matter... | ecosystem: Environmental > Aquatic > Marine > Coastal ... | reverse complement strand
GGCGGCTCCGGTCGGGTTCGACTGAGCGTCGCGGCGGTCGCCGATGGCGGAGAGTTCCACCGCTACGACGGATTCGTCCGATCCACGCCGCTGCTCGACGGCGAGGTGCTTCGATTCTCCGCCGCCGAAACCACCAATGGGGTCCCGGTGCTCGTGTTCGTCGACGGACCCGTCGTCTGGATCGTGCACTGCGACGACGACAAGGTGCTGGAGGATCTGACCCCGTCGCTTCTCGATCGACCCGCCATCGATCCCGAGGACCCTCTGCCCCGTCAGGTCCGGGGTCCCAGTCAGGATCGATTTGTGGTTCCCGGACGCGATTCCGCCGAAGGCGTGGAGTCGAGGCTCGAATCGCCGATCCACCGTTCGTAGTCTTGAAGGGGGGTTCGGACCGATCGAACCGTTCCCGATGCGGACCCCTTCCGTCTTCGCCGACCACGCCGAGAGGACCACGATGCCGTCTCCCACCCAGTTCCCCGCGCCGATGACGCTTGCCGTGCTGCTCGGGGTCGCTGGCGTCGCCGTCGCCCAGAACGCCCTCGACCACAACCTGCAGCGGGGACCCGGCTCGAGTCGGATCAACCCAGCCGCGCCGAAGGTCGACTACCGGGCCCGCAACGAGGACGTCACCGGAACCCTTGCCGGAGGGCGCAGCTTCCGAGGCAACGTCGGCTACCGCGCCAGTGGCGACTTCGGTGGCCAGGTCGGCGCCGACAGTCTTCAGCGTTCGCTCTCCTTCAGCGCCTACAGCGATCCGTCCCTCTTCAACTCGCCGCTTCGCAACGAGCAGTTCCGGATGGCCGACGGTCTCGGCATCTACCAGTACCGACGGCAGTACACGGCGCTTCCGCTCTACACCAGCGTCGATCAGGTCGGTGGTCTGGTCGAACAGCAGATCCGACTCGATCGCTCCGCAGCGGCGATCATGACCGGCAACCTCTATTCGACCGCCGTCGGCCAGAGCCAGATCGGACTCGTCCGCGACGCCGAGCAGGGCGCCTCGATCATCTCCGCATCTCCGCTGCGCGGCGTTCGGGCGACGCCTCTCGAGGATCCGTTGTTCGATGCCAACCTGACCCCATACGACCGGGCCCGAGTCGTCGAGGAGGCCCGCCGCGGCACCCTCGATCCTCGCACCGTCGGCACCGCGTTCCGAAGTCCCCTCGCCGTGCAGTCGGAGGCCCAGGCCGAACGTCCCGCACCGACGGGTCTTCGGGGAGGCCGAGACGAACGAGGTCCGATCTCCAACGCCGTCGACACCGGACGCTTCGAGATGGGAGAACCCGGTCGTGATCCGGGATACGAGCGAATCGTCGAGCGGATCTTCGAGCAGTACGCCGATCGCGAGGACGTCGAGTTGACCGCCGACGGCGAGGTCATGAACGACCTTCGGGATCGACTCGAGGAGCTGCGAAGGAACCTCCGCGGCGAACTCGACGGCGACTTCGATGTGCTTGGGGAATCACTCGAACAGTTCATCCGTCCCGATCCGATGCTGCCCGGCGAGATGATCGATCCGACCGAAGAGTCCGAGATCGGCGACACCGCGCCGGAGACCGGCTCGGGGACGGCGATCCGCCTTCCGGGCGGGACCGCGCCGCTTCCGGGCCTGCCGGGCCTTCCTGGAATCCCCGAGGACGATCCACGGGAGATCGATCCGGCGCTCGAGGTTCCGCCGGAGCGATTGCTCTCGATCGAGGAGATGGCGGAGGTGCTTCGCCACGGCCGGCTCGTCGAGCGCCTGACCGAGGGCGAGCGCACCCGCGTCCAGGAGCTCATCGAGGAGGGTCAGCGCCTGATCGGCGAGGGCGAGTACTTCCGCGCCGAGCGACGCTTCGAGAGCGCCCTGCGGATCCAGACCGACCACCCGATGGCGTCGGCGGGCATCGCCAGCGCCCAGATCGGCGCGGGTCTCTACATGTCTGCAGGACTCACCCTTCGAAATCTCTTCACCGACTACCCGGAGATGATCGACACCCGCTACGCCGCCGATCTGCTGCCTCCTCGGGACCGTCTCGAACGCGTCGCGGAGACGGCGCGCGAACGGATCGCCCTCGACCGCGACCTCGGCGGCTACGGACTCCTGCTCGGGTTCATCGGACACCAGATCGGCGACGACGCGATGACCTCAGAAGGCGTCGCCTCGATGCGCCTCGAACGGTCCACCGAGCGCCTCGCGGAACTCGTCGAGGCGATCTGGATCGCCGACGACGGCGACGAAACCGGGAAGTGATCGCGGAGTTCAGTTCGAAAGCGCCGACGGTCCGGCCATGAGTCCGAGGGTCCTGTGCACCTCTCTGGTCGCGCGGGACTTGTTGAGCGTGTAGAAGTGGATGCCGCGGACCCCGTGGTCGATGAGATCTCGGCACTGCTCGGCGGCCCAGTGCGTGCCCACCCGCTCCACGGACTCCGGATCGTCCTTGCATCGTTCGAGCGCCTTCAACAGCGGCGCAGGGAATCGGGTTCCCGCCGCGAGATCGGCCATGCGTCGCAGTCCGGAGATGCTCGTGATCGGCATGATGCCCGCGACGATGGGCACCTCGATCCCGGCGATGCGACAGCGCTCGCACCAGTCGAGGAAGCTGGGGTTGTCGAAGAACATCTGCGAGCAGATGTAGTCGGCACCCGCATCCACCTTCGCCTTGAGGTGCTCGATCTGGACAAGGGTGTTGGGGGTCTCCGGGTGGCCTTCGGGAAAGCCTGCGACTCCGATGCCGAAACCACCGGGCACACCGAGACGCTCTCCCGTGGATCGGATCTTTCGAACGAGATCCGCGGCGAAGGGGAAGTCCCCTGCAGGTGCGGTGTCGCCACCTTGTGGCGGATCGCCCCGAAGCGCGAGGATGTTGGAGACCCCCGCCTGCGCGTAGCGCTCGAGGATGGCGGAGATCTCGTCGTGGGAGTGACCCACGCAGGTCAGGTGCGGAATCGGATCGAGGGTGGTCTCCCGACGCAGTCGGACCACAAGTTCGTGGGTCCGGTCCCGGGTCGAGCCGCCGGCCCCGTAGGTGACCGAGACGAAGGACGGCTTGAGGGACTCGAACTCTCGAATCGACTCGAACAGGCTCGACCATCCCGACTCGCTTCGAGGGGGAAAGAACTCGTAGGAGAGGGTCGTGGAGTCGCGCTTGAAGATCTCGTCGATGTGCATGGGTTCCTCGACCTAGACGGTACCTCTTGAGTTCGGCCGAGGACACCACGCGGCTCCAGTCCCCGGAGTGTTCTCGAGGGACCGTTGGTAGACTCGTCGCATGGCCGGAACGCCGAGGATCCCACGCCCGACCGCCGCGCGGGTGAGCCTGTACCTGCGGGAACTCGAGCGGCGTCTCGAACGGGGTGAGTCCACCATCAGATCCCGTGAACTCGGGCATTGCCTCGGCTTGACCGACACCCAGGTCCGGAAGGACCTCGGTCACATCGGACATCTGGGATTCCCAGGGGTGGGCTACCGGATCGAGGATCTCATCGCCCGACTTCGGTTTCTCTCCGGCACGGATCGGGGGTGGAGAGCCGCGGTCGTCGGGGTCGGCAACATCGGACGCGCCCTGTTGAGCTACGACCGCTTCGAGTCGGAGGGCTTCCGGATCGTCGCGGCGTTCGACTCGGATCCGGAGAAGATCGGTCGCCACGTCGGCACCCACGAGATCCTCCCGATGGAACGCCTCGGCGAACTCGTCCGGGAGCGGGGCATCCGGATCGCCATCGTCACGACGCCCCCCGCCGCGGCTCAGGACGCCGCCGACGCACTCGTCGAAGCCGGCATCTCCGGCATTCTCAACTTCGCGCCCTGTCGACTCGAGGTTCCCCCTTCGGTCGTGTCGACCGAGGTCGATCTGGGGATGTCGCTGCTGCAGCTTGCCCTGCAGGTGCGTCTGGTCAACGGAGACCTTCTCGAGATCGAGGAGGACCCCGCACGATCCGGTCCGGTTCGGGCACGGAGCATCAGACGATGATCCGAATCCCTCGGACGCGTTCGATGGCCGCAGCGACCTCCCTGTTGTCGATGGGTCTGTTGTGCGGGTGCGACATGAAGGTGCTGACGCCGAGTCCCGCGGATCGACTTCGGGAGGAGAACGATCGACTCCAGGCCGAAGTCGATGGCCTTCGGATGCGTCTGGTCGAATCCGAGTCGAAGCTCGCGATGATCGGGGCCGAAGCGTCGTTCGTGCCGTCCGATCGCGAAGCCCTCGCTGCTGCACCGAGGCTCTCCAGCATCTCGATCGCAAGTTCCAGCGTGCTTCGGTTGGGTGCGGATGGTCGTGGCACGTTGCTGGTGCGACTCGTTCCCGGCGACGGCCGTGGACGCTTCATGCAGATCACCGGATGGGTCTCGATCCGATCTTCGATGCTGGACCGACGATCGCCACCAAGCCTGATCGGCGAGCGATCGTTCTCCCCCGGCGAGGTCCGAGACGCATGGCGAAGCGGGTTCGGTGGAAGCGTCTACCTCTTCGAGGTCCCGGTGGTCGTTCCAGAGGTTGCGGAGGAGTTCCAGGAGGCCACCGTGCTGGCGACCTTCAGAGATGCGATCGGTGGCGGGGAGTTCTCCCGACACGGTCTGGTGCCGGTCGATCGCGATGTCCAGGATGTGCCGGATGTCCAGGATGTCCAGGAAGGGGGACGCTCGCGATGAAACGACGACGACGCCTTGTCGGAGGCCTGCTGCTCGCGACGGTATCGATCGGCTCGGGAACGGCGGGTTGTCAGAAGGTGCTCTTCCCCGCGAAGTCCACCCGCAGCCAGTTCGAGGACTACGACCGGATGCGACAGGTCTACGTGCCGATGCAGGTGCCGGACATGTACGGCAAGCCTCGGCCAGCGCTTCGTGAACGGTTGACGACCGAGTGACTTCCGGACCGGTTCTTCATGTTCGTGGAAGTCTCGGCAGGAACTGACGCATCGACATCGGCTCCTCGCCGATCAGTTCGCGAAGACAGACCGCGAGCAGCCGGGCCGCCCGGGCCACGATCTCCAGCGGGACGGTCTCGCCGTCGGATCCTTCGCTTCGATCCTCGATGTGCGAAGGTCGATCGTCCTCGGGGACTTCACGCTCGCCAAGACGCCCGATCCAATCGACGGTGTCCCGACGCACCCGCCAGGATCGTTCGGGCGAAGGTTCGCCCTCGACCGGGATCGAGATGAACCGACCTTCGCCCGGATCGAACAGCACCGGTCCCGATCCTGCGGGCAACGACAGGTCCGGCGCGTAGCCGATGTCGACCAGAAGGCGCCACTGGAACAGGGCGATCGCTTCGAGGGGGCGTGTGCCGGAATCGATCGCACGCAACGCACCGACCGCGGCGTCGTAGGAGACCGGGTGGGGGTCCTGGGACGGCATGGTCCGCTGCAGGAGATCTCCGAGATAGAACGCGGCGCGACTCGCCTCGAGATCTCTCCGAAGACGCGGAAAGGTCTCGAGCATCGTCCAATCGGTCAGGGTCAGCAGACTCCGATCGCTCTTCCCGAGGGCCAGGATCTCGCCACGGGTGAAGAGATCGAATCCTCCGCCGAACCGGCCCCGCTCGCGGCGAGCCCCCTTGGCGAGGCCGCGAATCAGACCATGGCCACGGCCGAACAGGCTCACCGTCTGGCTCGTCTCGGACCAGTCCCAGTGGCGGATGCAGAGCGCCTCGTCTTCGATCCTCGGCACGGGCGGACGATAGCCGCGACCGGCGTCCTTCTTCGACCCCCGGAACGGCGACGAGGCCACTTCTTCAGGCCGAGCGACGTGGTTCCCGAGCGGCCACCGCGTACACCCGATCTCGGCCGGCGCTCTTGGCCCGGTAGAGGGCATCGTCGGCGGCGGCCACGAGGGCCACGGCATCTCCCCCGGACCGGCATCCGTCGAGATCGGCGATGCCGAAGGAAGCCGTCACCTGGAGTCGATCGCGTCCGGGCCACCTCTCCTCGGAGAGCCGCCTTCGGATCCTCTCGGCGACCTCGATGGCAGACGCCGCGGAGACGCCGGGCAGGATCAGTCCGAACTCCTCGCCCCCGTATCGGCAAGGCACGTCGCTTTGGCGTCCCGTCGAGAGGATCGAGGCGAAACGTTCGATGACGGAGTCCCCGACCGGGTGCCCGAACTCGTCGTTGATCCGCTTGAAGTGGTCGATGTCGGCGAGGATCAAGGTCACCGGCCGCCCGTACCGACGGCACTCCGAGACCTCCTCTTCGAGCCGACGATCGAAGTACGAACGGTTCCAGAGACCGGTCAGTCCGTCGATTCGGGCCTTCTGGGCGAGCATTCGAACGAGTTGCCGGATGCGAAGCGCCGATCGCACACGAGCCCGAAGCTCCGCTGCTTCGAAGGGCTTGGCGACGAAGTCGATCGCACCGAGATCGAGGCCTCGGACCCTCGCCTCGGTCGAAGCGCTCGCCGACAGGAAGATGACCGCCGCGTCGGAAGTGACCTCGTCGGACTTGAGCCGCGAGAGGATCTCGAATCCGTCGAGATCACCCGACTCGCCGAGATCGATGTCGAGCAGAACCACGTCGGGACGAAGCGACTTCGCCATCGCGAGTCCCTCGGTCGCCCCACCGGCGAGATGGATCTCCGCCGACTCGTGTCGAAGATGGTGCCTCAGCAGCTGGTGGACCAGCGGGCAATCGTCGATGGCGAGGATTCGAGGTCGGACATCGGGTTCGCCCATCGAGTCCTCCTCACGCCGCCGCGATCGAACGAAACAGCGATTCGAGACTCTCGAGACCTCGAGAGATCTCCATCTCGCCCATCGAGTCCTCCGTGTCCGTCGCCCGGATTCGAAGCAGATCCTCGATCTCGCCGGCGGCCTTCCCGATCTCCGGGAACCCGTACCCGCCGGCGGCCCCACGAAGCTGGTGGGTGCCGAAACGGACGGTGTCGAGATCGCCGCGCCGACACGCCTCTCGAAGTTCCTGGATCCGAACCTCGAGCTGCTGCAGGAACATCTCGGCCAACGCCGCCATCTCGGGATCGTCCGGGAACCTCAGACGAGCGATCTGCAGTCCATGGTGTTGATCGGGCGGCGGCGACATGACGGCAAGATCGGCCCACGACCGCGGCGCCTTCTGCCGTCCTTGCGAATCGGATCGATGTTGACGATGGCCACCCCGATCCTCGTGGATTGACCGGCCTCGTCGGCGTCCACTACCCTCGTGGTTCTTCATGCCCCCGGCCGGGCGAAAGCCCTGCTCGAGGAGATTCGAACGATGGTTCCGAAGGCCCCGCCTCGGGAGACCCAACCGGGTTTCCTCTACGTCCCCCCCTACCGCATCCAAGGGTTCAGCATCGCCGGCGAAGGCACCGTGATCCAGGTGCCGGAGCTCGATGTCTGCTTCGACATCGGAATGTGCCCACGGATGGTGCTGCCGTCTCCGACGGTCGCGATCAGCCACGGCCACATGGACCATGTGGGTGGACTTCCCTACTGGCTCAGCCAGCGGCACTTCCAGAAGCTCGGTCCAGGGCGCATCGTCTGCCATCGCCGCCTCGAGGGACCGATCCGGAAGATGATCGAGAGCTGGGTCGATCTCGAACGACAGAAGACGCCGTTCGAACTGACCGGAGTCGAGGATGGCGAGGAGTTCACCCTTCGCCCCAACCTCGTGCTGCGGGCGATCGAGGTCAGCCACACCAGCCCAAGCATGGGGTGGGCCGTGATCGAGCGTCGCAGCAAGCTGCTCGAGGAGTTCGCGGATCTGCCTCAGGATCGACTCGTCGAACTGAAGTCCAGAGGCACCCAGATCACCAGAACCGTCGAGATCCCCCTGGTCGCCTACACCGGCGACACCGAGATGGGACCGTTTCTCTACCGGCCCGAGTTCGCCGACGCGAAGATCGTCGTCAGCGAGTGCACCTTCTTCGACGAGAGCCATCGCGGCCGCGCCAAGGTCGGCCGCCACCTGCATGTGGAGGATCTCGCACAACTGGTGCGGGTCTGGAAGGCCAAGGCCGTCGTGGTGGTGCACCTGTCACGACGGAGTCCTCTGGGACTCATCCGGGATCGGCTCGACGCCATCGACGGTGGCGAGCACAAGGACCGCCTTCTGGTGCTGATGGACCACCGAGCGAACCGGCGTCGGCACGAGGCACAGCTTGAAGAGGCCGCCCCCGCGGCCGCGGTGGAGGGGTCTTCGAGCAGATCGGGCACATGAGCCATGTTCTTCATTGACGCTGCCTGAACGGACTCGTAGATTCGCCTCCCCTCGGAATTCCACCGTTCGCGACTCCACGCGAACGTCCCCGGAGCACCTCGATGGCCCGCCTCGAGTCGAACTTCAAGCCGGACCTGATGGCGTACCTGCGTCGCCATCACGGGGACATGTGCCGGCACTGGTTCGACGACATCGAGCCCCTCGACATCGAGGGTGGTGTGGTCCGGATGCTGGTCAACGAGCCTGTGCAGCTTCGGTATCTCCAACGATGCTGTGTGCAGCAGTTCACCGAAGCGGCCCAGCAGGTGTCGGGCCGTCTCCTGGCCCTTCGCTTCGTGGGACCCGAGGAGGAGTTCACCGCAGCACCCGAACCCTCCGTCTCCGGTGGCGACGATCTGCCCGAACTCGGCGAGCAGATGCTGCTCTCCCCCGACTACTCCTTCGAGAACTTCGTCGTCGGACCGGGCAATCGTCTCGCCCACGCAGCGGCGACGGCCGTCGCGGAGCAGCCGGGTCGGGCCTACAACCCGTTCTTCATCCATGGTGGCGTCGGTCTCGGCAAGACCCACCTGCTGCAGGCGGTGACCCAGTCGATCCTCAGTCGAAATCGTCGTGCGGAGATCTGCTACATCTCCTGCGGCACCTTCACCGATGCGTTCCACGAATCGGTCAAGGCCGGTCGGATGAACGCGTTTCGCCATCGGTTCCGAAACGTGGACATGCTCGTCATCGACGACATCCACTTTCTGGCGAAGCGGGAACAGAGTCAGGAGGAGTTCTTCCACACCTTCAACGCCCTCTATCAGGCGGGACGTCAGGTGGTGCTCTCCTCCGACGCGGCACCACAGGACATCCCGGATCTCGAGGAGCGATTGACCAGTAGGTTCAACTGCGGTCTCGTCGCCCGCATCGACAAGCCCTGCTACGAGACGCGGGTGTCGATCCTGAAGACCAAGGCTCGCCTGCTCGACGCGACCCTTCCCGACGACGTTCCCGCATACATCGCCGCCCGCATCGACTCCAACATCCGGGAACTCGAAGGCGCCCTGACGAAGGTCCGGGGGGTCGCCCACGCCATGGGCGTCCCGATCACCCTCGACCTGGCCAAGGCCGCCCTCGCCGCCGACCCGACCGCCAACCGATCCGCCGGCCAGCCGAACATCCAGCTGATCGTCGATGCGGTGACCGCCTTCTACGACGTCAAGTTGACCGATCTGCTTTCCAAGCGACGCCACAAGTCGATCGCCCTGCCACGCCAGGTCTGCATGTGGTTGGCCCGCCGCCACACCCGGTTCAGCCTCGAGGAGATCGGTGGATACTTCGGTGGCCGGGATCACACGACCGTCATGCACGCGATCCGCACCATCGACGCCCGCCGCAAGACCGACGACCGCTTCAGCGACGAGGTCGAGCGGATCGAACTCGATCTCACCGAGACGGGGGCCTGAGGCCGGTTCGGGCGTCACCCGACTTCGACGCTCTATTGCTCAAAACAGAAGCTTGAACTCGTGATCGCCTATCGGTGATCACCCGACTTCTGTCGTGTTCCGGTTGCCTCGAAGACAGCGGGTCAACCGCAAGCGGTTGGGTGCCTTGGGGCCAAGCGCCATACCCAACTCATGTGGACAACTCGTCACTTGTCCCATGGTCGATGTCTGGGTTGGGTTTGCTGTTGATCATTGACCCACCACATCATGGGGTGGACTGCCAGCGACACCCCATCCCCACTCGGATCGCCTCCGTCATCACCGCTTGGGACCACCTTGATCAGACAGTTGTCCACACAGGTTCTCCACAGTATCTTGTCGTGTGTAAGTGTCTTTATTGTATGGGTTTATGTTTTGGTTGTGGTGGTGAACCCGCATTCCGTCAGGGCCTCTACTACGACGGTTAAGAACATCTCTTTCTCTCTCTAGACAGCACCTCCGTGAGCCCATCGGTCGCGTCTTGT
>Ga0075481_10001208_pt1 | contig 10086 bp, 10 predicted proteins | sample DEB08_DNA_11_FD_76337 | JGI IMG/M metagenome (GOLD analysis project Ga0075481, IMG submission 76337) | Aqueous microbial communities from the Delaware River and Bay under freshwater to marine salinity gradient to study organic matter... | ecosystem: Environmental > Aquatic > Marine > Coastal ... | reverse complement strand
AGAAAAAAGCAGATCCAGGACAACAACAAAAGTCTGGTGCAGCAAAACCAACTTATGTTTCTACAGATCCTAAAAAGAAAAGTGTAAAAGAAGCGTATCTAAGAGTACAGGAAAGAGGTAAAACTTATACTATAGTTTTAAACTGGAGAGGTAGACCTTTAACTGTACAAATGTTCTTCCCCAATTTCGGAAGACCAACAAAGGATGAAGTTCTAGGAGAAATCAGAAAAGTTTATCCTGGTGCAATCGTCCTTTATTTCAATCCAGTTTTGAGAGATCCAACATTACCACTATTATTTGCAGGAGGACAAAATGAACCCAGACGAGATCCAACTAGATAACTTAAACAAAAGTTTTGAGTACACAAAAATAGCAAGAGAAATTGAGGGAGTAAATAGAGTAGAAGATTTAAAACTTGTAGCGAAGTGCTACGCTAAATTGTACTTAAAATCACAAGAAACCGCTGCATCACTAGGACTTATGTAAATTATGGCTGATAATGTTTATCTTGGAAATCCGAATCTAAAGAAAGCGAATACTCCTATTGAGTTTACGCAAGAACAGATTGCTGAATTTATTAAATGCAAACAAGATCCTGTATATTTTGCAAATAACTATATTAAAATCGTTTCTCTTGACGAGGGTTTGACTCAGTTTCACCCGTATCATTTCCAAGAAAAACTTATCAATAATTTCCATAATAATAGATTCAACATCTGTAAGATGCCTCGACAGACTGGCAAGTCTACAACCGTGGTATCTTATTTGTTGCACTATGCTGTCTTCAATGACAGCGTAAATATTGGTATCCTGGCAAACAAAGCAGCAACTGCAAGGGAACTACTTGGTAGGTTACAGACTGCATACGAAAACTTGCCAAAGTGGATGCAACAGGGTATCATATCATGGAACAAAGGTAGTTTGGAGTTGGAGAATGGCAGTAAGATATTGGCAGCTTCTACGTCTGCAAGTGCTGTCCGAGGTATGTCGTTTAACATCCTCTTTCTCGACGAATTCGCGTTCGTCCCAAATCACGTTGCTGACTCGTTCTTTGCATCTGTTTATCCTACTATTACTTCTGGTAAAAACACCAAAGTAATCATTGTATCAACGCCACACGGTATGAACCACTTCTACCGTATGTGGCATGATGCAGAGAAAAGAAAGAATGAATATATTCCGACTGATGTTCACTGGTCTGAAGTTCCTGGTAGGGATGAAGAGTGGAAAGAAACCACCATTGCCAACACTTCAGAACAGCAGTTCAAGGTTGAGTTTGAGTGCGAATTCCTAGGATCTGTTGATACACTTATTGCTCCTAGTAAATTAAGAACATTAGTATATGATAATCCAATCACTAGAAACGCTGGATTGGATGTCTATGAAAAACCGATAGAAGCACATGATTATGTCTGCACTGTTGATGTTGCCAGAGGCGTAAGTGAAGACTATTCTGCTTTTGTAATCGTAGATATTACTCAGTTCCCACATAAGGTGGTGGCAAAATATCGAAATAATGAGATCAAACCGATGCTATTTCCCAATATCATCTATGAAGTAGCAAAGAGTTATAATAGCGCATTTATCTTGTGTGAGGTAAATGATGTTGGAGATCAAGTAGCAAGTATTATTCAGTATGACTTAGAATATCAGAACCTACTGATGTGCTCGATGCGTGGTAGGGCAGGACAAGTTGTAGGACAGGGATTCTCTGGTAAGAAAACACAACTCGGTGTCAAGATGAGTAAGACTGTCAAGCAGGTTGGATCATTAAACCTCAAGACTATGATTGAGGAGGATAAGTTACTCTTTAATGACTATGAGATTATTTCAGAACTGACTACATTTATCCAAAAGAATAGATCATTTGAGGCAGAAGAAGGATGTAATGATGACCTTGCAATGTGTCTTGTAATCTATGCTTGGTTAGTTGCACAAGATTATTTCAAAGAACTGACTGATCAGGATGTAAGAAAGAGATTATATGAAGAGCAAAAGAATCAGATAGAACAGGACATGGCACCATTCGGTTTTATGTCCGATGGTCTAGATGACACCACATTTGTCGATGCTGATGGTGATGTTTGGCACACAGATGAGTATGGTGATAGATCTTATATGTGGGAGTATCACTGATGGATTTTGATGAACAGTTTAGTTTAGAACACTTACTGTTCAAAAAAAGAAAGTGCCGTTCATGTGGGGAAGCAAAAGATTTAATTGATGGATTTTACCTAATTAGAAAAGATAGAGGTATGTTTCCATCTTCATATTCATACGAATGCAAAGAATGTACGATAAAAAGAGTTGTAGTTAGTAGAATGACAAATAAAGTTTTTGATAGGTGGGAATATCCTGACTGGTAAGGTGTTCATGCACTGTTTCCCCACTCCAGGAGTTCAAAATTCTAAATAGTTTTAGTAAAAATGAATCTTCTGTCGAGGCAAAGACATGTCGCTTAACTTAGTATCCCCTGGCGTCAAGGTAAGAGAAGTTGATTTGACTATTGGTAGAGTGGATGCTGCAAATGAGCAAGTGGGCGCAATTGCAGGTCCTTTTGAGATGGGACCAATTGATGTTCCCATTCTGATTGAAACTGAGCAGGATCTTCTCAAGACTTTCGGTAAGCCATTATCAACAGACGCACAGTATGATTACTGGTTAAGTGCGTCTTCCTACCTGTCATACGGTGGTATCCTCAGAGTTCTGAGAACAGATGGTACAACTCTGAACAATGCCAACAATGCAGGTTCAGGATCAGTAAAAATTAAATCTTATGAAGACTATGTAAACAACCACAGCACTGCAACTGGTTGGGCATATGCTTCCAAAAACCCAGGTAGATGGGCAAATAATCTCAAAGTCTGTGTTATCGACGGATTTGCAGACCAAATTGTTACTGGAGTTTCAACTAGCGGTGTTACCGTTGGAATGGGTCTCACTCAAGCAATTGATGGAAGACAAGTCGCTGGCGCTGGAACAACTTCAACTTATGATGGTTACCTGAGAGGAATCATCACAGAGGTTGGTGAAGGAACACTCTCAGTTAAAGTTACCGATAGAGTTTCAACTGCTGGAACTTCTGTTGCTGCAGAATATACTCAGGGTGGTTCACTCGAATTCACCGCACCAACTAGCGTAACTACTACAACCACAGTTGGCGTAGCAACAACCGCTGGTGTAATTGACACTGCTTTTGATGCTTCAATCAGTGGAATTGATACCACTGGAATTCAAGTTAACGATGTTGTCAGCGTTGCTGGTGGCAATTCAACTGTTCCAGTCGGAACTAAGGTTGCTGGAATTGGAGTTTCAACAATCTTTGTTGACCAGACAATCACTGGAATCAGCACTGTTGGTGATGGAGCAGTCTTCTCATTCACTAGAGGAACAAGCACTACAGTAGATTCAAATCAACTGCGTGTTGTAAGTACTGCTGGTGTTGGAATTTCAACCTTCACTTCTGGTGCAACCAAGGATTGGTACAACGATCAAACCCTCGGACTGACTAACTCGACTGTTTACTGGAAGTCCATCGCTGAAAAACCAGGTACTTCACAGTATGCTTCCGAAAGAAGCGCCAAGAACGATGAACTTCACGTCGTCGTTGTTGATGACACTGGTGCAGTAACAGGAACCGCAGGCAACATTGTAGAGAAGTTTACTTTCCTTACTAAGTCTGAAGATGGAATCACCTCCCCAACTGAAGCAGTTTACTACAAGGATCTTCTTGCTCGTATTTCCGAGTATGTCTACGCTGGTGCTGCTCCAACTGGAGTTGCTGGTGGCCTTACTGCAGGATCAGCAAACACATTTATTGCAACAGGCACAGGAAACTGGGGAGTCACAGCACAAGGTACTACTTTTGCCCTCGGCGGAAGACTCACATATAATCTGACTGGTGGTGAAAACTATTCGGCAACTGGTGGTTTTGGATCTTCACTCTCAGATATCGTAAGTTCTTATGAAGTTCTTAAAAATCCTGCTGAATATCCAATCAACTTCCTGATCAACGGACCTTCTGGCGGTGATTCAATCTACGAATCGCAGGCAAAAGCAAATAAACTGATCGAGATCGCAAATCTTAGAAAAGATTGTATTGCTTGCATTTCACCACACAGAGCAGGTGTTGTCAATGTATCAAACTCTGACACACAAACAGATAATATTATTAAGTTCTTCGATGGTATAACCTCTTCATCTTATGCAGTCTTCGATTCTGGTTATAAGTACACCTTTGATAGATTCAACAATCAGTTCCGTTACATCTCATGTAACGCAGACATCGCTGGTCTGATGGCAAGAACTTCAATCAATCAGTTCTCCTGGTTCTCACCTGCAGGTTCCTCCAGAGGAACAATCAATGGTGCAGTGAAACTTGCATATAACCCATCACAAGCACAAAGAGATCTGATCTATCCTAAGAGAGTCAATCCAGTGGTTGCACAACCAGGTTCTGGAATTATTCTCTTCGGTGATAAGACAGGACTTGCTTACGCTTCTGCATTCGACAGAATCAACGTTCGTCGTCTGTTCCTCACAATTGAGGATTCTATCGAAAGAGCAGCAAAGGATCAACTGTTTGAATTCAACGATGTAATCACAAGATCCAACTTTGTCAACATTGTTGAACCATTCCTTCGTGATGTTAAGGCGAAGAGAGGTATTACTGAGTTCGTCGTAGTTTGCGATGAAACCAACAATACTCCAGATGTTGTTGACTCTAACCAGTTTAGAGCAGACATCTTTGTCAAACCTGCAAGATCAATCAACTTCATCGGACTCACCTTCGTTGCTACCCGTACAGGCGTAAGTTTCGAAGAAGTCGTCGGTAATGTTTAATTCATTTAGGTAATGTTTAATTCACTAGAGGAAACTTTTAATGGCTAACCGTAACATTCCAAGTACTAAGGATAGAACCCTTGATGCATTCAAGGGTAGAATGATCGGCGGAGGTGCAAGACCTAATCTATTTGAATGTGAACTGTACTTCCCCGACGATGCTGTCCCTGAGAATACAACTAGAGACGCACTGACCGACAGAACCAGATTCCTGGTCAAGGCAGCAAACCTCCCAGCATCCAACATTGCTCCAATCAATATTCCTTTTAGAGGAAGAAATCTGAAGGTTGCTGGAGACAGAACCTTCGATCCTTGGACAATCACCATTATCAACGATGTTGACTTCAGCATCAGAACCGCTTTTGAGAGATGGATGAATCTCATCAATAAGCATGAAGATAATGCTGGTATCACAGATCCAACTCTTTATCAAAAGGATCTGTATGTTAAGCAACTTGGAAGAGCACAAGTTAATGGAAATATTCCACAAACTGAGGCAAAGATACCTGTTCTTAAGCAGTACAGATTCCTAGGAACATTCCCAACTAATGTTTCTGACATCGCACTTTCATATGATAGTTCCGATACTATTGAGGAATTCTCAGTGACGATGGAAGTTCAGTGGGTAGATGTTCTTGATCCTACTGGTACAACCCAGGTAGGAACAGGTTCATAAATAGTAGAACAATAAGTTAAATCTTTTGATTAATGTCTAAATTATTTGGTTTTAAATTACCAGAACCTGGGGAAGGCAAGCCATCTAAAGGCATTGTCTCCCCAGTTCCTCCTTCTGATGAAGATAAATCAGACTTTTATCTCTCCAGCGGTTTCTACGGACAGTACGTAGATATCGAAGGAGTTTATAAATCTGAACAGGATCTGGTACGCAGATACAGAGAAATGTGTCTGCACCCTGAGTGTGATAGTGCAATTGAAGATATTGTCAACGAGGCAATTGTTTCTGACCTCAATGACTCACCAGTAGAAATTGAGTTATCAAATCTTCCTGCTTCTGATAAGTTGAAGGATATCATCAGACAGGAATTTAAAAATATCAAGAGCATGATGAACTTCGATAGGAAGTGTCATGAAATCTTCAGAACTTGGTATGTTGATGGACGAGTTTATTATCACAAAGTAATCGATCTCAAAAATCCATCAGATGGAATTCAAGATATCAGATATATTGATCCACTAAAAATTCGTCTGATCCGTAAGCAAGAAAAGACTGGAACCAACTCGCAATCTCCATTTGATGTTGCAAGAAATGGAAGAGATCCATTAAATCCAGAAAACTATGCTGCACCAGAGATCGAAGAGTATTACCTCTATGATCCTAATATTTCTACAAAAAATAGTGGAATCATTCCAAGCAGAGATAATAAAGGTTCTATTAAAATTGCAAAAGATTCAATTACATATGTAACCTCAGGACTGGTAGATAGAAATAAGCAAACTGTTTTATCATATTTGCACAAAGCAATTAAGGCACTTAACCAATTAAGAATGGTTGAAGATAGTCTTGTTATTTACAGATTATCTCGTGCTCCAGAACGTAGAATTTTCTACATTGATGTTGGAAATCTTCCAAAGATCAAGGCAGAACAATATCTGCGTGATGTGATGAATCGTTATCGTAATAAACTTGTTTACAATGCGGACACTGGAGAAATCCGTGATGACCGCAAATACATGGCGATGCTTGAAGATTTCTGGTTACCTCGCCGTGAAGGTGGAAGAGGAACTGAAATCTCAACTCTTCCTGGTGGTCAGAACCTTGGAGAATTAACTGATGTTGATTATTTCCAGACCAAACTCTATAAAGCACTGAATGTTCCATCTAGTAGACTTGATAGTGCTGGTGGTTTTAACCTTGGTCGTTCTTCAGAAATTCTGAGAGATGAACTTAAGTTTACTAAGTTTGTCGGCAGACTTCGTAAGAGATTTTCAGGTGTCTTTAATGATATGCTGAAAACTCAGTTAATTCTAAAAAATATTATCACACCAGATGATTGGGCAGAATTAGAAGATCACATTCAATACGATTATCTGTATGATAATCACTTCTCTGATCTCAAAGAAACCGAATTGCTTAATGAGCAACTTGGTGTCATTGCATCCATGGAACCATACATGGGCAGATACTTCTCTGCTTATTATGTAAGAAATAAAATCCTTAAGCAGACTGAAACTGAAATTAAGGAAATGGATGAACAGATCCAAAAAGAAATCAAAGATGGTATTCTTCCTGATCCAAATGCACCAATTGATCCTGCAACTGGACTGCCAATGGATCAATCTGCAGGTGCAATGGATCTCGGAGCGCCAGTTACTGAACCAGATTTAGAAAAATCAGGAAAAGCAACTGAAGCACCTGAAGGTGGAGAGATATAAATATCTTATAGTTCTTATTATTTTTAATACAAAATGGATGATTTAATGGATATGTTGGTAGGTGGTGAATCATCTCCTTCTGAAGTTAGCGACAAAATTAAAGAAATTTTGTATGCTAAAGCGGCAGATAAAGTGGATTCAGTAAGACCATCGGTCGGTGCTAGTCTTTTTGGAGATGATGAATCAGAGGTAGAAACTGACGAAGATGAAGTAGAGTCCGAAGAGGACGAAGAAGAAACTCAAACTGGAGACCAAGAACAATGAAAATTTTGGGTACTGCTACCGCACTTGACCCAGCAACAACTAAGTTTACAACATCAACTGCAGTCTGGTTGTCAAATACAACTACAGGTGCATTAACTGTAACTCTTAGAAATGTTGCTGATGATGCAGATTTGGGTTCAATTAGCATCCCTGCGAGTTATGGTGTGGCAGTTAATTTAGAACCTGGTCAAGGTTTAAGAGGCAGTGCCAGTATTCTTGGTACAAAAGTTGATGCCGCTGCTGGATATTAATCAACCACTAAGGAAAAACAAATGAAACTTATCAGAGAAGAAGTTGAAAACGTAGAAGTCATTACCGAAGGTAAAGGTTCTGCAAAGAAGATGTACATCGAGGGAACTTTCCTTCAAGGTGACATCAAAAACCGTAATGGCAGAATGTATCCAATTCAAACTCTTGCAAAAGAAGTTTCAAGATACAACGAAGCATATACTGATAAAGGTAGAGCACTTGGCGAACTCGGTCACCCCGATGGACCAACAATCAACCTTGATCGTGTATCACACAAAATCGTAAAACTTGAGCAAAGAGGTTCAAACATTTACGGTAAGGCGAAACTTCTTGAAACTCCAATGGGCAAAATTGCCAAGTCATTAATTAATGAGGGAGTAAAACTTGGTGTTTCTTCTCGTGGCGTTGGTTCAATTAAAATGAACAATGAAGGTGTCAACATCGTTGGCGAAGACTTCATGCTGGCAACCGCTGCAGATATCGTTGCTGATCCTTCTGCACCAGATGCATTTGTTGATGGAATCATGGAAGGAAAAGAATGGGTTTGGGAAGGTGGAATCCTTCGTGAAAGATTTGCATCCCATACCAGAAACAGGATAAATACATTAGTTGATCAACGTGCTCTTGAAGAGCACAAACTTCAACTGTTTAATGATTTTCTATCAAATTTGTAATTTATAAATAAATATAGTTTTAAAAACTACACAAAGGTTAAAATCGGAGAGTTCAAATGTCCAGTGGAAAAGATTTACAAGAAATGGAAGTAGGCACTGCTCAATCCAAGACAGCCGTTAACGCTAACGCAAAACCTGGCGATCCAATGCCTTCGGGCAATGCATCTGGTGTTATGGCACCAGGTCAAACTGGATCTTGGGAAGATCTTGGCGGTCCTACCCCAGAGAATTACAAAGCAGACGACGATTCAGCAAAACTGAAGACTCCTGGTGCTTCACTGAAGCAAGTAAGAGATGTCGTCAATTCTAAAGCGGTTAAGGCTGAGGAAGTTGAGGTAGAGGACCAAGAGTTAGTTGCTGAAGAAGAAGTGACCGAAGAGGACGCTCTCCGTAGCAAGGTTGAAGAAGCAATTTCCGAATCAGAAGAAGAGGTTGTTGCTGAAGAGACCGAAGAAGAAGTCGTTGAACTGAACATTGAAGAAGATGTTGAAGCACTTCTTCAAGGTGAAGAACTCTCCGAAGAGTTCCAGGAAAAGGCAAAAGTTATCTTTGAATCTGCAATCAATGCTAAAGTTGCAGCAATCAGAGAAGAACTGCAACAGTCCTACGAAAATGCAATCGTAGAACAAGTAGAAGAATTCAAGAGTGAGATCACCGAAAGAGTTGACTCATATCTTGAGTATGTTGCTGACGAGTGGATTCAAGAAAATGCACTCGCAGTTGAAGAAGGTCTTAAGACCGAGATGACCGAATCATTCCTCCAAGGAATGAAGGGTCTTTTTGAAGAGCATTATGTAACAATCCCTGAAGATAGATATGATGTACTTGAGAGCATGGTAAATAAACTTGATGAAATGGAAGAAAAACTCAACGAGCAAATCGAAAGAAATGTTGCTCTAAACAAGAGACTTGCGGAGTCTGTTACTGATGGAATTTTAGGTGAAGTTTCTGAGGGACTTGCTGTAACTCAGAAAGAAAAACTCGCTTCTCTTTCCGAAAGTGTTGAGTTTGATAGTGAAGAAGACTACCGTGAGAAACTGGTAACCTTAAGAGAAGCATACTTCCCTTCAAGAGTTTCCAGTGCTCAAAGAGATTCTGCTGAACTTATTTCAGAGGAGTCTTCAATGCCACAGGTTTCTGGAAGCATGGAAGGTTATCTCTCTGCACTTCAGAGAGTTTCCAAAAAATAAGTTTTACATTATACCCTAAACCCCAAACACTTTTAAAGAGGTAAAATCAAATGCAAATGTTCAATGCTGAGCATCTGCAGGAGAAGTGGGCACCATTGTTGGACTATGAAGGCGCTAGCGCCATCAAAGACTCCCATCGTAGAATGGTAACCGCAGTTCTCCTGGAGAACCAAGAAAAATTCATGACCGAGGAGCGTGCGTTCCTCTCCGAATCACCCACCAACGCTGCTAACGCTGCTGGTGCATCTGGTGGTTTCGGTGGCGCTGCAGGTCTTGCTGGTGGTCCTAACGCAGGTTTTGACCCAGTTCTGATCTCGCTGATCCGTCGTTCAATGCCTAACCTGGTCGCTTATGACCTCGCAGGTGTTCAACCAATGAACGGTCCTACTGGACTGATCTTCGCAATGCGTTCACGCTACACCAACCAGTCTGGTACTGAGGCACTCTTTGACGAGGCACAGTCACAGTTCTCT
>Ga0075481_10001201_pt1 | contig 10119 bp, 14 predicted proteins | sample DEB08_DNA_11_FD_76337 | JGI IMG/M metagenome (GOLD analysis project Ga0075481, IMG submission 76337) | Aqueous microbial communities from the Delaware River and Bay under freshwater to marine salinity gradient to study organic matter... | ecosystem: Environmental > Aquatic > Marine > Coastal ... | reverse complement strand
CAGATGAACGCAGCTTCCAAATGGAGATATAACACATTCAAAAACAATGCGGCGCCTTCTGGGGTTCTATCAACTGAGCAGAATATTGACGCGACTAAAAAGAAAGCTCTTGCAGAAGACTTAAGGAAAAACCAGCAAGGAACTAAAAACGCTCGTGAAATCATGCTGCTCGGTGGTGGCTTGAAGTGGCAACAAGTTGCAATGAGTCCCCAAGATATGGACTGGCTGCAAGGGACTAAACTATTAGCTCAAGAGATTGCCTCTGTCTATCGTGTTCCTACTCAGTTACTTGGAATTGAAGGGTCACAGACATACGCTAACTTTGCTGAGGCTAAGATTGCTTTCTATACTCAAGCGGTTCTCCCTCTCATGGACCTTTATGTTTCAGAGATCAATCGTTTCTTGGGCAGTGACTTCGAAGGCGCTACGGTTTGTTATCAGTCAGAAGACATTGAAGCTTTAGAACCTTTGAGGGCAGAGAAAAGAGCCGAGTTGCTTCGAACTGATGTCTTAACAATCAATGAGAAACGAGAGTTATTAGGCTATGAGCCACGAGAGGAAGGCGAGGCGAATATGCTTTTCGTTCAGCCCAATGATATACCTTTAGACGATACGTTTGCGGATGATGAAGATGAAGCGGACGCAAGCGAGGAATAGAAGGCGTCAGCTTCGAGAGATAAATGAAATTGACAGGATGGAGCGAAAACTTGAACGCACCGCAATGCCTAAGATTAGAAAACAACTGAACCAGATAGCCCGTGAAGCCATCGACGCTTATGCAACGGGTGGTCGTATTGGTGCTGAGTTCGCGATTGAAGGCGGTCGTCAGAGAATCGGTGAGACACTTGAGGCAGTTTATAAGACAACTATTAAGAAGACCGAGAAGCTTTTAAAAGAGTTATACCCAAAGGATAAAGCGAAGGTTGAGCAAGTAAGACGTGAGCTAGAGCGGAACTTTAGAAAGCAAGCAGAGAAAGCGGCAGAGCAGATAAGTAGAAGCACAAAGAACCAAGTGAAAAAGATCGATGAGAAGGATATTCCATTCGATGAGAAACAGAAGGATATTAAAAAGAAACTAACTTCAAACGGTCGTCGGGCTCAGTTAATTAGTGAGGTTGAGATTGGAAGTGTAACCGCTGAAGGTCGTGATAAGGTTAGCCGAAAGATATATGAGAAGGCGACTCAGAAACAATGGGTAACGACTAGAGACAGTAAGGTTCGCGACTCTCATCAACATGCAGAAGGTCAAATCGTTGGGATTAAAGAGAACTTTGTCTTAAGAGGTAGGCGAAGTGAGCGAACACCTTATCCAAGATACCGAGGTTTGAGTGCTGCGAACCGTTGTAACTGCCGTTGTAGAATGATATATTTATGAGTAACGTCCCAGCAAGTAAACGAGAGCAGTACCTAGCAAACTCAGGTATTGAGCTGAAGAGTGATGACACTCAGTTCGATGTTGCGGCATGGAGAGAAGAGCTAAAGACTTTAATTTCTGGCAAGGTTTCAACTGATAATAGTAGCACGACCTTAATAACCAATGGGTCGAATTTCACAGGTGCTTGGGAATATGTAGCGGAGTTTGATAGTTTAGTTGTATCGACCAAGACAGATCAAAACGGATATTTTGAGGTTCAATTTTCACCTGATGGATCAAATATTGATTCTACTTTAACTCGGTATTATAGAACAACACAAATAGAGGCCCCTCATCGGTTTACTATTGCTAGGAGCTACGCGAGGGTTATTTTCTATAACAACTCTGGGTCAGACCAAACATTCTTTAGGCTTCAGGTTCTGCTTGGAGATAAAACACCCCTAAACGCTCCAATCGATTCAACTGTTCCACAGGACTTTGACTCTGTTATGGTCAGACCGACAGATTATACAACCGAGACAGCTTTGGGACTTAGGCAAGGCAATGGCACTTGGAATAAGTTCGGTTATAATAGCGATGTAGATGCTGCATCCTCTGAGGTCATAGCCTCTTTTGGTGGTGCATTCAATCAGCAATTATCTAGTGCCGAGACGTTGGATATCTCTTCAGATAATGCAGCCGACACAAACACAAGCGGCACAGGTGTTAGGCAGTTAGTTATTTTTGGTGTAAATGGTGATTGGGATTTAGTCACTGAAGTAATTGCCATGAGTGGTGTTTCTACAGTCACAACATCAAATTCATTTCTTGGCATTAACCGAATGACGATATTCACTTCTGGAAGCTCTAACTCAAATGTAGGAAATATTACAGCAACGGCAACAACAAGCGGAAACACGATGGCTCAAATGCCAGCAGGGCAGGGAACAACACAGCAATGTATTTTTTACGTTCCAAGGAATTATCAGTTTCTAGCGACTTGGCTTTACCTCTCTGCTATCAAGTCGTCAGGTGGTGGAAATCCTAGTGTAACTTTTTACGGTTATGTTTATTCTGGCGTGGTAGATTCTAGATTTGAAATCTACAGGGACTCGATTGATACTTCAGGCGGTGGTGAAAGGATTGAATTAAAACCAAGTGAGCCTTTTTTGATTGGTGAGAAAAGTATTTTTTGGATAGAAGCCGATACAACATCAAACAATACGTCCGTTCGAGGTCGGTTTTCTGGTAAGTTGGTAAGAGATGCCGACGGTTGAATTTGACGGATGACGCAAAGGGAAGAAAATATGAGTATGGAAACTAAAAGAGCTTTAGTAAACTTTGATGTAAAGATGGAAGATGAAACCTCGACCAGAGGACATTTTTCAGGATACGGCTCAACTTTTGACGATATTGATTTGGGTGGTGATATAGTCGAGAGGGGCGCTTTCACAAAATCTCTAGACAGTTGGAAGAACAAAGGTCAATTGCCTCAACTGCTTTGGTATCACAACAATGAGGAAATCATTGGCGAATGGACCAAAATGGAAGAAGACGAGCGTGGCCTTTACGTTGAAGGGAAGCTTTGGATAAATGGCGAATCAAGAATTGAAAGAGCTGTTCAAGCCTACAACGTTTTAAAATCTAATAGCGTTAAAGGTCTTTCTATTGGCTATCGAGTCAAAGAAAAGGAAGATCAAGAGAATATGGATGGCGGCATGGTCCGTAAATTAAAAGAAATTGATCTGTTCGAGGTGTCTATTGCACCTTGGGCGATGAATCCCCAAGCTTCAGTTTTAGGGGTTAAAAGTATGACTGATGAGGAGGGTAATGTACTCTCTAAAAGAGAAGTTGAAAAGATCTTGAGGGATTCAGGACTTTCTCGCAGACAAGCACAGGTTTTTATAGCTAGAGGATACGAAGCCATTGAGCGAGATGCCAAGGGTGAAGTTGAATCTGTTGAGAGGGATTCTCAGCTTGCATTGTCGAACGTTCTCGAATCTCTAAAACAATCTTTTCCAACTATTTGAGGTTAGACTTATGAGTGCAGAACTCAGCGAAGTAAAAGACCTGATCGGTAAAATCGGTCACGGTTACGAAGAAATGAAAAAGGCTCAAGATGCTCTTGACGCCAAAATAGAAAATGGTGAAGCTGGGCAAGCTGAACTGAAAGAAAAGCTTGATCGAATTGATCAAAGCATGAATGAGGCTCTTGACATGAAAGAGTCTTTAGAGCAAACTATGGCTGCCGTAAAACGCATGGGTTCAGAAGAAAATGAGCTTGAAGCCAAAGGAATTGATAAAAAATCATTTAATTCCGGTATCCAAAAATGGTTGGCTAAAGGCTTGCCTTCTGATATCCGAGGATTGGGTTTGAGTGAGAAAGAAGAGAAAGCTCTTCAATCTAATATCGACCCTCAAGGTGGTTTTACAATTAATCCTTACATTGGTGAAGTTGAAAAACGTATCTTTGACACTTCTCCTGTTCGTGCTCTTGCTTCTGTTGTATCCATAAATACAAATGAGTATATTGGATACCACGATGATAATGAGTTCGGTGCTGGATGGGTTGGCGAAGTTGCTACACGTTCTGAAACTTCAACCGCTGATTTGGGTGAGTTCAGAATCCCTGTTCGTGAGATGTATGCTCGATTTACTATGAGTGATCGAGTAATCGAAGACAGCTCTTGGAACTTAGAGCAATGGGCCGTTGGTGACGTTGCTGATAAATTCGGACGTCTTGAAGCCACTGGTGTTGTAAGCGGTAATGGTCCTGCTCAAATCGAAGGTTTGATGACTGCTACTCAAAACACAGCTACTCCAAACGGTTACACTAGGGGTCAAATCGGAACTTTGGCAACTGCTGGAGCTACTGCTATCACTACCGATGAGCTTGTAACTTTGCGTGGATACTTGAAAGCAGGACATAGACCAAATGCTCATTTCTTGTTTAATAGAAGCACTGAAGCCTATATTCGCAAGCTTAAAGACGGTCAAGGTAATTATATCTGGCAACCTTCTTACCAAGCTGGCGAGGCTGATACTCTTATCGGTCAGAAAGTTAGTATCTGGGAAGACATGCCTGATATTGCTACTGGCGTTATCGCTGTTGCTTTGTCTGACGTTCGCGCGTCTTACAAAATCGTAGATCGTTTTGGAATCAGCATTCTCCGAGATATGTACACTCAAGCTGCTAATGGCAAGATTGTATTCCACATGCGCAAGCGTGTTGGTGGTGGAATCTGTAATTTTGACGCTACTAAATACTTGCTACAAGCATAATCTAAGGAGGTTATAAAATGTTAAGAGATGGAAAAAACGGACTTAAATTTGTCGAGACTGTTGCGCCTCAAGCTGTGACAGGTGACGCAACTGGAACTGGAGTTGACTTGAAAGACTTTGATTCTTGCACCTTGTTTGCTCATGGTGACGGAACATTTGTTGGAACTGTCAAAATTCAGGAATCAGACGCTTCTGGTTCTGGATATGCTGACGCGGCTGCCGCTGATGTTATCGGGACTCAGGATGTCGCTGTTGATACAACTGATGCCGTAAGAACGCTTGGATATATTGGTTCTAAGCGTTATGTCCGTGCTGTGTTTACTCACGCCACGAATGGCGATATCTCAGGAGCCTTCGCTCTTGGTTGTGCTCACCTGAGCCCTGTTTCAGGTAACTAATGAAGGTTAAGGCTATAGTTGATGCGGTGTACTCATTTGATGGGTACACCGTTCAAAGATGTCCTAAAGGTGAAGAGAGGGAGTTTTCTCCCTCTCAAGCCCAAAAGCTTATTGGCCTAAAGATGTTTGAAGCCATTAAGGAAAAGAAGCCTGCTGCTCCGAAAAAGCAAAGCAAACCTGCAAAGATAGAGAAAGAGGTAAAGGTTGAAGAGCAAGATAACAACTCAACCAGCGATTGAACCTGTAACACTAGCAGAGGTCAAAGAGTCTCTTCGCGTTACGTCTACATCTGAAGATGCTTTGATAAATAACTTTATTACAAGCGCTAGGGTTTACGCAGAAAATTACACAGGTCGAAAGTTCATCAATCAAACTCTTGTCGGTTATGCTGACGGGTTCCACAATCAGTATGACCAATGGTGGACTGGCTTTCGACAAGGTTCTGAAACGCAACTTATCTATGGTCTGAGTGGTGGATATATTCCCTTTGACTGGTCTCCTGTTGATTCAGTGTCTCAGGTTGATACAATCGATGTGGATAATTCAGAGACTGTTTACTCATCATCCAATTACTATTTGGATAACTTTGACAATGATGTTAAACATAAGGTCATTTTAAACGATAACAATTCAGATATCACAACCTCATTGCGCTCAAGAAATGCAATCAAGGTGACATACATAGCAGGCTACGGATCGAATAGAACTGACGTTCCTGCTAATATCAGGCGCGGTATTATTATGATTGCCGCCCATTTATATACAAACCGCGGTGACTGCGATGGCGGTAACTGCGTGATGAAATCAGGCGCAAACGTTTATTTGGATCAGGTGAAACTTGAGTCTGTGTCGATCTCAGTTTGATGCTTACGCAGAGGTCTTTGAAAGGACTATCGCAGACGATGGAGCCGGTGGTCAAACAATCACTTGGACCAGTCGAGGCAATATCTACGCTTTGATTTTAGAGTCACCTGCAAACGAGACTTTAGATAAGGATGGACTTAAAACGCAGAGAGGCGTTGAGTTCGTCACTTCATACCGAGATGATATAAGAGTCACAGACAGGATTCAATTAGACAGTAATCAATTCAATATCACTTCTTTGATGAGAGTAGACAAGAAGAATAAACCATTTTATCGCGGTGAGTTCCTGCGTATTTCAACCGATTCAAGCGTGTGGTACAGTGTCTAGCATCCAGTTATTTGTAAGAGGACACAAGGAACTAGAGCGTAAATACTACGCTAGAAACTTGAAGGTGAAGAAGACCACCGATAAGGCTTTGCTGTCTATCGGTAAGCTCTTAAAGGAATACGCCACAAAGCGCATTAAAAAGATAACAAGCGGCAAGCGAGAGACTAGATACAGTCCTACTAGGACAGTGACAGTATCTAGACCTGGGGCATATCCTAACAATGACCGAGGCAAACTGGTTAAGGGCTTATCTACTACGGTTAGATTCAGAGGCAAGGGCAAGAGCGTCCTTGAGTTCCAATCTCGCGCCCCTTATGCTTTAGACCTTGAGTTCGGCACGAGGAAAATGAGGGCTAGGCCATATATGAGGCGAACACTTGCAGCTAATCGTAAGGCTATTAATAAGATAATCGCCAAGGGGGTTAAGCTTGCACTCTGACATTTTGACCGTTGCCGTGGCTCGCGCTAAAGCTGACGCCAATATCTCTAGTATTGTCGGCACAAAGGTTTATAACAACGTGCCCAAGGATACAGCCCCGCCATACCTTCGGATTCAATGGGGAAACGCGATTGATATATCCGGCAAGACTGATGAGTTTACACAAGGTGAGCTAATCTTTGACTTCTGGACCGAGAGTCAGGGGGATAAGCAGGTGTTGAATATGATAGATTATATCAACGACGAGTTTAATAGGACGCCTTTAGTTTTAACACAGGGTTCAACAAATTTACTGATGACTCGAACAGGCTACAATACATTTCTAGAAGGTGATGGACTGGCCCATCACGGCATCATTACTTTCAATCTACTAATAGAGGACTAAAAAGATGGCTAAATTTGATTCGGACGATATGGTCTTGAAACTTCAACCAAGTGGTGGTGGCGGCTATGTCACAATCGCGGGTTGCATTTCTCATAATGCTTCAATATCAAACGGGACTGTTGACTTGAGTGATAAAGACTCAAATAGATGGGGTGATAAAGGAAACTTTGGGCCAAGAGAATTGAATATTAATTTTAATGGTTGGGTCAATGACGGCACAGAGTACGCACTTCTCGAAGTAGCTGCTCAAGACGATACCGTTGTCGATTTACAGCTAGCTTATTCTGATGGAAGAACAATCACATGTAATTTCTATGTCAGTCAATTTGACTGGGGTGGAGATCATGGAAACGGGCAAACATTCTCTTGTACTCTAGCTACAGATGGCGAGCCTACTTTCGCTTAAGTAGTATATTGACATACTTAAAATATTTCGAGAATATAGATGTTGATAATGGAGAAGTCTTTTGCCTAATAAATATCGATCCACTTTTGAAATAGAACTGAATGGCGTGGAGTACACTCTGCGCCCTTCTTTTGAAGCGATTTGCCAGTTTAATGATATCACTGGAATGGATGTTTTTGATGCTTTAACTCAATTAAATGATACTAAAAAACTAGGTGTGAAAATTATTGCCTCTTGTATTTGGGCCGGAATAAAAGGTGAATATGAGTTTCAAGGCGAAGGTTTAAAGTGCCCTAGTTATAATAAGATAGGTGAAGAATGCCAGAAGCATGGCTTTCCTAATTGTTTAGGATTTGCCATTGACTTTTTGACCTATGCGGTTGCGAGCGATGACGACATAAAAAAGTTCGAGGAGGCAGGGGAGCCTCAAATAATGGAGTAACTAAAATAAAGTGGAGTAAATACCCCGCTCAAATAGTTAAGCATTTAAACATTCCTCCTAGAGATGCTTGGTCCATGACTTTGACTGAATATCTAGCTATATTAAAATGTGATGATAATACTCCTGATATTGACCCAAGCAAAATGAATAAAGATTATATAGAAAAGCTTGAGGCAAGACACGAAGAGAACAAACTTAAGAGAGAAAAAAAGAGCATTGTTGCTTCGCCAAAGGAGTTTGTAACGAATGGCTAAAGTTGATAAATTAGAAGTAGAGGTCACAGCTAACACAAAGGATCTTGAGGATGGTTTACAAAGATCTTCTAAAAGCCTAGCAACTCTTGGATTTAATTTTGAAAAGGCAACAAAAGACTCTAATAAATTATCTTCATCAACGTCATCTTTATCTAGTACACTTAGTGGAAAGCTAACCGTAGCGGCAGGAGTTGCGGCAACTGCTTTGTCTGGGATGGTCGTAGCTATGAACAAAATGAGCAGTGGTCAGGTTATAACCCTTATGTCTAAAAGACTTGGCATAGCAACCGAGTCAATGCAGAAATTATCTTTTGCTGCAAGGGTGAACGGATTAGATAGTGAGGTTCTGTCTGATGCCATGAAAGATTTGTCTGTAAAAATAAAAGATGCCTCGTTGGGTGCAAAATCTTATGAAGAGGCTCTGAGATTGGTTGGTCTAAAATCTGCTGATCTTGTGAATATGCCAGTTGACCAACAGTTTTTGGCTTTTGCTGAGGCTATATCTAAGGCTGACGATGCAACTAGAAGGTTTGTTTTGGATGAAATAAACGATTCTATGTTTCAGTTATTGCCTTTGATGGAAAAGGGCGCTAAGGGATTTGAGGAAATGGGTAAGCGTGCTGAAGAGCTTGGAGCAGTTCTTGGAAATGTTGAGCTTGAGCAGTTAAATGAAGCTGCTAGAAAAATAAATGAGATGAATATAGCATGGGATTCAATGATAACAAAAATAACCGCCAAGCTTGCTCCGGCTATTACTGCTCTAGTAACTGAATTAGACAAGGCCACAACAAGTACGAGTGGCGGCCTACAGAGTAGAGTTTCTGGATTTGGAAGTGAAGAGGAAATTCTTAGAAGGCATAGGAAGAAAAGGGCTTCTCAGGGCGCTTTGGGAACAACCCCAGTTGGATTAAGGGTTTCAGGCGGAATATCAAAAGAGGAATCAAACGCAGAGCTTGGCGGTGGCTTTGCAATGGGTGGTGATCTAATGCATGGTGAGACAGGAGGGGCAAGTGAAGAACTTCAAGCTGCTGCTGAATATGCTAGGGAAAAACAAGAAGCTATCAATGAAGCTATACTTGAGTCTCAAGAAAGGGCTGCGCAGCTGGAAGTTTCTCTAAGGCTTCAAGCTGAGAATGATAAACTAAAAGCTACACAAGATAGAATAGATGCTGAGATTAAACTGGAAGAAATGAAAAGAAAAGCTGTCTCTTCAATAGTTGGTAACTTATCTAGCCTTATGAATACGGAATCAAGGAAAATGTTTGAGGTTGGAAAGGCTGCCGCCGCCGCACAAGCAACAATGAATACTTACGAAGGTGCAAACAAAGCGATGGCACAAGGCGGTATTTGGGGATGGGCACAAGCTGCCGCAATCATGACAGCAGGCTTCAATAATGTAAATAACATCCTAAGCACTTCTTTTGGTGGCGCAGGTGGAGGAGCAGCTTCAACAGGTGGCGCTGCTGGTCTTGGTTCTGATGGGTCAACAACCGAAGCGCCAAGCGTCCAAACAACAAACTTCGACGTAACCCTACAGGGCGACAGTTTCAGCGGTGACCAAGTTCGAGGTTTAATTGGTCAGATAAATGAGGCGACAGACGACGGGGTTAAACTTAACGCGGTGATGGTACGATGAGCTTACTTCCGAAGTTTTTATACAATAATGTACTAAGGGGAATAACTCCCTCATGGTCTGGAACTACTGTCAGCGGCTCACCTCCGGCTAATAGTATCGACTGGCGAGATTTTAGCTATTTCCAAGCCGATACTGGAAACCTTGACTTCACCATGACGGTAGATACAGATATAGATGGTTTCTCTGCTTACGTTGCTAATTTCACAGGAACAGGAGCCGAGACTATAACGCTTCAATATGAGAGCGCCCCTTCTGTTTTTAGTTCTTTGTCAAGTATAAATCCGGCAGGTGGCAAGCTTGTTTTTGCTGCAACTTCGGCTGTAACTGTTTT
>Ga0075481_10001196_pt1 | contig 10131 bp, 7 predicted proteins | sample DEB08_DNA_11_FD_76337 | JGI IMG/M metagenome (GOLD analysis project Ga0075481, IMG submission 76337) | Aqueous microbial communities from the Delaware River and Bay under freshwater to marine salinity gradient to study organic matter... | ecosystem: Environmental > Aquatic > Marine > Coastal ... | reverse complement strand
CCATCGACCCGAAGGTGTTGGACGACCGGCGCTCCGCTGGTCAACGTCGCTCGATCCACGACGGCTTCGACGCGATCGAGACGGAAGGTCTCCGCCGCCTTTCCCGACCAGTTGCGGGCCCGAACGACCAGATCCGTCGCGACCCATCGGCGCCCCCAGTCGACGGGCCGGATCGACGCGATCGAGACCTCTCCCCCGAGCGTCGGCTCGAGTTGGGACGCCACGATCGAGGCGAGCACTCTCGGGCCGGCGAGCCACGCCGCGATCACGCCTGCGGCGACCACCACGACGGCCGCAAGACCCCAGCGCCGCCGCGGACGCCGCCGCGAGGGGCCGGCGGGTTGGGCAGTCTTCTCATCGTGCTCGGGTGAATCCATGGGCCGGGTGCCGGAGGCGGAGAAGACCCCGCACCCCTTGCTGCATCGCCGACATGGTAGGTGTGATCCATCGATCGGACCGATGGCCCGGGGGGGCGCCGCCTGAAGTCTGCCGAGCCGGTCGCAGGGACGGTCTGCGATCATCCGGAGCCCGATCCGACAGAACCTAGACTCCCCGGGTGGACCGCGACCGACCGAGCACCTGGACCCGTAGGAACTCGAGCGGGACGACGACGCGATCGTTGACGCTCCGCCTTGGGTTCGCAACTCCGGTGCTTGGAGTGGCGGAGTGGGCGATGGCCTCGGCCGGATCGCCGCGGTCTTCGGATGGCGTGGGCATCGATTTCGCCCTCGGAGTCCTGATCGTCGGCGCGGGCATCCTCGCGGCTCTGGCGTTGGCGTTGGTCGTCAGGGCCGGGCGCCGTGCGAGTGGCCGCTCGAGCGGCGGACGTTCTCGAAACGCACCGGCGGGTGCGACCTCGCTGGATCCCTGGCGCGAGGCGGGCCGGCGACAGCAGGTGCCCGATCCGGACGCGGATGCCGACGAGGAGGACGATTGACCCGTCCTCGGATGCTCGTCACCGGCGCGAGCCGCCGCATCGGTCGCGCGGTGGCGGTCGAGTTGGCCCGTCGTGGTTGCGATCTGGTGTTGACGACATCGCAGGCACCCGAGGCGCTCGATGCGACCGTGGCCGCGGTGCAGGCCGTCGACGAAGAGGCGACGGTGGTGCGTCGGCATCTTCGCCTCGACTCGATCGACCGTCCCGACGAGGTCTCGGCGGCGTTGGGCCGCGAGGTGACCGACGGCCCGCTCGACGGTGTGGTGCACAACGCCAGCGTCTACGAACCATCGCCGTTGGAGACGCTCGATCGGGATCGCCTTCGACGCGACTACGACGTTCACGTCGGGGGGGTCCTGCTGGTCACCGCGGCCCTTCGTTCGGTCCTGGCCGCCTCGACGCTTCCCGTACGGCCCGCCGTCGTCCTGCCGCTGGACATCCACGGGACGGGGCGGCCGCGCGTCGGCTGGTCGAGCTACCTCGCCAGCAAGGCGGCCCAGGCGCAGCTCGTCGAGGGCTTGGCGGTGGAACTCGGCCCCGGGATTCGCGCCGTCGGCGTGGCGTTCGGCGCGGTGCTGTGGCCGGAGGGAACCGATGGCGAGGTGATCGCTCGATACCAACGGCGGGTGCCCATGGACCGGAGCGGTCGGCCCGAGGAGGCCGCCGCGGCCGTGGCGTGGGCACTGCTCGAGGCGTCGTTCGTCACCGGCACCACGGTGCGGGTCGATGGTGGACGATGGCTCCGTTGAGGGTGTGGGGTCTCCGAGGGAAGCGCGACTCGATCGTCATCCCGGGCGCTTGCCGGAGCTGGACGCCAGGCCCGAGAGGCGTTCGAGTTCGGCAAGTGCCGGATGGCCCGGGTCGGCGATCGCCGCGAGGCGCAGGCATCGCGACGCGGCCTCGCGATCGCCGGCATCGAGATGGCATCGGGTCGCCTCTCGCCACGCTTCGCCGGACCACGCGGTGCCGTCGCCGCGCGTCGCGGCAACGCGTTCCCACGCTTCGGCCGCCTTGGCGGGACGCCCAAGACGTCGCCAGCACGCGGCGATCTCGCGAGTGATGGTCGGCGGCGGGGCGGCATCGAGGGGCATCGCCGCCAAGCGGGTGATCGCCTCCTCGCAGCGTCCGAGACGGCGCAGCCACACCGCTTGGCGAATCCGCCACGCCGGATTGCCCGGGTCGAGCTCCACGGCCGCTGCGAGGTCTTCGAGTCCCCCCTCGTCTCCCCCGGCGAGGCGAAGTTCGCCGAGCGTCGCGGCGGCAAAGGGAAGATCGGGATGTCGAACCCGCACGTCCAGCGCGATCTCGAGGGCCTCGGAACGCCGATCGCCGGACTCGAGGTTGAGAGCCAGGCGAAGCGAGGCCTCGGGATCGCCGAGACTTCGCTCCGTCAGCAGACGCCAGATCGGCTCGGCTTCGCCAACGCGGTCGGCGGCCTCGAGCAGGGTGGCGGCGAGCACGAGCGTCTCACGATCCTCGATGCCGCCCGCGATCGCGTCGAGCAGCGCGTCGGCGGCATCGGAGCAGAGTTCGTCGCGGGACCGAGGTCGATCGCCACCGACCGACCGCTGGGCGAGGCGAACCCGACCCAGGCGAAGCGCGGCCCCTGCGTCTTCGGGATGTCGCTCGGCCAGTCGCTCCGCGACGCGGGCGGCTTCGTCGATTCGCCGGGCCTCGAGAAGGCGATCGATCGCCCGAACGGCCTGCTCGCGAGCTTCGACGGAATCGGGGGCTGCCGCGACGTCGGGCGGCTCCGGCGAGTCGCCGCAGCCCGACATCGCCAGCGCCGTGGCCACGCCTGCCGCAACGAGGCCGCAACCTCGCCCCGGTACGATGACCCGCCATGACCGCCTCGCCATTCGACGCACCTGAAGACTCCTCGAACTCCGCCGCCGCGGAGGCGCCGGAAGGCGCCCTGCCGCCGCTCGCCAAATCCTACGTCCCCGGCGAGTGCGAGCCGGCCGTGCGGCGACGTTGGCGCGACGAGGCCTGCTTCCACGCCGAGCCCGGTCCCGGCTCGGATCCTTCGAAGCCGCCGTTCGCGATACTGATTCCGCCGCCCAACGTGACCGCGGCGCTGCACCTCGGTCATGCCCTCAACAACACGTTGCAGGACGTGCTGGTCCGGTGGCGCCGCATGCGGGGCCACAACACCCTCTGGATGCCCGGCACCGACCACGCCGGCATCGCCACGCAGACCGTCGTCGAGAAGCGTCTGCTTCGCGAGGGCGTGCGACGCACCGATCTCGGCCGCGAGCGATTCGTCGAGCGGGTGCAGCAGTGGAAGGACGAGTACGAGGCGACGATCATCGAACAACTCGAGGATCTCGGCTGCAGCTGCGACTTCGAGCGGACGCGGTTCACCATGGACCCGGTCTGCAGCGCCGCGGTGCGCGAGGCCTTTCTCCGGCTCTTCCGCGAGGGTCTCCTCTATCGCGGAAAGCGCCTGGTCAACTGGGATCCCGCGACCCGCACGGCCCTCGCCGACGACGAGGTCGAGATGCGCACGGTGCCGGGGCGGATGCACTACCTCAGGTACCCGCTCGAGGATGGATCCGGATTCGTCACCGTGGCGACGACTCGCCCCGAGACCATGCTTGGCGACACGGCCGTCGCGGTGAATCCCGGCGATCCTCGTGCCGCGTCGTTGCGGGGCAAGCGAGTCCGTCTGCCGATCGTCGGACGCTCGATCCCGATCGTCGAGGACGACTACGTCGTGCTTCCGGCGTCGGTCTCGGGCGACGCGAGCGACCCCAAGGCCTCGTTCGCGACCGGCTTCCTGAAGGTGACGCCCGCGCACGATCCCAACGACTGGGAGATCGGCACCCGGCACGACCTCGAGGTGGTCAACGTGCTCGGTCCGGACGGGGCGATCTCCGATCGGCACGGCTGGAGCGACGTCTCCGAGGAGGCGCGTCCCTTCGTGGGCATGAGTCGCGAGGACGCCCGTGCCGCGATCATCGAGTGGTTCCGCGCGAACGATCTGCTCGAGGAGGTCCGCGAGTACGAGCACGCGGTCGGTCACAGCTACCGCAGTCATGTGCCGATCGAACCGTGGCTCAGCGACCAGTGGTACGTCCGCGTGACCGATTCCCGCCTCGCGGGCGCGGCGCTGCGGGCGATGGATCCGCAGCAGGTCGAGGGCGAACTGCCGGCGTCGGCCCGGGAGCGACCTGCGACCGAAGGCGACGGCGGCCTTCGATTCACGCCCGCCCGCTACGCCAAGACCTTCCAGCAGTGGCATGAGAACCTCCGGGACTGGTGCGTCAGCCGGCAGCTGTGGTGGGGCCATCGCATCCCGGTCTGGAGCCGCATCGGCGACGCCGAGTCGCTGGGGGTTTCCGCCGAGGCGGCGAGCGCCGCGTCGGAGGAGGGCACCGCGTTCGAGGGGACATGGTCGTCGCGCGGGGCGGCGGAACTGCTGCGGCGCCTGCCCGACGGGGGATTCGAGCATCTCGTCTGCGCTCCGGCGCGGGAGGACGAGGCGGAGGCGGTCGTGGCGGCGCTCGAGGCGGCCGGCTACGAGCGGGATCCCGACGTGCTCGACACCTGGTTCAGTTCGGCGCTCTGGCCGCTGTCGACCATGGGTTGGCCCGATCCGAGCCGCTTCCCCGAGACCGTCGGCCTGCTCGAGACGTTCAATCCGAGCTCGGTCCTCTGCACGGCCCGGGAGATCATCACGTTGTGGGTGTCGCGCATGGTGATGTTCAATCGCCATCTGCGCGGAGGCACCTTGCCGTTCCGAGACGTCCTGATCCACGCGATGATCCAGGACGGCCACGGGCAGAAGATGTCCAAGTCGCTCGGCAACGGCTTCGACCCCCGCGACATCGTCCACAGTCACGGCGCCGACGCGCTGCGGTTCACGCTGGTGCAGCTCGCCACCAGCACCCAGGACGTGCGGGTGCCGGTCGACATGGTGTGCCCCTACAGCGGGGAGACCTTCACGCCGCCATGGACGAAGAGCGCGTCGGGTCACATCGTCGCGGAGCCGGTCGTCGAGAGTCCCGCGATGCCGGGCCGGTTCATGACCAGCGCCTACGGCGCCGCGAGCGGAGCCGCCGATCCCTCAGAGGAGCGGCCGTTGGCCCGCAACACGTCGAGTCGATTCGACGTCGGGCGCAACTTCGCCAACAAGCTTTGGAACGCGACGCGCTTCGCGACCGGCATGCTCGCGGCACCCGGCGCCGGTCCCGCGGCGACCCTCGAGGACGCGCCGCTGGTCGACCGCTGGATCCTCGCGTGCCTGCGACGGGCGATCGGGCGCTTCGACGAGGCCCTTGGGGCCTTCCAGTTCAATGCCGCCGCGGACGCCCTGTACGACTTCGCCTGGCGAGACTTCTGCGACTGGTATCTCGAGGCGATCAAGCCGACCGTGCGCGACGACGCACGGCAGCGCCAGGTCCTGCGGACGGTGCTCGATGCGCTGTTGCGGGTGGTCCAGCCGGTCTGTCCCTTCGTCGGTGAGACCCTTTGGCCGCATCTGCAGGCGACCGGGCCCGCAGGTCTCTCGGGCCTGCGCCTGGACGACGCACCGGTGCTGGCGACCGCGGCGTGGCCGGAGATCGGAGAGGCGTTCGAGGATGCGGCGGCGGTCGGGGCGTTCGAGCGCGTGCGCACGCTCGTGTCGGCGATACGCACCTTGAGGGGCGAGCGGAACGTGCCGCCGCGCAAGCGGCTTCGGCTGCTCGCGCCGTCGGCGGTGATCGAACTGTCGGAGGCGAGCGGGGGACTCGTCGAGCATCTCGCGGGACTCGAGGCGATCGAGCGGTTCGAGACCGGCGCAGCGCCACCGGCGGCGGCGGCGGCCATCGCGTTCGAGGGTGGCGAGTGCTGGCTGGACGGCCTGCTGGACGAAGCCGATCTCGGAGCCGAGCGGGACCGTCTGGGGAAGGTCGTGAAGCAGCTCGAGGGCCGCATCGGCGGCTTCGAGAAGAAACTGTCCAATCCCGGGTACCTCGCCAAGGCAAAGCCTGAACTCGTGGAGGAGACTCGGCGTCTCCACACCGAGGCGATCGCGGATCTCGACGCGGCCCGGAGAGCCCTCGAGGCGATCGGGTCGGGCTGAATCGGGATGGTCGGATGCCCGTCCGGTTGCGCGGGAGAGGGGGCGTCGCGAGGAAGCGGCGGGGCACCGGTCGGGAAATCCGCGTTCGATGGGCATCCCGAGTCGTGATCGAGTCGAATCTCGATACGAACGTCGAGACGAACCTCGAGACGAACCTCGATACGAACCTCGAGGCGGCGGGCGACGTCCGGTCGATGGACGACCGAGTCTCGTCCCGCTGCAACGCGAGGCGTGCCACGCGGTTCGATGATGCGGCCGCTTCGCGAATCTGGAGTGCCACCCCTCGACCTCCTGCGGGTTTCCGACGAAGATTGCTCTTGTGACGAACGCCTCCGCCACGCTCGATCCGGAATCCGTCCTGCCGAGGCCGCGGTCGATCGGCGAGGTGTTGGCGCCGCGGGCGACGCAACGCGAAAGGTGGTTGGCGAAGGGGGCTCGGGTCGCGATCCTCGGCGTGCCGTTGGCACTGGTGGCGGCCGCGTGTCGTTCGCCCCGAGAGACACCCCCGGCGCCCGCGCCGGCTCCGGCCGCGGTTTCGGCACCTGCGCCGCTCCCGGCGTCGGCTGGCGAGGACACCTCGCCGGAGTCGGAGGAGACTCCGTCGATCGTCGTGGTCCCCTGGTCCGGTGCGGAGATGGGCGGCGGTCTCGACGGCAGCCTCATCATCACCAGGAACTACCACCTCTACTCCACGCTCCGGGATCCGCGTCTGGAAGAGCTGCTGCCCAACTACATGGACGCGGCGTTCGAGCACTACCGCACCGCCATCACCGAGCTTCCGCTGCCCTCCGAGCCGCTGGAGACCTTCATCTTCGGAAGCCGCAGCGAGTGGAACCGCTACACCGAGGCCAGTCTTCCGGCCCACGAGGCCCGGGCGATGCTGCAGCTTCGTCGCGGCGCGTTCACCGCCGACGGGAAGGTGGTGCTTCACGACCTGGGGCGCACCGACACCATGTTCCTCACCGCCCACGAGGGATGGCACCAGTACACGCAGTCGATCTTTCGCGACCCGCTGCCGATCTGGCTCGAGGAGGGGATCGCCGCCTACATGGAGGGGCATCGCTACGACTCCCGCAGCGGAGAGGTGGAGTTCATCCCATGGCGAAACCTGGAGCGGTTCGGTGAACTGCGGTCCCGCGGACGCCGCGGCGAACTGATCGAGCTCGACGTGCTGCTCGACCGGACGCCCCAGCAGTTCCTCAGCGGCGGCACCAATCGCCTCCTGACCTACTACGCGCAGCTGTGGGCGCTGGTGCAGTTTCTCGTCCATGGCGAGGATGGACGCTATCGAGCGGGTCTGGAGTGCCTGCTCGAGGACGCGGTCGAGGGTCGCATCGGTCGTCGTCTCGCCAATGCGGGCGGCTACGAAGGCCGGCGTCGGGCCATGGGGTCCGGATACGGACGTGCGGTGCTGGGGGTCTACTTCAGCGAGGACTACGAGGCCTTCAAGCGCGAGTACGAGGCGTTCGTCGAACTCATGATGCGTCGCGGCGCAGGCACCGCGGTCTGGCGCGGCACGAGCCCGGTCGCCGAAGAGCTTCCGCAGTCCTACTACCGGCAGCGCTGAGCGATCCCGACATCGATCGCCCCGGTGGTTCCAGAGGCCTCGGGACGGAGCCCGCCCGGCGCTACTCCCCCGCGGTCGAATGCCGGTCGGTCGATGCCGGACGCCGATCCGGCGCGAGATGGTCCGCGAGGAACTCGACGAGGCGTTCCTTCGCGTCCGCCGCGAACCGACCGAACCCGGCGTGCTCCTGCGGGGCCCCGGTCTTCTCGAACACCACGAACTCGAGGGCGTTGGGATCGCCCACGGGCGGCTCGTAGCGGGGCCGGATCGCCTCGATGAACGCCTCCTGCGATCGAAGCGGCACCCACTCGTCGAACCGGTTGTGAAGGGCAAGCAGCGGGATCGCCGGCCACGACGCGGCTCGGGCCGCGGGTTCGAGGTCGGCGACTCGAGAGGCCAGCGGCCACCAGGGCAGCGTCCTCCACGACCCGGTGGTGCATTCGACCGCAGCCGCCGCGAAGCGGCATGGTCGCTCGGGATCCGCAAGGCGGGCCAGCGCGATCATGCCCCCCGCGCTCATGCCGCCGATCGCGATGCGCTTCGGATCGAACCCGCCAACGGTGATCGCCTCGTCGAGAACGTCGTCGATCTCCTCGAACGCCTCCCGAAGGATCCGGGGCATGGCCTCCGGCCGCTGCATCTCGGGATCGAACCGATCGCCGTGACCGGGAAGGTCGATCGCGCAGACGCCGATGCCGCGGCGCATCAGCCGCAGGTACCTCCCCGGATCGAGATGCCGATCGACGGTTCGACCGTGCATCCAGAGCAGCATCGGTGGCGGCGCGTCGTGCCCTTGTGCACCCGCGGGTGGCGTGGGATCGACGACCAGCGCGGGCACACCCCTCGCGCCGAGTCGCAGATCCCGGGTCCGGGCGGCCAGCGAGGCGGGCAGTCTTGCGGAGAAGTCGGGCATGGAGAGACGGGGCGTCGTTCAGGCGGCGGGGCAGTAGAGAAGCACCTGCATGCCCTTGCCGAAGTCGTGGACCTCGGGACCGTCGAATCCCTCGAGCGTTGGTGGGGGGGGACTGTTGCGATCGACCGGTCGTCGCAACACGAGAAATCCCCGTTCGCCCATCAGTCCGCGACAGGCGGCGGCGGCGGCGAGCACCCGAGCCCGCGAGCGATCCTCCTCGAAGAACGCGTACGGCGGATCCATGAAGACGACGTCGAACGGCCCGGCCACGATGCCCGACGTCGGCACGGCGAGGGCGTCGGCGGACAGCGCCCGCACCCGATCCCCGCATCCGAGCGACTCGATGTTTCGCAAGAGGAAGTTGCGCACGGTGCGGTCACGCTCGATGCAGACCACCTCCGCGGCACCTCGGCTCGCCGCCTCGAGGCCCATCGTCCCGACGCCCGAGAAGAGATCGAGCACCCGAGCGTCTTCGAACCACCCGCGAAGCAGGTTGAACAGCGAGTCCTTGACGCGGGCGTTCATGGGACGCGTCAGATCCTCTCCGGGTGGACCGAGCAGTTGTCGCGAGCGGAACTCGCCTCCGAGGATTCTGATCATCGCATCGACTCGAAGCGGTTTCCGAACCCCAGCCCGTGCCGGCGTCGCCCGTCTGCGATCCGGTCCCGTGGTGGTGGTTCCTGAGACGGATCGGGAATGCTACGGTGACGCGATGCCTCTGTCCCTTCAGCGCCTGACCTGGTCCGTCGTCGTCGCGTCGATGGCCCTATCGGCGCACGGCCACGTTGGAGCGGGCCAGTCGCCGGCCGGCGCCGAGACGGTCGAGCCGGTCGAGACGGTCGAGCCGGACGAGACGGACGAGGCGCTCGAGGCGGCTCGGACCGCCGCCGCCAAGGAGGTCGGCTTCTCCGACCGTGACGCGGCCTGGATCGGCACCGGCATCACCCGCCTGTTGGCCATGCAGGAGGGCGAGGCGCGGGATCAGTGGCCCTACGAGGGCGTCTACCGGGTCCGCGGCGGCATTCCCGTCGGCTATCGCGTCGGGGGCACCTCGATCGTGGCGATGACGCTGATGCAGGCGCCGGGTCTGAACGAGGACCCGCCGCGTCGCGAGGCGGTGTTGCGGGCCGCGAAGTTCGTGGCGAACGCGATCGACGATCGGTTGATGGATCCGGACTATCGCGGCGGCTACGACGTTCGCGGCTGGGGCTACGCCTACGGCCTGCGCTTTCTCGTGCGTCTCGAGGCCTCCGGCCTGCTCGATCGCGATCCCGGGTTGGCGCGGGCGGTCGCGAGGGCGATCGACTTCTACATCGGCGGCCTCGAGGCGACCGAGATCCCCAACGTCGGCGGCTGGAACTACGCCCGACGGGGCCCGCTCGACGTGCCCAGCCCGGCCGCGCCCTTCATGACCGCGCCGTGCCTGCGTTCCCTGCTCGAGGCGAGGGCCGCCGGTCACGAGGTCGAAGACGGGCCGATCGACCGCGGCCTCGATTCGTTGGAGCGTTGTCGGGGGGCGGACGGCACCTACGCGTACTCCGGCGACGGTCGAGGACGGGTCGATCCCGCCTCGCGGCCCGGAGCGATTGGTCGAATGGTCGCCGGCGATGCGCTGCTTCGGTCGGCGAATCGCATCGGGGCGGAGG
>Ga0075481_10001194_pt1 | contig 10150 bp, 8 predicted proteins | sample DEB08_DNA_11_FD_76337 | JGI IMG/M metagenome (GOLD analysis project Ga0075481, IMG submission 76337) | Aqueous microbial communities from the Delaware River and Bay under freshwater to marine salinity gradient to study organic matter... | ecosystem: Environmental > Aquatic > Marine > Coastal ... | reverse complement strand
CTGGTGCTTTCCACGCTGCACACCGCCAGCGCCGCGCAGACCGTCGAACGGATCATCGACATGTATCCCGCCGGACAGCAGGCCCAGATCCGGGCGATGCTGTCCAACACCCTGGAGGCGGTGGTGTCGCAGACGCTGTTCAGTCGCGCCGATCGTCCGGGCATGGTCCCGGCGGTCGAGGTGCTGCTGTGCACGCCTGCGGTTCGAAACCTGATCCGCGAGGACCGGACCTTCGAGATCCCCAACGTCATCGAGACCAGCCGGCAGCGCGGCATGAACAGTCTCGACTCCGCGATCTCCGAGCTCTACTTCAACGGCTGCATCAGCCGCGAGGACGCTCTCGAGAAGGCCACCAACCGCGACAAGCTCGAGCGTCAGCTCGCCGCCTGATCCGTTCTCCCGACCGAAGCACACGATGCCGCAGTACCGCTACCACGTCCGAACCTCCGCCGGCGCCGAGAATTCCGGCACGCTCGCCGCCGAGACCGTCTCCGCGGCGGCCTCGATCCTCCGCGAACAGGGGCTCCATGTCCTTCAAGTGGTTCCCGTCGGCGTCTCGGCCGCACGCCTCGGCGGCATCGTCGAGCGTCTGAACGTCTCGACCGGACCCGGCCTCAAGGACGTTCTGGACTTCACCACCCAGCTCGCGGTGATGACGCGTGCGGGCATCGGCATCCGGCAGGCCCTCGAGGGCATCGCCGATCAGGTCGAGCATCCGAGGTTCAAGCGGATCCTCCAGGAGATCCGCATGGACGTCGAGGGCGGCAAGCAGTTCTCCGAGGCGATCGCCCGCTACCCGAAGCTCTTCAGCCCGCTGTACGTGAGCATGGTCCGGGCCTCGGAGATGTCGGGCTCCTTCGCCAAGATGCTCGACCGCATCGCGAGCTATCTCGCCCAGGAGGTCGAGACCCGTCGGATGGTCGTCGGCGCGAGCATCTACCCCGGTCTCATCGCCACCATGGCGGTCGCGGTCACGGTGTTTCTTCTGACCTTCGTGCTGCCTCGCTTCGCCGCGGTGTTCTCCGGCCGCGAGGACGTCCTGCCGGGTCCCACCAAGTTCCTGATGGGACTCTCGAGCTTCATGATCGACTGGTGGTGGATGCTGATCGTGGCGATCGCCGCCGGCATCTTCGGCGGCATGCTGGGGCTTCGCACCGCGACCGGTCGCCTGCTGTTCGACCGCTTCAAGATCTCATGCCCCGGCATCAACAAGATGTTCCGGGCCCTGTACATCAGCCGCAGCCTCCACACCATGGGCCAGCTGCTCAATGCGGGAGTCCCGGTGCTCGACACCATCGCGATCACCGGCGACATCGCCGGGAACGCCATGTACCGCCGGATGTGGCGGAACGTCTACGGGGGCGTGAAGCAGGGACGCAAGATCCAGCAGCAGCTCGTGCGACACACGCTTCTGCCCAAGTCCGTGATCCAGATGATCGGTGCCGGCGAGGAGAGCGGAAAGCTCGGCGAGGTGCTCGAAGAGGTCTCGACCTACTACCACCGCGTCCTGCGGGACGCCATCAAGGCGATGACCGGCATGATCGAACCGCTGATGATCGTCGTCATGGGCTCCTGCGTGGGCTTCATCGCGATGGCGATCATCCTCCCGATCTTCAAGATGAGCAGTCTCGTCACCGGATGAACGACGCCGCCCACGGGCGGCCGAGGGGACCTGCATGCGCACCGCCACACGACGCGGATTCACGCTGATCGAGACCGCACTCGCCATCGTGGTGATCGGCGTCGGCGTGCTCGCGCTGCTCGCGGCGCAGGTCGCCTTCCACCAGCAGAATCGCTGGTCGACCCATGCCAGCCGCGCCATGTTCCTCGCCAACGAGCTGCGGGAGACGATGATGCACCTGCCGCGTCACGATCCCGTCACCGGACACGACGCCGCCGCCACCGTCGATCCCGCGACCGGATACGACCCCGAGACCGGACTCAGTCCCTGGGGGCCGGAGTTGAACGAGTTCGACGCGGGCGACTGGGACGACGTCGACGACTTCGACGGCGCCGAGTTCTCCGGACCGCTCGGCAACGGTCCGATCGACGCCTCGCGCCGAGTCGTTCCCGGCCTCGACGGGTGGATCCAGCGGGTTCGGGTCTTCCACGTCGATCCCTTCGATCTCGACGAGGAGCGACCCCGCTTCTCCACCGATCTCGTCCAGGTCGAGGTGGTGGTGCTCTACCAGGCGCCGGGCGCCGGTGAACCCGAGGAACTCACCCGACTGAACTGGCTTGCACCGTGAGGAGTTCGCCCATGCACGACGACATCCGCAGCAGGAGCGTCCGCTTGTCGAGACGCCGACCGGTCCGCCGCGGCGTCTCCAGCGTGTTGAGCATGATGTTCCTGGTGATCTTCGGCTCCCTCGGAGCGGCGATGGCCGTCGTCGCCCAAGGCAACCTTCGAACCGCGGACTCGGCGCTTCGCGTGGCTCGCGCCGGGAGCGCCGCGGAGACCGGCATGGTCTTCGCCAGTCGCCGCCTGACTCTGGAGGCCGCCCGCTTCGTGGTGCGTCGCGGCGTGGTCGATGCGAAGTTCGCCGAACAGCTCTGGCGCGGCACCTACTCGCCAACTGGGCCTGGGGATCTCGTGATCCTGCCGCCGGAGGGGTACGAGACCACCAGCCCGCCGGTGGGCATCGCCCAGGCGATCCTCGATGCGCACTTCGTCGACGAGGGCACCGTCGCCCTCGAGCCCGGAGACGGCATGCTGCCCGCCTTCGACGAGGTCAGTGGGCAGATCGACGCCGCCCCCATGCGCCTCGGCACCGCTGCGGACGATCCGACGTTTCGCATCAGCTACCGATTCGTCCCGGACACCTCTCGGATCCTGATCGTCAGCGAGGGTCGAGACGGCGACGTGCGTCGCACCCTTCAGATGCAGTTCGAGCTCGACAAGAGGATCGAGTACGCGGTGCTGTCTCCGAACCGCCTCATGATCGGCAAGAACGTGGTCGTCGAGGGTCCGCTGGGAACGACCTACGGCCTCGCCGACGGCGAGTTGAACGCGACGCACGGCCATCCCCTGCTGCTTCGCAGCGACTTCAACTACCTCGACGATGTGCTCGACGGATCACTGCAGATCCTGGCCGAGGCCATCGCGGCCCACGACGTCGACGGGGACAACCGCCTCCGCACGCAGCATCCGCTGGAGATGGTCGCGCTCGCGGGAAGTCCCGCGCTCGTCGACCACGACGGGGACGAGTACGTGGACGACTTCGATCTGTTCCTGGGGCGATTCGACCTCGACGGCGACGGACGGGTCGTCTGGGACGCCTCGCGGGCCGCCGCCGCCGGACACGGCGCGTTGGACGTCGAGTTCTCGGGGATCGACGACCAGCTCGCCCGCCTGCTCGATCGGGCGAGGTCCGACCGCGACGGCGATGGACTCGTCGACGAGGCGGATCGCCGGCTCGGCTGGGACGACGGCATCGTCGATGCGCTCGACCGAGTCGCGAAGATTCGCGGAGACGTGCGTCTGGCCGTGAGCGAATCGGACTGGGAGGACGCGGCCGGAGCCTCCTGGCAGACCCTTGTCCGAGGCACCATCCGCGCCGGAGAGATCGCCCCGACGACCTTCGCGATCCCTCCGGAGGACCTCCGGGTGATCACCACCGACATGTTCTCCGACACCGCCACATGGTTCGGGGGACGGGCGGACGGCGACTTCGCCCTGCAGGTCGCGCAGGGCGTCTCGGGCGGTGGGACCTTCACGCCTGCGGACGAAGCGGACTGGGAGGAGGTCCCCTTCGGCTCACCCAACGCCTACGACTGGTACCGCCGCCCGGTCTACGAGGGCATGACCTTCCGCAATGTCCGCATCCCGGCGGGCACCAACGCCCTGTTCCGCGACTGCACCTTCGAGGGCGTCACCTACCTCGAGACCGAGACGAACTGCGAGGACGTGCATTGGAACTACGCCGGCGCGATGGAACGCATCGAAGGCGCCGAGGACTCCGAGCCGATCTTCGCCGTCCGCTATCCGGACATCGTGGCCGCGATTCCGGGATCGCCCGATCCGGTCACCGACACGAAGGCCGTCTCCAACAACCTGAGGTTCGACGGCTGCACGTTCCTCGGTTCGATCGCAGGCGACACGCCGGCGGCGTACACGCACTGGCGCAACAAGGTCCAGTTCTCCGGTCCGACCCGCCTGTTCAACGATCCCGACGATCCGGATCTCCTCTCGCAGCCCGACGGTCCCCTGCTGGCCGCGGCGCTGTCGTCGCTGTCCGAGAACGACCTGAAGGAACTCCGCAAGAGTTCGATGATGCTGCCCGGGTGGTCGGTCGACGTGGGCAACTTCTCCAACGAGCAGGCGGAGGACCCCGACGACACGGCCCGCATCCGGATGAGCGGCACCGTGGTCGCAGGCATCCTCGACATCCGCGGAACCGCGGATCTGCACGGCACGCTGCTCATGACGTTCCAGCCGATCGAGGGCCAGGGCCCCCTGCACTTCGGGGGCAAGCCGGACGCGTTCAACACCACCATCGGCTACTTCGGGAGCCTCGACGGCGACTTCGAAGGCTCGACGCCGGGCGAGGACACCTTCGAGGGCTTCGGAGAGATCAGTCTTCGCTGGGATCCCGATGCGGATCTTCCAGACGGCATTCCGTGGCCCATCCATGTGGTGCCCCTGCCGGAGTCCTACCGCGAAGCGAGGACCGAATCGTGAGTCGCAAGCGTCGAATCCCCACCGCGCGACGCGGCTTCAGCCTCCTCGAACTGATGGTCGCACTGGCGATCTCGGCGCTGCTGTTGACAGCTGCGCTGGTGGCTCTCGACGCCTCCTTCCGGGCGTATCGACGCACCACCGAGGAGGCCGCCACCCACACCACCGCGCGCATCGCGATGCACCGCCTGCTGGCGCTGGTACGCACCGGCAGCGACTTCGGTCCGCTTCCGACGAATCCTCTCGACGAGGAGTTGGAAAGCGAGTACCTCGAGGTCCGAACGCCCGACGGTCGGTGGGTGGTGATCCGATGGGACGGCGAGGGCGAGCGGCTGCTGATCGCCGTGGACTCCTCCGATGGGGATCCCGGAACGCCCCACGTCCTGCTCGGCGGCGTCGAGCCGCAGTTCCACGCCGACGGGAGCCCCATCCTTCCCTTCCGAATCGCCTATCAGGACGGATGGCGCGTCCGCCGGGTCACCGTGGATCTGTCGATCCAGCCCGACGACGACATCTCCACCAGCATCGCCCACGAGCCGCCGCCGCCGATCCGTCTCGTGGGCAGCGCCAGTCCGCGTTCGATCGCGCCCTGACGAAATCGATCAATCCGCATCGGACTGAAGTCTCGCCTCGTAGTGGGCGACCGTGGCAGCCATGAGTCTTTGGTGGGCGCCCAGCGTCGAGGGATCGTCGGCATCGAGACCTTCGGTCGAGCGCTGCACGTACGTGCCGTCGGATCGCATCTCCCACGCCTGCCTGCGGTCGTCGAGGGCGATCTGCAGGATCTCCCACAGGCGACGACGCAGCGGCGGAGTCTCGACCGGGGTCGCGACCTCGACTCGGGTGTTGAGATTCCGATACATCCAGTCGGCGCTGCCGATGTAGAAGTCGCCTTCGATCGGATTCTCCCGCCCCCCGGAGAACCAGAAGATCCGGCTGTGCTCGAGGAAGCGGCCGATGACGGAGATCACCCGGATGTTCTCGCTCAGGCCCGGCACCCCCGGTCGCAGGCAGCAGAATCCGCGCACGATCAGGTCGATCCGGACACCCGCGCAGCTGGCCTCGTAGAGGGCCTCGGTGACGCTGCGATCCTCGAGCTGGTTCATCTTCGCGATGATGCGCCCCGGTCGCTCCGGCGAGTGGAGATGCATCTCGCGTTCGATCAGATCGAGGAACGATCGCTTCATGCCCACCGGCGCGACGAGCAGCTTCTGGTACTCGCGCTGTCGGCTGCGGCCGGTCATGTAGTTGAAGAGTGCGACCAGATCCTCGGTGATCGCGGGATTGCAGGTGAAGAGACCGACGTCCTCGTAGAGCCGCGCCGTCTTGGAGTTGTAGTTGCCGGTCCCGATGTGGGCGTAGCACCGGATGCCGCTGCCCTCCTGCCGGACCACGAGCGCGGTCTTGGTGTGGGTCTTGAGCCCCACCACGCCGTAGGCCACGTGCACGCCGGCATCCTCGAGCTTTCGGGCCCAGGTGATGTTGCGGGCCTCGTCGAAGCGGGCTCGCAGCTCGACCAGCACCGCGACCTGCTTGCCGCTCTCGGCGGCCCGGATCAGGTTCGGGATGAACGGGCTGTCGCCGCTGGTTCGGTAGAGCGCCTGCTTGATGGCGAGCACCCGGGGATCCTCGGCGGCCTGTTCGATGAACCGCTCGACGCTCGCATCGAACCGCTCGTAGGGATGGTGCACGAGGATGTCGCCGCCGCGCATGCGGCTGAAGACGTCGGCGTCCTCGCCCTCGAGCCCCGGCGGCACGATCCCCCTCCACTTGGGATACCGCAGTTCGGGCATGTCGAGATCCGCGATCTGGTGCAGCACCCCGTAGTCGAGCAGGCCGCGATTCTCGTAGATCTCGTCGGGCCGCAGATCGAGCTCCTCCATCAGGAAGCGCAGGATTCTCGGGTTCGGGTTGGGCGTCAGTTCCAGACGCACCACCCGGGCGAAGCGCCGTTCCTTGAGGGTCTGCTGGATGTGCTCGAGCAGATCCTCGGCATCCTCGGCGTCGCCTTCGACGTCGGCGTTCCGGGTCACCCGGAACGGCATGACCTTCAGAACCTCCATTCCGGGGAAGAGGTCGTCGAGGTTGTTCTCGATGATCTGTCGAAGCGGAATGAACCGCCTGGATCCAGCGAGGCGATGCAGTCGGGTCGGGAGCTCGGGGACCTTGACCCGCGCGAACAGCTGCTCGCTCTCGCCCGGCCGTCGCAACATCACGCCCAGCGACATGCTGAGGTTCGAGATGAAGGGGAATCGATGCCCCGGATCGACCGCGAGAGGGGTCAGGATCGGGAACACGTTGCGCCGGTACCAGGCTTCCGCCTCTTCACGTTCGCCGGCGTCGAGGTCCTGCCATGAGGCCACCTCGATGCCCGCCTCTCGAAGTTCGGGAAGGATCAGGTCGCGATAGGCCCGGGCCTGGGCGTCGATGTCCTCGAGCACCGCCGCCCTTATCTGCGCCAGCAGTTCCGCCGGAGGCGTCGGCTCCCACGGCACGCTGCCCACGCCGGCCTCGATCTGGCGGCGGAGGCCACCCACCCGCTTCATGAAGAACTCGTCGAGATTGCTGGCGAAGATCGCCAGGAAGCGGACCCGCTCGAGCAGCGGCGTCCTCGCGTCGAGGGCCTCGTGCAGCACGCGTCGGTTGAACTCCAGCCACTGCAGATCGCGACTGAGGAACCGCGATGGCTCCTTGCCCGACTCGGAGGCGCTCCAGTCGTCGATGGGTGGTTCGGCGACGCGGCTCATCGACCGGACTCCTTCCGTTCAGGTCGGTAGATCGCCGTGCAGCCAGGGGCCTCGCCCACGGCGACCTCGACGAGATGAACTCCTTCGGGCAGTCCCGACGCCATCGCCTCTCCGAAGTGCCGGGCCAAGGCCTCCGCGGTGGGATTGACGCGGTCGAAGGGGGGCACGCCGTTCACCGTGCGGTTCCGGAAGGGATCGATGGCTCGGTCGAGTCTGGCTTCGAGGTCGTGAAAATCGCAGAGCAGCTCCTCACCGTCGAGACTCGGTCCCTCGACCACCACCCCCACCCGGAAGTGGTGCCCGTGGATCTCCTCCGCCTCGCCACAGATGGTGATCGAGTGGGCGGCCGGAAACTCGCGATCGACTCGAAGTCGGTACATGCGGAACGAGTATAGATCGCACCGGTTCGTCTCCATGACTCGAGGGCGTGTTTCCAATCGACCTCCCGGCGGCGAGCGACCGATAGTTCCTGCCATGGACGCGACCGGTTCCGACGCCCCCCTGATGCTCTCGGTCTCTGGCGCTCGCGGCATCATGGGTCGCAGCATGACTCCGATCGTGGCGGCACGATTCGCGGCGGCATTCGGCGGCCGCCTCGCGGCCTCCAGCCCCGGCGGCACCGTGTGCGTCGGTCGCGATGGCCGGGCGGGTGGCGAGGCGCTGTCGTCGGCGGTCTCCGGCGCGCTCGCCGGAGCCGGTCTCAGGGTCGTCGACCTCGGCGTCGCGACCACGCCCACCGTGGGCGTCGCCATCGCCCACCACGGCGCCGTGGGCGGCATGGTGGTCACCGCCAGTCACAACCCCCAGGCGTGGAACGGTCTCAAGTGCCTCGACGGCAACGGACTCGCCCCGCCCCCTGCGATCGCCGGCGAGATCATCGAGGCGTTCAAGGCCGACCAGGCGAGCTGGGCGAGCCCGACGGCGATTCCAGCCATCACCCGCGACAAGGAGGCGACGTCGCGCCACATCGACCGAATCGTCGGCTGCGTCGATGCCGAGGCGATCCGGAACGCGGGACTCTCGACCGTGGTCGACTCGGTCAACGCCTCGGGCAGCCGCGGGGCCGCCCTGCTGCACGAGCGACTCGGCGTCGCCGAAGTCCAGCTGCACGGCGATCCGTCGGGCGTCTTTCCGCACACGCCCGAACCCCTTGCGGAGAACCTCTCCGAACTCTGCGAACGCACCGCCGCGACGGGTGCAGCCGTCGGGTTTGCGCAGGATCCGGATGCGGACCGACTGGCCCTCGTCGACGAGCGGGGGCACTTCATCGGCGAGGAGTTCACGCTCGCACTCGCCGCGTGGCGGGCGCTCGAGCGGTTTGGACCAGGCGTGATGGCCGCGAACCTCTCGACGAGCCGCCTGATCGATGCCGTCGCCGAGCGGTTCTCCGGTGCGAGCGTCGTCAGGACCGCGGTCGGCGAGGCGAACGTGGTGGCGGCGCTCCGTGAACACGATGGCCTCGTCGGTGGGGAAGGCAACGGCGGCATCATTCTGCCGCGAGTCGGCTGGGTCCGGGACTCGCTGGCCGGCATGGCGCTGGTGCTCGATCTCCTGGCGTCCCACCGTCGCCCGCTGTCGGAACTCGTGGCCGACCTGCCTCGCCTGTCGATGGTCAAGCGCAAGCACGATCTCGCCTCCATCGGCGGGCTCGCAGCGGTGCCGGCGATGATGGATCGCCTTCGCGAGGAGTTCACCGACGCCGCCGTCGACGACGTGGACGGCATCCGCTTCGATCTTGCCGAGGGCTGGGTGCACTTTCGTGCGAGCAACACCGAACCGATCGTGAGGCTCATCGCCGAAGGCGTCGACGACGCTGCGGCGGCGGCGCTTGCGGATCGTGCCGCCCGCGGCGCCGGTCTCGCCTGAGACGCGCCCCGGCACGCGATCGATGTCGCCCTATCCGAGACTGGTCTCGGGATTGTCGAAGATGAACTGCAGGCGTTCTCGCAGCACGCCGTCGAAGCGGTCGAGCATCTCCGGCCTCAGCAGCCCGATGTGCACCATGTCCCGAAGATGCGCCCGATCGTGGTCCCGCCACGCGAGCAGCTTCATCCGCAGGATCTCCTCGAAGCCCACCCTCGGATAGGGATGCGACTCGCTGACGTGGGTCGGCTCGATGTCCGGGGCCGGAAGCGGATCGCCCTCCCGGGTGATCTCGTTGGCCCACACGATGTGCACCGCCCGCTTGGGACGCGGATCCTCCGGATCGAGCCACATCGGGACGCCGTGGACCTCGACGAACTCGAAGCCCCCCTTGGCGACCGCGGCGTTGGCCCGCTCGAGATCCTCCCGCCGCAGCAGGACGTCGACGCCCTTCGTGGTCCGGGTGGCGTCCTCGTCGACCTCCGCGACCCAGGCCGCGACCGCCCACCCCCCGCAGATCGCGAACGGCACGTCGCCGTCCTGAAGCAGCTGCACGATGCGGATGAGGCGGTGTCTGACCATGGCGATCGCCCGAAAGACGGGATCGCTCATCGGCAGGTCCTCGTGGTACCAGCTCATGCCGAGAGCGTATCCCCACTTCCGATGATCGCCCGCGTCGATCGCCGCGATGGCAATCGGGCGGAACCGCCGCGACCGCCCCGATCAGGGGCCCGACGCCTCGTCGTCGGGGTGGGGCATCGACTCGTTCATCCGCCAGCGCAGGTCGCCGTCGGAATCGTCCTCGTCGCAGTCGATGTGGACCGCGAAGAAGCCGCCCCGGTGGCTCTCGACCGCCGGCCAC
>Ga0075481_10001181_pt1 | contig 10213 bp, 7 predicted proteins | sample DEB08_DNA_11_FD_76337 | JGI IMG/M metagenome (GOLD analysis project Ga0075481, IMG submission 76337) | Aqueous microbial communities from the Delaware River and Bay under freshwater to marine salinity gradient to study organic matter... | ecosystem: Environmental > Aquatic > Marine > Coastal ... | reverse complement strand
CGACGTCAGCGGCCGGGGCGTTGACGATGCCGTGCGTCATGGCGTCCGCCAGCCACGCAACGGGGAGGGCCTCGGCCATCGAGCGTCCACCCTCTCGGGCCGTTCGCATGCCGCGAAGCAGGTGTCGAGGGCCGACCTTCAGCACCGTGGAAAGGCCCAAGCGATGACGACGTCCGTCGTTCAAGACCCAACGATGCCTTGCTTCGGGCCTGGAAGGGTGCCACGACGGCATCAGGCCGAGGTCATCGATGAGCCGCCACACGGCGGGGTGAGGGCGAGAGGCGTTGACGGCGAATTCGCCCACCCAACCGTCCTTGCGCCACGTACGAATCACGCCGCCTGCGCGGTCGCTTCCTTCGAGCAGGGTCACGCGCACGTCCGGTCGTGCCTGCCGCAGGCGGTACGTGGCCGTCAAGCCGGACAGGCCCGCGCCCACGACGACCACATGCCCTTCATCGGCCAAGGCAGGATGGACCAGAAGAGGTCGGCGAAGCTCCTGCCCGTGGCGGATCCACGCCTGCCGTTCTTGCATGGCTCACACCCAATCGCGCGGCGTTCGGAGGACGTCGAGCAAGGCCGCCTCGGCCGAACCGTCCTCAGGCGTGTGGGCGTATTCCCATCGCGCGGTCAACGGGAGCGACATGAGGATGCTCTCCACGCGCCCGTTGGTGTTCAGGCCAAAGGTCGTGCCACGGTCGTAGACGAGGTTGAACTCGACGTAGCGTCCTCGACGGAGTTGCTGCCAATCCCGCTGCTCCTCGGTGTAGGGCATGTCCTTGCGTCGCTCAAGGATGGGAAGGTAGGAGGGAAGGAACGCGCCTGCACATGCTTCGACGAAGGCGAAGCATTCGTCCTTCGACGCCTCGTTGACGTCGTCGAAGAAGAGGCCACCGACACCTCGTCGCTCACCTCGGTGGCGGATGTGGAAATAGTCGTCGCACCACGTTTTGAAGCGGGCATAATCGGCCACGTCATGGGCATCACAGACCGCTTTGTGGGTGGCGTGAAAATGGGTCGCGTCCTCCTCGAAGAGGTAGCTGGGGGTGAGATCTGCACCACCGCCAAACCACCAGGAGCCTGGCCGTTGACCGTCGCCCCGTTCGAAATAGCGGTAATTGGCGTGAACGGTGGGTGCCATTGGGTTCCACGGGTGAAGCACCAAACTCAGGCCCGTGGCGAAGAAATCCAACTCCTCGTCATCGCCCAATGCTTGTCCGCCGCCCATGGCACGTGCGGCTTCAGGCCGCAAAGTTCCGTGCACGACGCTGACGTTCACACCGGCCTTCTCGAACACCTTTCCTTCGCTGAACACGCGGCTGCGGCCTCCGCCACCGCCTTCTCGCGTCCACACGTCTTCACGGGGTTCACCGCCGTCGATGCCTTGCAAAGCCGCACAAATGCGGTCCTGTTCGGCATGAACGAGGTCGATCATGCGCTGGCGCATCACCGCCCCTCCACGGTTCGGAGGACCGCTTCGACGCATTCGATGCGTGCGCTTGGCGCAAAGCCGTGCCCGAGGTTGAAGATGTACCCCGGCGCATCCCCAGCGGCCTCAAGCACCGCTTCCGCTGCGCTGACGGCCGCTTCAGGCGAGCCGTGCATGAAGGTCGGGTCGAGGTTGCCTTGGAGGACAAGGCGGTCCCCATGTTCCGCTCGATACCTTTGCAGGTTGTCCCGCCAATCGAGCGACAGCACGTCGATGTCGAGCTCCATGATCGCTTGGTGCAAGTGGCCTGAAGCCTTCGCGTAATGGACCAACGGCGTGCGTGAAGGGCACCGTGCTCGGAAGACTTCGATGGCTCGGGCCGTGGCCGGGAGGGCAAAGCGGCGGTAGGTGGCTTCGTCCAGCAGGCCCGCCCAGGTGTCGAAGAGTTGGACCGCATCGGCTCCTCCGTGCACGACTTGATCGGCGAGCAGGTCGCCGAGGATGTCGCCAAGGCGCATGAACAGACGCATGGCCGCTTCGGGTTCAGCGTGGATTTTGGCTCGGGTGTTGACGAATTCCTTGTCGCCGGTTCCTCCAGCAATCAGGTACAACCCCACCGTCCATGGGCAGCCCGCAAAGCCGAGGCGAGCCACGTCACGGGGCAACACGTCGGGCAGTGCGGCGAGCGCGTCCGCCGCCCATGGTGCGTGCGTCCTGGCGTCGAAGGTCGGCCACGATTCCACCTCCTCGAAGGAAAACGGCGTGATGCGAATGCCGCCGCCGTATTCGACCTCGTAGCCCAACGAAGGCAACGGGGTGAGGATGTCGCTGAACACGATGGCGGCGTCGAGTTGCGGATACCGCTCAATCGGTTGTGACGTGATGGTCGTGCACAGGTCCAGGTCCTTGCATCGAGTCCAGAAGTCGGCCTGTTCAGCCAAGGCTCTGTACTCCGGCAGGTGGCGGCCTGCCTGGCGCATGAACCAGACCGGAGGTCGGTCCACGGGCTCATGACGCAACGCCGCCAACATCCGTTCCCGTCCGTTCATGACTTCACCTCCAGCGCCGTCAAGACCTCGTCGAGCGCGGCCACAAATCCTTCGATGTGTTCGCTTCGATGGGCCGTGGACAAGAAACCGACCTCGTAGGCGGACGGGGCCAACATGTAGCCCCGCTCCAGCAGACCTTGGTGGACGTCGGCATACAGGACACCGGCATCGCCGGGGATCAGGTCCGAGCGCCGTGGCGGGGCGTCGCCTCCAGGAGAGAGCCAGAACAGGCTGGCTTGACGCACCAGCCGCATTGGATGGCCGTGCCGTTCCAGCACCACAGACACCCGACGCTCCAACAACTCGCCCAAGGCGTCGAGGTGCGCGTGGGCTTCATCGTCAAGCAGGTCCAACGTCGCACATCCTGCGGCCATCGCCAAGGGGTTGCCCGACAAGGTTCCCGCTTGGTACACCGGACCGAGGGGGGCCAAGGCTTGCATGATGTGGGCTGGGCCACCGTAGGCCCCCACCGGCAATCCGCCGCCAATGACCTTCCCAAGGGCGACCAAGTCCGGCGTGACGCCGAGGTGCCCGGTGATTCCACCTTCGCGGAAACGGAAACCGGTGATGACCTCGTCAAAGATCAGCAAGGCACCGTGTTCATCGCACCGTGTGCGAAGGTGCTGCAAGAAGTCTGGACGTTGCACGAGGAGGCCGTTGTTGGCGGGCATGGGTTCGATCACAACCGCCGCCATGTCCGCCCCGTGTTCGGCAAAAATGTGGTCCACCATGTCTTCGTCATCCAACGAAGCCACCACGGTGGTTTCCACCGTGGACGCAGGAATCCCTGGACTGCTGGCGATCCCAAAGGTGGCAAGGCCACTCCCTGCTTTGACCATCAAGGCGTCGACGTGGCCGTGGTAGCACCCTTCGAACTTCAGCACCGTATCACGGCCGGTGAACCCTCGCGCGAGCCGAACGGCGCTCATCACCGCCTCGGTTCCCGAGGACACGAAGCGGACGAGGTCCACCAGCGGGAACCTGGATTTGACCTTGCGAGCGAGACGAATTTCGCCCACATGAGGTGCGCCATACGACGTTCCGCGGGCCATGGTTTTGGTGACCGCTTTGAGCACGGAGGGATGCGCATGGCCGTGAATCAGAGGACCCCAAGATTGCACGAAATCCACGAGCACGTTGTTGTCGGCATCCGTCAGGACCGCACCTTTTGCATCTTTGACGTAGATGGGGGTTCCATGCACCGATTTGAAGGCTCGAACCGGCGAATTGACGCCTCCCACAAGATGCTGGCTCGCCTCGGCGTGCAAGGCATTGGACACGTCGCGAATCATGCCTCTGCCTCCATCCAACCCTCGGCAAGGATCTCACGTGCGTGATAGGTGACCACCAGGTCAGCACCGGCCCGCTTGAAGGCGTGCATGAGTTCTTCGACGATCCCACGACGTTCGCTGATGTCGGGATGTTGAGCGTGCACCATGGCGTATTCGCCGCTCACGTTGTACACGGCGAGAGGGCGATGGGTTGCCCCTCGGACCGCAGCGACGACGTCGAGGTAGGCCAAGGCTGGCTTGACCATCAGCACGTCCGCGCCCTCGTCCTCGTCCATTTTGGCTTCCATGACGGCTTCCCGCACGGGTGCGCGGGGGTCCATTTGGTGGCTGCGCCGGTCCCCCTCTTGCGGCGAAGATCCCGCCGCGTCACGGAAGGGCCCATAGAAGGCCGAAGCGAATTTCACCGCGTACGAAAGGACGCCCGTCTGGTGGTGTCCAGCGTCTTCAAGGGCCTTTCGAATGGCTCCGACTCGGCCGTCCATCATGTCGGAAGCACCGACGTAATCGGCACCGGCGTCGGCCGCGACCACGGCCATCTTGGCGAGGGTCGAGACGGTGCGATCGTTGACGATGGTCCCGTCATGGACGTGACCGCAGTGGCCGTGGTCGGTCACCGTGCACATGCACACGTCGGCCATCAACACCACCGCGTCGCCGTGGTCTTCTCGAAGCGCCCTCAAGGCCCGCATCATGGGTCCATCGTCGTTCAGGCCGAGGGTACCCACTGCATCTTTTTCCGACTGGGCGTGGACGGGAAAGAGCATGTGGCCCTTCAGGCCCATGGCCACGTCCTTCGCCACACGTTCGCGAAGCACGTCCACCGACTGTCGATGGATGCCGGGAAGGGTGGGGATCGCTTCGTCCACACCATTGCCTTCAACCACGAAATGCGGTTGGACAAGGCCCGAGGCCATGCGATGCCCGTAGAGCAGTTCCCGCCGGCCCTCAGTCCATCGGTTGATGCGCATCCTCACGTCCATGTTGGCCCCTCCTTGTGCTCCTTCCACCAAGACCGAAGGGCTTCGGCGCTGGGCCCGTGCAAGCGATGCACGGCCGCTTGCTGGAAGGCGGGATGATTCTGGAGGGCACGTTCGGAGGCTTCGCCCATGCAAAGCACGTCGGCGGGCACCTCATGCCCCATGCCTGACCATGCCTCGATGGCGCTCGGAGAGGTCACGAGCAGGACGTCATCGCTGGTCACGGGAATGGGGGCATGTGACGCGGACGTCGTTCGATAACCGGTCCATGCACGCACGTTTCGCCCTCCGGCCTGCAGGCCTTCCAAGAGGGCAGGACGGGCCTGCTCTGAACGTGGAAGCAAGAAGGGGACGTCTGGATGCAACGCATCCAGCAAGGCAGAAGCGAAGGTCGCCCCGTCTTCTGCTTCAGCGCAATACGCCACGGTGTGGCCACGTTCCAAGGCGGCCAACGCCGTACCCCGGCCGAGGGCGGCCCACGGCAAGCGTGCGAGATCCGGGCAGAATTCGAGGGCGTGAACGACCATCCGTACGGCCGAAGGTGAGGAGAGCAAGAGCCACGGCCAGGACGCCCTCGGCGTGCCTTCGGGCACAACGTCCCTCGGCCAAGCCTCGGGCAGCACTTCGAATTCCAGCACGTGCTGCTGGACGACGGTGACGTTCTCCAAGGCCGCCTCGTCGGTCAGGCGTGAGGATGAGGCCGTGGTGATGAGCCTCCGTGATCCCGAGGGAGCAACCTTGGCTTTCGTGGGCCACTGCGGCGGGATGAACGCTCCTGCTTGACCGGACCACCGATGGACCGATGGGGCCAGACGACGGGCCACGTCGGCCCGCCAATCCGGAGCGGCCACCAACACGTGGGCTTGCGCCCCTTCGACGTGAGCGCCGACGGGTGCAAGGCAGCCACCGCCCAGTTCGGCCAACATGCGCCGCTCTTCACGGACGGCTGCCGTGGTGGTCGGGTGATCAATGAGGACCCGCAAGGCTTCCAAATCGTGCATGGAATCCCGTGCGGCATGGACCGCAACGGCCCCTTGGCCGGGAGCACAGGGCCATGTTTTGAGGTCCAAGCGGACGGCCTTCAGGGCGAGATGGGTGCGGTTCAATCCGCCTTGTTCGAACAAGCGACGGAGGCCGGCCTCGGCCAAAATCAACGCATCGGCTCGCCCTTCCGTGAGGCGGTTCAACCTCGTTTCCACCGCTCCCCGCACGGCCACCGGCAACAGGTCGGGGCGAACGTGGAGCGCCAAGGATTGCCTCCGTACCGACACGGTGCCAAGGTGGGCATGTTGCGGCAGCAGGGCAAAGGCTTCCGCGGCGTCGAGCGTTGAGGTGGGTTCCAGAAGGACGTCCTGCAGGGTCGCCACATCAGGGCCTTCAGAAGGGAAGAGCAACACATCGTGTGCGGGGGCCCGCTCAAGGTGCCCGAGTTGCAGGATGCTTTCGGTGAGGTCCGTGGGCACGTCTTTGCTCGAGTGGACCGTCAAATCCACCTCGCCGGTCAACAAACGTGCGTCCAACCCGGTCACGAATTGACCCACGTGGGTGCTGAGGTCACCGCCCAGAGACCGGTCTCCTTTCGTGCTCAACGGCACGGCTTCAGCGTCAACCCCTCCGGCTCGAAGCCTGGCGATCACCGCGTCCGCTTGGATGCGTGCCAACGCGGAGGCGCGGGTGCCGACGCGCAAGGTCATGGCCGCACCTCACTTGGTGGAAGGTGCTCGTGGAGGTCACCGATGGTCCGCACGAGATCGTCTTCGATTCGCTCGAGCAAGCCGTCCGCAATCGGGCGCGTGGTGGCGTGAACGCGTGCTCGCACTTCATCGAGACTGATTTGGCCGTGCATCTTGCACAACCACGTCGCCAACTCACGGCCAAAGGCTTCCAACACCGCATCTTGGGACGGCTCGTTCAGCGGAGATGCCGACCATTGCTTCGCCAGACCCGCAAGGGTATGGTGGACAAAACTCCGGAAATCGGCTTGGGCGGCTGCGGTCAACCTCGCGTCAAGCAGGCCTTCAAGACGGTTCAATTCCGCCCTCGCGTCCTCGAGAAGGGCGGGCCTGTTCACGGTCGCGTCAAGGCCATGTGCCTGCTGAATCCAATGGTTCATGCCTTGCAAATTCTGGTCGGCGTGGAGGCCCTCTGCGTCCACGGAAGGCGGCCAAGAGAAATCCATCAAGGTGAGCGGAGCGGAGGAGGGAAGACGGCGCGCTGCGCCATAGAACGGTTGGGCCACACGCAAGGTTGAGATGACCAGGGGGACGGTGGGAGGATGGTCCGTCCACGTTTCAAAATCGATGAAGGCGACGTCCTGACCGTCCTCACCGAAGCGGTCGCGGGCCCGTTCCGGTCGTCGGCTGACGACGGTGACAGGGACCTTGCGTTCTTGCAACGCCTCCACCGCCTTTCGCCCCATGTCCCCCGATCCAAGCACCACACATCCCGTCAGTCCACCGTCTTCCACCATGGCGTCGAGGGACATGGTGGCCAAGTTGAGCATCGAAGCGGTGGTTTTGGTGAAGCCCAGATGCTTTCGAACCAGACGGCTGGCCCACACGACGTGTTCCAAGTGTTGGAGAAGTTCGGGGTTTGCATGCATCGATTGTCGATGGTGCTCGATGGCGGTTCTGACCTGTCCGAGGACCTGCAGTTCGCCCAACACGAAGGCGTCGAGGCCACTTGCAACCATCACCAAATGTTCCCACGCTTCCTTGCCGGAAAATCCGCTGTAGGTGTCCAGCGCAACGCCTGAGGCTTGCTCGACGGCGGACTTGAGTTCTGAGACGTCGTCGCACAGGCCGGCGTACACGACCCTGTTGCAGGTTGACATTTCGAACAACCCTGAACCGTGGAAGGATGCCAGGGCGTTCAGGTAGGCCTCTCGCTCGGCTGGCTCATAGGCCTCCGTGGTGAGCGAACGAATGTCGGACATCGTTTTCGCTGACATCCTGAGGGTCACCACCGCGAGGCGGTCCAAGGGCGAGGCGGCAAGCGGAGGCATGGCCTCTGCCGTGCTGGACTTCCGGCCCTTCGGGAGCGGCACGTCCTTTCCTCCGAATTTTGGTCCAAGGTCGCCCTCTTGAATTGTCTCATTTTGCCTAGGGATTCTTGGGCGGCAACATGCGGCCCTCGGTCCCGATTTAGCTGGAACAGGACAGCATCGAACAGCCCGGACGGGTCATGGCCCAGTCCGGGCGCGGCCCCGACCACCATGCGCCCTCGTCTTCAGGCAGACGTGCGTAGGGTTGCATGAGGCGAGAAGCCAACGCCTCGGCCTTGGTCCAGTCGCCGCGCTCCGCGTCGTCAATGGCGAGTTGGAGCACCCAATTTCGAGGGGTGAATGCGGGAACCGTTTGGAGCATGCAAGGAAGGTTTGGGGCTCCTCCAGTTCGCTCAAGCCAGCGCCCAAGCCACGCGTTGATCGCCTTCAGGTCGGGTTCAGAAGCGTAGATCAGCCCCACGTCCCGAAGTCCTTCAGCCGTGCTCACCCCTTCCGCCATGTGGCGCAGCATCGGCACGTGATCGACCTGTGACGCGTGCATGACGTGTTGGAGGTCGCGAACGAGCGCCTCGTCCTCTTCGGTCCATCCGTTCAACCCGAGGCGCTCGACCCAGGCCTGTTGCCGGGCGCGACGGTAGGCCTCACGGTACGCGTCGAGCACCCCGTGAAGCGGTTCAGGGTCGTCCATCGCAAAGGCGACGGCTTCCAACAACCGGGCCACGTTCCATCCCACCACGTCAGGTTGGGCCGCGTAGCGGTAACGTCGGCCGGGCAGATCGGTGGTGTTGGGCGTCCACGTCGGGTCGTGCGCTTCCAGCCACCCAAAGGGACCGTAGTCGATCGTCAGGCCATGGATGGACATGTTGTCGGTGTTCATCACCCCATGAACGAAGCCGTGGCGCATCCAACCGCACACCATGCGTGCGCTTCGCTCGGCCACGTCGGTCAGCCACGCCACGATGCCCGCGTCGTCGTTCACGCGATGACTGGGCTCATGTGTGCTCACGACGTGCTCCATCAGGGCCCGCAAAACATTGGCATCACCGTCCGCGGCAAGCATCTGGAAGGAGCCAAAGCGGACGAAGGACGGCGCGGTTCGGGCGACGATGGCGCCCGGCTCCATGGCCGGACGACCGTCGTAGAACATGTCACGACGCACGTCTTCGCCCGTGGTGCACAGCGACAAGGCCCGCGACGTCGGCACGCCGAGGTGGTGCATCGCTTCGCTGCAGAGGTACTCACGGAGCGAGGATCGGAGGACGGCTCGCCCATCGCCCCGACGTGAATACGGTGTCCGGCCTGCGCCTTTGAGTTGCACTTCCACCAGCCCGGCCGGTGAACGAACGTGCCCAAGCGTCAGGGCGCGCCCGTCGCCGAGTTGGTGGGCCCAGTTCCCGAATTGATGCCCACCGTAACGGTGGGCATGAGGCTCCATGCCCTCGAGAAGCCGCTGCCCGGTCCAAACCGTCGCGTCCGGCTCAAGTCCTGCGAGATCGTTGGCTAAATCGCCGTTCCACAGCCTCAGTTCAGGCCGCGGCATCGCGGAAGCATCGGCACGCGACCAGCACGCCCCAGGCACCTGACGCGGGTTTCCACCGGCGACAGGATCGCCGGGGGTGCCACGCAACAGGGGAGCCGACCAGGCCATGAGACGGTCCCCTGTCGGTCCCACATCAACCTCGCCGTCGAGCAAGCCGGTTCAGGCTCAAGCGTACTTTTCCCAGCTGGAGCCGGTCCACCACAGGGTGCTGCCGTCTTCCATGGTTCGCCAGGTGTAGCCGTTCATGTCGGTCCATTGTTGCACGACGCCGACGTCAGCCGACGCGGTCTGCTGCGTGGTGGCCTGAGCCACAGGTTGAGCGGTCGCGGTCGCGGCCGGGGTCGTCGTGGCGTACATCGTGGTGGCCGCGGGTTGCCCTGCATCCATCATACCGCCCATCGGTTGCATGTTGTCGATGATTCCGCCCTTGGGGATGTTCACCAGGGAGGACTTGCGTTGGCGCATGAACAGAAGGACACCGGCGGCCGCGACGACGAGGACGATGCCCACGGTGAGGAGGACGGTCCCGACGTTGCCGTCGTTGCCGTCGCTCAACGCCTCGCCCCCGGTGTCGGTCGTGTCTTCGACCTCGTCCGCAGGCGGCATGAGCACCATGTCGATGACGTGGATGACGCCGTTGGCCGCCTTGACGTCGGCGAGGGTGATGTTGGCGCCGTTCAAGATCGCGCCATCGCCCACGGTCGTGTTGTCGCCGTTGACCATCTCAATGGGCAGACCGTTGCTCAGGTCAGCGGCCATCACGGAGCCTGCGTGCACGTGGTACAGCAGGATGTCCGTCAGCGTCGCTTTGCCTTCTGGCGTGTCCAGAGCGGCAAGGTCGATGCCTGCTGCGGCAAAGGCTTCGTCGGTTGGAGCGAACACCGTGAAGGGTCCTTCACCCTGCAAGGTCGCCACCAATTCGGCC
>Ga0075481_10001146_pt1 | contig 10345 bp, 16 predicted proteins | sample DEB08_DNA_11_FD_76337 | JGI IMG/M metagenome (GOLD analysis project Ga0075481, IMG submission 76337) | Aqueous microbial communities from the Delaware River and Bay under freshwater to marine salinity gradient to study organic matter... | ecosystem: Environmental > Aquatic > Marine > Coastal ... | reverse complement strand
CCTGCTCCTCCGCCTCAGGCTCTACAAGTTGGACAGTTGTGTTGCAGAGTCTACAGTTTTGTTCCACGAGATTACAACAGGTTCTGAACTCAAGAGTGGCTATGTGCTGGTCAATGACCGTGACTGCTGCTGGCACACTTGGGTTGAGAAGGATGGTACGGTCTATGATTTGGGTCTAGAGATTGCCAAGAAGAAGGATCCTGAATTTGAAATGTCTGGCATAAAGTACCTGGAGGACAAACCAGAGGGAGTGGAGGTCCACGAGGACAAGGAACTTATTGAACGCTTCAATGGTCACATTGCAGACTTTTGGAAGACTGCACCCAAGCAGTTTAGGGAATTCAGAACAAAGTTTAAACGATCGTTGAACAGATGATGTCATCCCAGCGCTGAACGGAAAATTCATTCCTTTCACACCAAGGATACACCGGGTCGCCAATGAAATTGACAGCCCTAATATGTTGCCCTTCACAATCCATACAGGTTCTGAGGTTGTCATCGATGATAAGGCCGATGTTGAGTGACTTGCAGATGTCAGACTTGGACACCTCAAATGGGGTATAACTATTTGTAATTACTAGGTCATCAAACGCGTATGGAAAGTGTGTATCCAGCCAAGTTTCAGTCTTTCTCCTGACACTTGACTGTCTACCAGTTACGGCGTAGAGCTTGTGTCCACGGCTCTTAAGGTATGCAATGCCAGCCTGTGACCCCATAAGTGGCATGATGTCGGCAAATTCCTCGGTTGTGTAAAACTCTTGAACCATCTGTTGAGATTCCTTCTCGGAAATGTCCATAATCTTGGAATAGACATATGGATACGTGGCAGTTTTTGGTATGAATTTCTTCCACTGCATCATTGGATACAGAAAGGAACAAAGAACCTCATCTATGTCCACAGCAATGACCCTCTGCCTGGGCTTCATTACACATCGCGGCGCTACTATCGACATTTATTACTCATAATCCCTAATCCCTAAGCCAACTGGAAACCTTGGAAACCCATACTCGGTCAGATTCTGAAACTTGACAGTCAGCATTTTGCCTATATACTGATCTCTGCTGCAGAACCATTGTTTTCGTTGAGCAAGACTTCCTGTAGGTCGGACAGCAAAGGTTCCAGTCGCTTGCGACTGTCCCCCCTTACAAACCCAAACCACCGTTCCAGCGTCCTTGCCAGTTCCTTCATTCGCTCCAACAATTTCATATTCTTCAGTCTGAAATTTTTTAAATTTCAAAAGCGTGTTTGACCTTTCAGCCAAACCGTATTTTCCTTGACGATCACGGATCATGATACCCTCGTACCCCTGACTGACATACTTGTCGTGCTCAGCCTCGATGAATTTTTTGGAATGTAAAATTTTTGTTTCAACCATTTCAAGATTTTTAAATTTTTTAGAAAAAAACTTTTTCAAATTATTTTGTCGAACTTCAAAAGTTTCATTTTGAGAATTCAAATTAAATTTGTCAAACACAAAAAATTTTATTCCACCAAGGTCCTTCCCATCTGCCGAAGATTGTAAGGTTGTCCGACAAAGTCCAGTAATTTCCTCAAAAGTTTTATTGGGAGAATAATTTTCACCATCCAAAAATTCACCCTCCTTGAGGAGACCCTTGACCTCGTTCCCAATGTGATCCATATGTTTGACCTCCTTGCCAGTCCGAGACAACATCAAAAACTTTCCATTGTACTTGCCGAGTAGCATTCGAACCCCATCCAACTTGGGTTGAACATAGAAGGGTTCAGAGACGTGCTTGTGGCGTTCCTCCCACTTGTTTGCCAGCATCGGTAGAATGTTCACCTTTTCATCAAGTGAATTCTTATCTATGACGCAGCCAGCCTCCAACTGCTTGGTCCACATAGACTTTGCCTCGGACTGAGCCTGTTGAAGCTTGGTCGTCTCATTCTTCTTGCCAATGTTCTTGCCACTGGTCACTTCCTTGCGGAACTCCTGATCCTTGCCACCATCCTCACCGGTGTGGCGCACGATAAAAACCTTGTCTCCCTGCTGCTCGACCGCTATCGACCAGTAGCGAACCTTGCCGGTTTTCGATTTTGAATAGAGGGTATCCATCCCAAATACACACATAGTGTTTTATAACTTTAATAAACTTGGGATTCCTCCGAAACATTTTTTTCACCAATACAAGTTGAAGCTCCGCCGCAGCAACAGGCTAGTACCGGCATTACGAGACAGAAAGCTTCGTACATACTTACAAAATATCGTTGTGTTTTTTCTAAGTGTATAGTATGACAAATCAAAAGGTAACTATGGTTATATTTACAAAGGAGCCAATCCCCGAAAACACTATTCTGGGTGCAAGGGAAGGGAATATTCCACAATTTGCTTTAAAGAAAACAAATGTAAATATGGTTTTACAACAGTTGAAAAATATTCCCAATACTAACAAGGGCTATTCAATATGGGTTAAAAAATTACAAACTAAAATTGGTCAGTCTTTAGGATTACGCAAAGAATGGATCCAAAAACGCCCATATATGGCTGTATTTACCGTCAACAAGGAAAAAATTTACAGACCTTTACGACATAAATATACTGGTGTGATACGTGGGCATCAGAATGGAACCAATAGAACCGTTATTATCGAACGCAACCTAAACTGGCCCTTTATCGGAAATGGTAAAACTCTACCTCTTGGAAATCTCAAAAATACGGGTTTACCCCACAATGGTTTTAATGAATACATCATATTACCAGGGACTAGATACAATTCTGCAGCTAAATCAATAAACCTGGGTCCATACATAAAGCAATTACATAATTGGAAACCTCGAAACACACCGCCGCGCCCCAAGACGGCGCCCCCCAAGACGCAGCGCCCCAAGACACAGCGCCCCCAGACGGCGCGCCCCAAGACACAGCGCCCCCAGACGGCGCGAGGTAATGTGACGATACGCCTCAAGTCGGCACGGAGACAGAGACAAAGCTAGACAGCTAGGTCAAAGTAACTAATTAGGCTTCTGGGTGCGATTGCTTCAAGGCTTCGGCGAGCCGCCTGAGCATCAGGGAGCTCATCCATTCGCAGGGCAAGGTATGCGTGGGCAAAAGCCTCGAGCTCTTCGTTTTGATCGATGAGTGGCTTGACGACTTCCCTGCACATAGGGCAAGTAGTCTTTGTAGCAAACCACTGGTCCGAACATCCTTTGCAGAGCCCGTGTCCACACTCGAGTCTTTCACAACGCTTGGTTTCGTAGCAGACTGGGCACTCCTCTTTGGGAATATGCACCCCGCAAAAATCCCCATACTTCTTGGGGTTGGTGCAGCGATCACCACACTTTTTGATAGCCTGGCAGACGGGGTCAACTGCGGCGCAGTTGGAACGAGGAAGCCCAAGGCGTGCCTGGAGCTTGGTGCGAGCCATCTTGGTCCAAGTGCGAAGCACTTGTCACTTGAGACACTTTCAGACAGGATTTTTGTTTATAAAAATTTTTAAAAAACACGAGTTTTTGCATAGCATCTATTTGCAAAATGTCCAGTTCTGCCACATCGATAACAAGTTGGTTCGTCATCACTTTCGCTTTCATCGAGTGAAAACCCATCTATATGAGTTTTTGCGTAACAATTATTTACAAAATGACCCTTTCTTCCACAACGAAAACATTTATTACTGGCTCCATTTATCATTCTATCTATTGTAACCAAGTTTTCATCTGATAGTTCTGGTTCACAAAACGAACCACCTCTAACATTATCAATCCCATATTTTTTCATATATTTCAAAGTGTATTTATCCTCGTCAAAATTGTCACAATCAGGAGCAACCTCTATGACCTTCACTGGTTTATACATTCTTGTCCAAACCGAGCCATATGATTTCATATGGGCACTAATCCTTGATTTAGGATCATCAGTTTTACCAACGTAAAACTTGCCATCTTCAAGTTTCAATATGTAAATATTAACCATTACTTTGGTCCAAGTGCGAAGCACTTGTCACTTCAGACACTTTCAGGCAGGTTTTTCAATATCCAAGCGTTTGATGAGAATTGTATTGAGTTCCTTTAGTGAATTTATTGTATTTTTGAGTCTGACAATTGTGTTGTCCCGGTTTGTCAGTTCAATCTTGAGTTTCCTAAGTTCTGCAGCCTCCTCCCAGCTTTTGTGACCCTTTGTCTTCTTGTGAGCATTTAAAGCTGCTTTAGATGGATATGTTTTGTCATTGCATTCACATCTAAAAACAATTGAACACTCCATTTGAAATATTTTGCCCGAGTACTTTAAGCGGATGGAAATTGCTCATAGGGGCCTGTGGAACCATCAGAATAGGATTGATGGCATAGTCAAAGCTGCAAGTTTTGTTGATGCGGTCGAGGTTGATGTTAGGGCTAACTCTCAAGGGGTGCTGGTGCTTTGCCACGACAGGGTAGATGTCGACAAGGACAATGACACACTTGAGGGCCTCTGCAGTGTTCCACAAAAACTTCGAATCATCCTGGACATTAAGGGGAATCTTGCTCTTCAGGTCTTGGAAACCATCAGCAAGAGCAGCCACGAGTGGGAGCTCTGTTCGTATGACTACAGGTGTGTGGATGACCTCTGCAGGCTGGGTGGTTACAAGGTTGGTCTGATAACAACAGGAATGCCCCATCCAGGAATCCTCAGACACATAGACTTTGTTTCTCAGGATTATGATTTTTACAGCCCGGAGCTGTTGGAGGTGTACAGGGACCATGGCCTAGACGTGTACATCTTCAACACAGACAACAAAAATATCCAGGGTGTCGATGGCGTTATAAAAAATATCTTCTTAGATATTTCAAGGTGAATGCACCTTTCTGTCCTGAAGGCTTTACAGGCAGTCAAGATAATGATGTTGGCATCTGACCGGACCCAGGTACTTATTCGCGTGGCTGTACCACCTTTACATTGAACTCCTTCTCAATGAATTTGATTGCACCGTTGAGCGAAGGCTTGCTCCAGAGGAGCCACCTTGACCAGAAGCCAGCAGTGTCTATACCATTCTTGGTCCAGTCTTCACGCTTCTTGTGTCTGTTGAGATATCTCAGCATCCTTTTATAGTCGCCGTGTAGGGTGTAGTCAGAGTACCCCTTGGCCCCAAACTCGACCCTTCGGCCATTCCCGAGGGTCACCCTAAACTTCTTTGGGCCCTTTTTGAGCCTCTCCAGAACAATCTTCATTTGGTATCTGCCGCTATTTCTTTTTTAAGTCTTGACAGCTCCCTGGTTTTGATGGTGTTCACAAGGGCCAGGTGATTGATTGTATCCAGGTCTTGACGCGTTATGTTGTAATGTTTTAGGGTTTCGATGTGGCCTTCTGTCTTGACACGACACATCTCTTTTATTGTGTGAATCCTGTCAATGTCAAGGCGCATCCCTTTGACCTTTTTGATTCTCATCTTCTGATTGTTGTATTTTGTCCACGAGCTGCCAGCCCGCATCCTTGAAGCATCTAGGGTGTGGTCGACCTGCAGGGCTGGTTTTATGAATGCCTCGAGTGTAAAATAGCACATAAAGTCCCAATTCCCAGAAAAAATTAATTGGTCATAGACGTCTGCGAGGGACATCGAGTCGGCTATTGTGTGGTCCCAGTTTGGTGAATCAATAGCATTCTCGTGGACGATTGACCACATGTACCCATGGTCTGATATGCCCTTTGAGAGGAGGGACCAAGGGTCTCCAGAATCAACCGCAAGCGGTTGGACTGAACCCAAAAGCCCCTTTACAATCTGCTTGGGTTCTAAAAAATTGTCCGGAATGCATTCAAATTGAAGTGCATTCAAAAAGTTTCTAATATTTCCATCACAAAGTGTTGCCAGGTGTACATATTCCTGTCCTTTGCCAGCAATCTTGAGCATATTGGCTGTGGTTGCCTTTGGTACATTGATAACTGGGCAAAAGTCTATATCAGACGAGTCCTGGGTTATCAATATTGTTGAAAGTTTTGAAAGCCTTCCAAGCCTTTTAATCCTTTCCAAAACCTCCTTTTCAATTGAAACCTCATCAATGACAACATGGGCGTGGGAATCTGTTTCCATCGCCACCCACTCCTTGTCATTGAGGAGCATTTTGACCATATGGGTCTTTCCAACACCTGATGGCCCGCACACGCAGAATGTTGTGTTCGAGTCTATATAGTCTGCTATCGTATTGAAAACATCCAAGTCGCCTATAAAATTCCTGGAAACTTTTTGTTTCGTAATTGTAACAAATCTATTCATGATAGATGATATTGCTGAACAAACAGTTGACCTATTGTTTAATAATGAAAAGTTTAAAAGGAAGGCCTACCCATATGTTGGGTGTTTTGTCATTATACAGCTGGTCACACTGCTTCTACTCCTCTTCATTATTTTCAGACTTAACAACAACTTCAATGGGGTGTGAGATCTCAACGCTAGCCAGGTCCGCCAGGGTCTTGGCAACCTCTATCTCCTCGGGGTCGTTCATCTGATGAGAGTTATTTCTGAAATGATCAATGACATTGCGAGTGATTGTTCTCTCCCTCTCATTGTCATACAGGTTTATTGGCTTGATTGTCATAATTTCGGGTCGGTTGAATTCGTACTTTTTCCCATTTGGGGAGTTGTCCTCGGGAAACCTGTTGTCGAACCGCACAATTATGTAGTCTGGGACTGGCGGTGACTGCTCTATGAGGCGGTCGTACTCTGTTCTACAGATTGAAACCATGCTGTTGCCATCATGCCCCCTCTCTGATATAGGCAAAGTCAATTCCAGACGGATTGTTCTGGCCAGTTTGCCATAATGGATGTAGCTCACACGATGGCTCTCCATAAGCTCACTCACTTTGAGGAACTGCTGAACAGTTGTGAGGATTGCTGCAAAGAGGTTGAGCGCCCCGATGCCAGCTGGCACATAACCCTGAAGGGCAGCTGGGAATGACTCCTGGGCAAAATTGGCCGTTCCGGTTATCGTGCTCAAGACGATGATTGGCAAAGTAAATCTCATACTCATCTTTTTGTACATTACATACGCCTTGTAGTGAAGATATCTATAGCACGCTGCGGACTCACCCCAACCTTTTAGAATTTGCTCGTGTTGTGGATGCCAGTATTTTGGACCAGAAGAGGTGCTTTGTGTCTCATCATTCATACTTAAATTAACGCAACATTATAATAGTAAATGACACGCCTCGAGATTATAATGGGCAACATGTTCTCAGGCAAATCTACAGAACTCATACGACGCCTCAAACGCCATCAGGCCATTGGAACGCCAATACTGGTCATCAATTCAGCAAAGGACACCCGTTCTGAAAAGGATGTTCTGCATACGCACGACAAGTCTACACTCAGCTGCATCAAAACAAATTCATTGGAAACAGTAGATGTTCCTAACGACATTAAGGTTGTTGGGGTTGATGAGTGTCAGTTTTTTACAGGTTTGCGGAATTTTGTCCAGAACTGCCTTGACAGGGATATCAACGTCATACTTGCTGGTCTGGATGGCGATTTTATGCAGCAGACATTTGGGGAACTCCTATCGCTGGTGCCGCTGGCTGATCAGGTTCTAAAGCTAACCGCTTTGTGTATGGAGTGTCTGGATGGGACCCCAGGGCCATTCACAAAACGCACGGTTGAGTCCAAGGAGCAGGAACTTGTTGGCGCCTCTGAGTGTTACAGGGCTGTGTGCCGACGGCATCTCTAGAACCTCTTGATGTTGAGGCAGAGGACAACCCTCTTTGACATGTCATGCTTTGACAATGAGTGTATCCTAGAGTGGTCAAAAAGGAATTCCTGACCCTCATCGTGATGGAAGCGTCCATACTCGGTCTCTATATAGCTGTGCTCTGTCCCCTCAATTGTCATCTGGTAACGCAATAGGTGATTAAACTCTGCACGATGGGGTACCAGGTACAGAGGCCCTTCAATGACCAGGAAGTGGGTCATCTCGAGGTCAACGCAGGGTATGCTCTTTATCAACTCATACGTCTTGGGGAACTGGTCACACTCCAGGGCGTAGTAGTTTTCATTCACCCCGAACATTGGATCCAACTCGTGCATAAACTTTTTTTCAACATCTGGTGAAACCTTTTTGAACTCGTCTTGGATCATCTCAAGGTTTTCTTTTATTTTTGAAAGACCCTCGTAGTCCCTAACATCATACTCTGACCTGTAGTAAAATAAATCAATCAATGAATTCCTGATACCGATGAAGGGTCTCCAAGGGTTCTGGAAGTACAAGAGATCCATAGGGGGTTTGAGGTAGTCTTTCAAAAATAACAGGAACATTAGCACAGCGGCCAGTGACCACATATAATTTCTCAATATAATATAAATGCCAGGATACTCGAAGAAATCGATGTACCAGACCAAGCCAACCGAGAAGGTTGCCACCGCCGAGGAGCGCTTTGTGGATATCAACCTTGATGTGGTCTACAAGGTTGTCGTACTCGCCATGCTTGCCTACATCGTTGCCAGAATGAATAAACTTGTTTGAATATAGTAAATGAAGTTCCTTCCATTCTCTGACAACATTGAGACTTTTATGAAAAGGTACAGCGTGATCTTTACATTGGTGGTCATCTATCAGGGCCTGTTTGGTGGCCTCTCACTGAGTTCTCCACCAGAGAGGCTTGTTAAACTGTCTGACAATGTGTTTGTCAAGTTGACAACAATGTTTGCGATTGCCTTTACAGCCACCAAGGATGTTGAGATTGCCCTCGTGTCGATTGTGTTATTTGTGGTTGCAATGAATCTTCTGAAGACTCCCGAAGAGAAGAGGGCCTCCTCAAACTTTTTAAATCTGTAGCTCGCTTGTAGAGCCCTATAAAGGCCAGGACAATTAGTACCAGGCAGATATTTGTGAGGTTCCACTTGAAGAAACCCTCTTGAGGGACATCCAATCTCTTAAATCGCACGTCATCAACGACCGGTGCCATCTAAGATATAAGCACATTACTTTTTCCAAACGTTTACGGACACCTTCATCGAACCCTGTAGAGTGCCTGACCATGGTACGAATGCTAGCAACCACCATTTGTACTCTAACAGCCAAAAATTTTATGTATGAAGGTGTCCCAGGTCCCAACGCCGCGGGCGTTGATCCATCCTGCGAAGATGGCTTTTCCTACAATCGGTGTTCGCTTTGTGATCCCGAGGAACGAACGCGCACTGGAGCTCGGGAATGTCAAGGTTTCTCTCAAGGTTTTTGACCCAGCCAAGACACTGCAGAGCCTCCGAAAGGCCCAGGCCGAGGTTGCGGCCCAGAAGGCTGCAATGACGGCCAAGTTTATCACCGAGCCAAAGGTCCAGGGCCACTTGCTCTGCAAGGCGGTGACACTCTCTGGGACCCCCTGTAAAGCTAGGGCCAGCTGCGGCGCCTATTGTAAGCGCCACTTTTTTGTAAGCAAATAATAAATGTTTGACACCGAGACCCTCCGCCCAGTGATAATAGGCATGACTGTCTACATAGTCCTTGCCAACGTCCTCCCTAAGCTCATCAAGGAGCCAACAGGCTTCAAGCCACTTGATGAACTCAATATGCTTCTGATTGCTCAGAAGGGGTCTATGATGTCAGGCGCCATCCTGGCTGCAATAATTGTCTACGCGGCAAACTATATCAACGAGGAAATGCTCTAAATTGTTCCAGGATCTCCTCCTTGCTGACCCTCTGCCTGGTAAATGTGTGATCAGCCTCGCGAATCCTTTTGGTGTACGCATCCAGCATGAATTCCTTCAGCTGTTCAAAGCTGGGCTTGCCCCATATCATCCCCCGTTTGAACAGGAAGTCGTCATTTGGAACCTCCTGGGTTCCGCAAGAAATCATATAGTCACTCTTGATGTAGTCAGGTGCCCCACCGTATTCAGGAAGGATAACAGGCTTGTTACGAAGGGCAGCCTCGACGGCACCCAGGCCTATCCCCTCAGAATTTGAAAAGCTCACATAGCAGTCACACATTGCGTGAATCTGGTCAATGCTGGACTGAGGCAACAGGCCATTGATAATCTTGATGTTTGGGTGCTCAACCTTAACCTCTTGCTTGCAGGTTGCTTTGATAACCAGTTCACAATCAGGGAGGTTCAAAGTTGTAAAAGCCCTAAGAATGTCATTGACATTTTTGCGCTGGTCCAGGATGTTCCCAATGTGATAAAACCTATAGGTTGTTGAGGGTGGGACAGAGAGTTGCTGCGCAACTCGAGGGACATATGCCCTGATTATATGGAATTTGGTGTCAGGGAATTGCCTTGAAAATACCCGTTTGCAGTACTCGCTTGAAACTGCGATGTTCTCAAACATTTCAAAAAGTTTTCCGTAGTCCTCGTGAACCGTCTCGGTCTCGCAGATTGTCATACAGATGATGGACTTTGCAAGCTCCTTCACCTGTGGAATCATAGACAGCCA
>Ga0075481_10001141_pt1 | contig 10358 bp, 17 predicted proteins | sample DEB08_DNA_11_FD_76337 | JGI IMG/M metagenome (GOLD analysis project Ga0075481, IMG submission 76337) | Aqueous microbial communities from the Delaware River and Bay under freshwater to marine salinity gradient to study organic matter... | ecosystem: Environmental > Aquatic > Marine > Coastal ... | reverse complement strand
GTCTTGCTCGATACTGTAAGAAAATTTTGTGATGTTTGGAATTTCATATACATCTGTACCATCAGGATCATCAACCTCATAATCCCTTGATGGAGCACGACGCGCTGGCGCTCTAACAATTGGTGCCGACTTGCTTGTGCTAGTCGAACTCGTTTTAGCCGCAGACAATATGTTTAAACCTCCTCCGCATCCACCACAAAATTTGGGTGCTTGCAGAGAGTACATATTTTTATAACCACAATGAGGACAATATGAGAAAGCCATAATATATTTATATTATAGCACAAAATATAATTATATCAAATATCCGCTAATTACTCTCGCTTGTTTTTTTACAAATTCTTCAGCCTCTTCGCCCCATGTGCGATTTTCTTTCACATACTCCAATCCAATCACACCAAGTATTCGACCATTCAATGTTTTGATGGGTCGCGCAAATACGCTCTTTACTCCCTTACTTTCAAGAAATGATTTGAATGTTATATCTTCTGTATATTCTTGTAAATTTGGGCATGCAAATGTTTTTTCGTCTGCTATGCATTTAATCAATCCATGAAAATTGGATGTTCGAATGTTTTGTATTTTATGACATTCGGCGCTAATTCCTTCGCTAACCACTTCGTATGTGCAGCTAACTTTTTGTTGACTGCGTCCAGAAAAATAGTGTTCTCCATTGTGAAACTCAAGAACATATGCTCGATCAGCCTCTGTTTCTTCAAGAACATATTCTAAAGCAGTGACAATGCTGCTGTGTTGATTTGGATCGTAGCTAAATTCTTTACTCTTCTTTTCATCGTACCTCATTTTGAAATACATACCCATAACTGCAGTGATTGCAGAAACCACACCCGTTAAAACACTAATTATATCAAGTCCACTATCCATTTTTAAACAATTTCGATGAGAGAGCCAAAAGCATTACCGATCCTATAATAATTGAGAACCATAACAAGGGCCCATAAACATCAAGCTTTTGCAATTCATCACTAATATATAATACATTATTTTCTTGACCAGGAGAAGCTTTTTGCGCTATTTCTTGCGGTTTCTGTATGAATTTTTTAGTGCAACCACCCAATATTAAAAATAATAACATAAAATATTTCATCGTCTTTTACTTGGTATCGCATAAAATCCAACCACCATAAAACACAAATCCATAAAACTTGCCAACATCAATCCACCTGTCATTTTTACCATTTCCCAATCTTTGCCTCCAAATAACCAACTAACAAAACCCAATCGACCACCATCTCCTTTGGGTACAATAAGATCGTATTGTATGTGTGGATTCATTGCATAATAAATCATCAAAAAACACATAGTGAAAGTGATGCTCATAAATAATATTCTGCGTGTCACCTTAACAAAAGGATCACTAGCATTTTTTTGTTGACTGTCAATCAATGCTTTTAACATTGTTTCGTCTCGCGCGGCAAGTGCCAATTGATCTTGTCGTTTTTGTTCTAGCCATGCGTTGAGCAGATTGCAGCCGAGCTTGATCGCGGCACCTATGATAGTGTTTAATATTGGTCCCATATATTGATATACACTTTTAGTTTTTTGTTTTTTGTGTAATATATTGTATGTCACAACGAAACATTCTCGAAACACTAAGCAAAAATTTAAATTCGTATCAAAGCACATGTTGGCTAAAAACAGAAAACGCTAAATTAAATGGCGCGACTCCAGCAGAATTGATGATGGAAAATAAAACCGACAAAGTGGCAAAAATATTGCCCGACGAAATTAAACGTATAAAAAGTAAAAAAAATTAGCCGCGATTACCCTTTTTCTTGCGCGCAATCTGACTGTAACACACAGCAGCTCGTTGTTTTGTATCGGCAAATTCTTTTTTTGTAGATAAATTGCTCATGCAGCGATTCATAAATTCGCTGTTTTTTTCGTTTTTTCTGGGAGTTGGAAGGGGCATATCAATAACTCCAAGCTGTTACCCAAATTCTTTGACTTGATCTGGCGCCCTCGTTGCAACGAAAACTTATATGATTCACAGGAGTCATATTAAAATGACTCAAGCCGTCAGGAACCATTTCGCTGTCCCAATAATCAAATACGCGCTGTTTTGGGTATTGCATATTTTCACATAAAAACACTGTTTGTCCTGACTCAAAAGATTCCCAGCCAGGTGGACCTGCAACTTCAAGAGATGATTGGCTCATTTTGATCAAAACATACTTAGCTTCTTCTGGAATATCCCTAAGCTCGCCTGGATTATCTATATCTGCGATTTTACAATCAAAATAATCATATGATCCACTAGAATATATGTTTGTGTGAGGCAATAAAATATCGTGCGTTTCATTCCACTCAAAAACTCTGTCATCGTGATGAGGATAAACAGCCTCCATCAAAATATTAAAAGGTATTTTGTATAATTTCTTATCAGAATCTTTTTGAATAATCAAGCAGTCAATGTCTGCATTAAAATATTGATTATTTAAATTGTATAAACCAGCTACTGATTTGTCTGCCATATTAGTAACTCCAGGCTAAAATTTTTATTGTATCTATAAATCCAGCCGCATTAGAAAAAGGCGTTTTAAAATCGAGCGTAACATGATTTTCTTTTTCAAGATTACTGTGATTTACAGAAGTGGGAATTTTTCCTTTTTTTGTCATTGGGCCGCGTTCGCTTTTTCTGTGGCTACCTTTTTTGTCGTGAATTTTATTGTGAAAATCTATCGCTCCATCATTCGAAGAAGTCAAGCTTTGTGTCTCGAAAAGTTGAGTGGTGAGCATATCTTGAACATTTTCTAAAACAAATAATATTTTTTTTCTTGGTTCGGCAGTAAATATTAATCGATAGAATCCTCGGTATTTAGTAAACAAAGAAAGATATTGAGCATCAGCCACCATCAGCAATCTTCTGCAAAAAGAAGGTACATTAATATCGGTAAAACCTGCAACCTTTATACTTCTTGTTATAGTTTGACCAATTTCCACATTTATTCGCCCATTTAAAATGTCAAACACATGATCTGGTCCAAGAAAAACCCAGGAAGTTTTTGAGATTTCTCGATATGTTGTATCTACTCGCTCAATCAATTGTCGTGCGGATGTTGAATAGGTTGTTCCATGCTTTTCTACCAAAATACGGTCGTTATCGATATCAAAATCATTAATCGAATAGATTGTCTCTAAATCATTAAAATTCATTTTAATTCCAAGCGATAATTTTTACATAAAAAAGCTCCCAACTAGGCTCATAATATACGCTTCTGAGTTCGTAAATTGATTGTCTTGGTTGACTCCAATCATTATTAATGTAATAATCTATTGTGTTATTTAAATGATATCTTGCAAGGTCTCGATTAATTTCCCGGTTCTGAAGCTCAATCTGACGGTTTGTCTCTCTCCACATTTGCTCGGTTCGAAAATTGTTATATCTTTGAACATGAGAATTAAAATTACGATCATTCATGTCTAACGAAGCCCTCCATGTACAAGAAATGATAATTTTGCGGCCTTGGGAGTTTCCAATGTAAAATGAAGCTTCCCGGCTTCTCGATAAACTGGCTGAGCAGAAGAATTTATATTAATTTTACTGTCTCTAGGAAAAGAAATATTCTCAACAACAAATGCCGACTCAACGATTGGTCCATCAAAGGCGCTGTCATTATGCAAAACACCGGCCAATCCAGCGCTGCCAAAAGAAGTATTTCTGCTTCTTCCAAATCCTTGAGCAGTCCACGGTCTATTTTCTGCCTTAGGTATCGAAATGACGATTTTATTCCGCGGCGCCCAAAAAGAAAAGTTGGCATTTCTTGTGCACGCCACACACAAAAAGTTTTGAGCGGTTGCAGGAACTCCAGAATTTGCACCATCAACAGTTCTTGTTACATCCACATTTAAATAATTATATGTCTTGGGTCCAAAATCATTTTTACTACCCGTGCTATAATCATATTTGATTTTTGGTCCATAATCATAACCAACAACAACAGCTGGTTTTTTTAAAAAATTCCATTGCCAATCTGTAGACCCCGGAAGTTCTGCAGATCCTTTTGTGATCATATTTGTGAAAGAAGAAGAATATGTACCCAAATCAGATGTAGACTGTTTTTGAACTATAAATTTATCCTTGCCAGGCTCAAATTGATCGGGGTCAAGCTCTGGAAGCTCGTGTATTTGTTTGTTTGCCATATTGTATATAATATACACCTATTCTTTTTTTTATATAGAATTGCGCGATTTACTTGTTAATATACAACATGAATGATGCATTGACTAGAGTCAGTATTTTACTTTTGTTTTTTTATATGGCTTGGTATATGTGGGATCAGCACGAAATTATTGAACATCAGCGCGAACAAATACGTCACCTACAAACCGAATCATTTTACAACGCAATGATCATCGAAGCAATACAACAACAAAAAGAAAATCCAATTTATCAAAAAATACTTTAAAAAAATATAACCTATAATATAATTAAATATGACAGACGAAAATATCCAAAATAGTAACAGTTCTGAAGATAACGTATCAGCCGAGCGCGAAAACGCTGCGGTTGCACTAGCGAATGAATTTCTTGCTCGCGCAACACTTGGTGAGGCGCTATCTCAGGTTTCTCTTAATGCAGTTCTACAATTGGCTCAAAGTCGTGCCCTTCAACAAGGCAAAGAAGAAGTCAAAGGTATGAGCGACGAACAAGTAACAGAACTTCTTGAGACAGTACAAAAAAGCCGTCAAAAAGCAGAATCTACTGCTCAACAAGCAGTAGACGAAGTTACAACCGAAACCGCTGAAGCGAGCTAATAATTTCGCTAAGGTTATAGCAGGCTATACGGTCTGTTACTATATTGTAGCCCGGGATAGTTCCTATACTATACCCGGGCTCTTTTTGGCCCACAAGAATCAGCTCGCTGATAAAATCGTGTGCGCCATGCCGCTTGAGCCAAGCCCAATATGCGCTGCGCGTACCTGGTTCACATTCCAACAATACATCTTCAAAAATATATGTTCGCGCAAATAATGTAACATCGCGAAAACAACTTATCTCACTCGGAGGTTCGGTCAGGCAAGATTGTATTTTTAATTTCATCTATATGAGAAGATTCGCAATGAGGGCATAGTCGATTTTTTCTTTGATGAATAATTTTATCATAATCTGAAGAGTCTGAATCAATTGATATGCTTGTATCTTCGGTCATTTCAAGTAAATAACTGCTTTGCGCTTCATTATAATCTACAGTGTAACCGATATCATCCAGGTATCCTATTGTAATTTTTGATAAAATTGCACGATTTAAAGGATAAACCGGAGTCATTATTTCGTTTGTGAATGATGGTTGAATTTTTCCTGTTTGGCCGACGCTGCATGCAACTGGATCTCCAAGCGAATCAATGCATACTAATTTCGCGTATTCTGCTATATGAGAAGTTAGCCCCCCCTGGGCAGGAACGCTATCTGTGTAATAATCCGCAAGAGTTTGTGATAGACCCAATTGATTGATTTTCTCTTGAACAATTTGCTTGTATGCTGAGGTTGAATGTAAGCCGGTAAATTGAGTTGGATAGTCACCGAAGACATCTTGCAAGCCTAATGTGTAAAATGTATATGGGTGAATGCCTAAAGCATGCAATAACTCATGCAATATAATGTAGTATATCGGCGTTTTATCGTCATGAATTATTCTGCGAGCTTGACTGGATTTAAAATCAATTTCATCAATGAAACAAACACCCGAATTAATTCTATCAAAAACTTCGCATTTCTTGAGAGATAAATTTTTCACCACAAAAGATATTTCATGTGTTTGTGTAGTGATATCAATAAAAAAAGCGACTCTTATTGTATTCCATTCCCTACTAAATAAAATTTCGCTAACTTGTTCTCCTTCACTCACGTAAAATTGACTAATCTCATCTATTACAAATTCCTCATTCGCAAAACCTGGTCTATAAACACGCACACGAAAAGAATTTATGTTAAAAAAATCACTAGCATCAAACTCTAATTTATAATAACTCGAAGAATCAACGTTAATATCGATATAGGCGTATCTTAAACTTCCAAAAGAGCCATCAGGATTATCAATGACTTTAAAATCGTTTCCAAGAATATTAACAATAACATTGTATTCTGAAATATCTTGAAGAGAAGTTATTAAGTTTGTACTATATGTTGTTTTTAGTATACCGCGACTTGTGGAAGTTCCAAATATTGGCGTTGCTCCAGCAAGTGTACCCCCTAGTTTCTGGGACGACATTGGATTAAATAAAATATTAAATGAAAATCTATTTTTTATAATAGATTCTACTTTTGAAATTGCTAATTCTATCTGAGATTTTGCAAAATCATCAACACTAGCTATATATTGTGAGGAAATGTGTAATCCTGTTTGAGTTAATCCATATTCTGGAAATGCAGTGCCAAGGGGATAATGCTCTAATGGCAAATCGTCTTCCACATTTTCGTTCAAAGATAATTCGCTAAAACCATACCAACTGCGAAACTCCAAAGTAAGATTTAAAGCATTGCCAAAGGTTCGTGTTGGAGATTCAGTAGCCCTAAAGGCCCAGTCTATTCCTAGTGCATGCACCCAATCAAATAGTTGATCTGAGCCAGCGGACTGAAAAAACTCCCCCCTTTCATAAAAATTTATTCGCCAATAATCCAATGCATCTTGTTGATTATTTGAGATGTATTGAATTGTATCATTTTCGTCTACAACTTTATATTTTATATCTCCATATTGATCTAAAAAAGATTTCACTGCGTGCCTAGATCCAGAAATAAATTTTACTTGAACATTAGACATTGATGGGTTTTCTATTTTTTGATTAAATTCTGGATCATTTGTGTCAAGATCTGGGGCCATCGGTAGAAATGCGACACCTTTAGAAATAAATTTTTCAGAAGTGATATTTCCTTCAGTATCTCTTTCTGTAAGATCTGTCATCGGCGCAAATGTTTTAATTTTTTCCATAGTATCATAACCAAGACGATCGGATGGAAGTGATTGATAATCAAAAAAAGTTTGACCAAGAGCTTCTTGCAGCTGCGCTTGTTTTAAAGATATTGTTTGTATGCCAGGATTTATTGTTTGACTATTAGGAATATCATAGTTTTCTAATCTAGCTCCATCAGGATCTGCTTCTTGCCACAGCTTAATTAAATGTCTAGGTAAGGGAAGGTATTTTGTTTGATTATCTTGCTCGCGAAGGCCGTATGGTTCAATTTTTGGATGATAAACCGTAAATTCTAATATGGTGTATGTTCCGTGCAAAGGATTTTCTGTGACTCCTGGCTTAATGACACTTTCTGCATCAAGAGCGCAAACTGGAGAAAATAAAAAAATACTATCATTAGTTGAATCAAAGTCGTCGTAATTGCTGTAATGATCAAATATTGTGACAGGATAATAATATACAAAGTCTTCAAAATTAAAATTTGGACCACCGTTTACGGCCCCAGATTGATTTCTTATTATTTCAACTTCATATTCATGATCTCCGAAATTAATTCCATCGAATACTTTTGAAGGATGCATTCCGTATGTTTCACTCATTTTATGAGGCTCTATAAAAGCCTGCGAGTTATTGTTTTCATCAAAATCAGCATTTGGAAGATTAAAACCATATTCCTCCATTATTTCAAACATATCCTGTATGCTTGCATTCTGAATATCTAGCCCAAGGTTTGATTCGATGAAATTTCTTAATTCTTCAACCGAAATTGAACCGCTATCCGGATAGAAACTCATTTTTTCTTGCTTATTTTTTCAATTACAAATTTTAGTATTTCACTGCGTTTGATGTCTTCTGGTCCAAAATGAAAGGTGTGTATGCCTTTTTCTTTGCTTTCATCATCATTGAATAGTGAATACATGTCGGCGAATCCGCTTCGGCCATTGATGTCGCTTTGCATAGGATCGCCGCAGATGATCAATTTGCTGCCCTCGCCCAAACGAGTCATTAATGTGGTTAATTCTTTGAATGTGAAATTTTGACTTTCATCCGCGATTACAATTTCATCACGCCAACTTGCGCCGCGAAGATAGTTGATGGGCATGCCTTTTACTATTTCTTTTTCTTTTAATGTGCTGGCTTGACCAGGAATCAAAAGCTCGTCAAGCTTTTCATTCATTGGCATCATATAAGGATTGATTTTTTCGGCCATTTCGCCAGGCAATGCGCCGAGGCTCTTTTCGCCACTTTCTGCGATGGTGCGTACATAGGTGATGCCGCGCTCGTTGTTCATGTTGTAAAGCTGCAACGCGCCGTAAATCGCGACATATGTTTTACTTGTGCCCGCGGGGCCACTAATAAATATGATTTTACTGTCATTGTCAAATATGATTTTTAACAATTGTGTTTGCTTGTCTGTTAATGCAATTTTTTTAAGCTTGATGTTGGTTTTGGTTAATGATTTACGAATTTTTTCAATTTCGTCTTCATTCACGATTTCTGGTTTTTTCTTGCGTCGAGGCATGATATATATTATTGTATGATAAGTTACACGTTTTTATTTTTTTTTGAGGCGGTTTTAAGCTTTAAATAATTATAAATTGGGTATTTTATACAGGGCCGCCGATTTTTTTTGACCCAAGCATATATGTAAAATATTTGAAAATGAATTGTATATTGAAAAAAGGCACCCCCCGCCGCTATTGTACAATTCGATCGAAAAATGAATTCATTTAATGGGTAGGGTCACACCGGGGGTGGGGGTAGCCGTAAAGTTTTTTTACTTTTTTTTGCTTTGGGTGTTGACTTTTCTCTCTCTCATGTCATACTCTACATTATAGACAATAACAAATAATAACACAAAAAATATCATGTACTTAGAAATCCTATTCATCGCAAACTTTAGCCTCGCATTCTTTGTTGCTTACAAATGTATGACCGAAAAGACTCTCGACATGTTCGAAGATGTATCGAAAAAAAGTGAAAAATAATTCGCTTTGTGCTTGCAATTATACGAAAAATTTTTTAGATTAAGAACATGATTAAGAATAACGAAAAACAATACGCAGTCAGCTTCGAAGTTGTAACCTATCGCAACGGAGAGCTTCACAACATCAAACAAACCTTTTGCACCATGTCAGGCGAAGTAACAAAAGAAAAACTTCGTGTTCGTGCAAGCCACATCATCAAAGAAGGCAAGCGTGAAGAATACGAGCCTGCTTGCGGTAGCGTGTTTGGTGGCGAGTATGTAACAATCGAACGCAAACTTGGAAACATTCTAAATGCTAGAGAAATTCCCGAAGTCGAAACAAACTACGATCACGCTTACGCTGAAGATTCACGCTACAATTACAACGGATAATGGAAACAATAACAAACAACTTCCCCGAGCTAGATCTTAGCCTTGCACTCAGCAAGGCAGAAGGCAATCTAAAGTTTCTTGCACAGGCTGACAGTGCAACCTTCACGCAAGGCGAGGCTGTGCTTGACGCATTGCACGCAGTACAACAAGCCCGCAAGCATTGGCAAGAAGTAATAACAAAACAAAAAGAAGAAGCCGCGAAAAGGCTTGACTTGGTAAGCTAAACCATTAGACTGAATACAACATGAGAAAAGTAACACAACAAATTAAACAAGCATTTGAACGCCGCCAACCTTTAAGCGTTGGCAACACCACCACAGACGGCAACGCCGTTTGGTTGCATGGTAATAAGATAGTGCAACGCACCAAAGACGGGCTTGTGCTTGGTAGCCTCGCAGGTTGGAACACACCAACCACAAGAGAAAGAGTCAATGGAATAACAGGATTGGGCTTTCATCAGAAGAACTTCGAACCTATGCTAAACGGGCACATCATTGACCCATCCGATTGGTTCGCTGTGGATGCGGGCCCCGCATTCGGATAATGGCGTAAAGCCCTAAGCATCAACAACTTAGGGCAAACCGCCTACGCGCGTTTTGCGTAACTCGTTGACAGTCAACAACTTGCGTAAACATTTTAAATAATACAATAAAAATAAAACTTTTTTTTGCGTGTTTGTATAAGTACTTGATAATCAATAGTTTATGATACAAAGTTTTTTTGCTATATGTTTGACTTTGGGGCGTTTGTTTTGTAGATTGTATATATAAGGTTAAACAAAGGAAATTAAAAATGAAATTATCACAAGAAAAAATACAAGCCCTCTTTTCAATACTTGCCGATGCCGATGAAGGTTGCTCCGATCGTGCTTGCGACAACTTGGCAGAAGCCTTTGGTGGTAAACTTGGACTTGGCGAAGTTGTTTCTTTACCTTCTGAGTTGTCATCTGAAAAAGTTGTTTCTGAAATACAAGATCCCGAATTGTGGTGGGAATCAGGCTGTGTCGAAGCTTGCGAAGAAATACTTGAACTTGTAAAATAAAGCTTGTACTTTTAATCCTTAA
>Ga0075481_10001131_pt1 | contig 10387 bp, 14 predicted proteins | sample DEB08_DNA_11_FD_76337 | JGI IMG/M metagenome (GOLD analysis project Ga0075481, IMG submission 76337) | Aqueous microbial communities from the Delaware River and Bay under freshwater to marine salinity gradient to study organic matter... | ecosystem: Environmental > Aquatic > Marine > Coastal ... | reverse complement strand
CTATCGTTGAACTCGACGTGGTGGCTTCTCCGTCACCTATGTCACCCCTGGTCAGTGCTGTGACCCCTGTGATACCACCCGACACGGTCAACGCACCAGAAATGTTCACAGCATCGTTGATCTGTATCGCCGACGAATCCGTTGAACTGATTGTGTTGGTGTCGATAACGTTTGCACTTAATGAACCATTGACATTCAAACTGTCAGAAACCTGTATGGCCGTTGAATCTGAAGAACTTATGGTGTTTGTGTCGATTGTGTCAACACTCAAGGTGCCTGAAACATTTAGATTGTCGCTGACCAACACTGCCGAACTGTCGTCACTGCTGATGGTGTTCACGTTCAATGTTTCGTTGATCTTGATCGAACTTGAATCATCTGAACTGATGGTTGTGCCGTTAATTCTTATTGCACCTGCCACGATGTTTCCTGTCCCTGCCGCACCCAAAATCAGATCATCATTTGATCTTGTTGCTTCTATGTGATTGTCCCTGATCTGTATGCCTTCGAATTCTATCACACCTGTACCGTTTGCAGTGAGTTTTAGATTGGCGTTTGATTGGGCTGTGGTGATTTGATTTCCGTCGATGGTGATCTGCGATGTGACCGGAGATGCCGCGTACAGTTCTGTGAAGTTTGCATTAACAGATATGAATGCTGATCTTAGATCATCACCTGTTCCGTCGTTTGCGTTAGATCCTACGTTAATTACTGTCTGTGCCATATTAGATCGCCTGTAATACTAGTTTTTTCCATATCGCAGTGGAACCGTCGTAGTTGGCTGTGCAAACATAAAGATTTGTTCCATCATAAGATATTGATCCTGCCCTGTCCCCCGTGTTTCCCACTGCGGTGGCAGTTTTTGTTGTGTTAATAATAATTCTGTCATCGTTTACGACCACATTACCTGTGCCATTTACTCCCAGTGTAAGGTCAGCATTGGTATTCAAAGGCGTAATTGTGGTATCAGATATCTGTAAACTGTCTATTTCAACGTTACCTGTGCCGTTGGGTTGTACCTTAATGTCACCATTGGTCACACTTGTGGTCAATAATCCGGTGTCACCGTCACCAACCAAAGAGTAAACTTCGGTGAAATTGGTGTTGATCTTGTTCATAGCGGTACGTAAAGTATCGCCTGTAGCCGGGTTTCCCTCTATTCCTGTGTCTATGTTTAATCTAGCCATATATCGATAATACATATTTATTAAATAAAATTGATGTTTGTCGAAACATTAAAAACTATGAGATTGTACGAACGCCAGTCAAAACTGGGCATTTACCATACCTTCCATCGAAAAAATACAATATACGTTTTCAAGTGTGATTCATGTGGATCTCAGTTTTACCGAGAACGTGCCAAAGTGGATCCTGCAAGGGCCACAAACGATTTCAAACACGTTTGTTCCTACTGTGATATCAAAAAGTTTGCACAGGCTCAGGGCGTTAAAATGCGTGGGGTGTACAAATTAGATTGCTCTAGTACATATACACTTTAATATTTTATCCAGTTGATTTGGTCTCGCTGGCCCTCAATCCAGCGTTTAAGATCCGCATATATTCCAACGGCTATGTTTGGTTGGTCAAAATAGTGACGGATGAAAGGATTTAATTCCAAATATTCTTTCCTGTTTATAAAATAAAAATTTGTTTTAGGATAGCGTCTGAATGTTTGCCTTAAATGATACAACCATTCGTATTTCAAATATGCTTTCATACTCATCCTGTAGGGATAATTGGGTGTGTTTTTATAGATGTTGTTTTGTTCTCGACTAGAGGTTCCTTCCTGATACTCCCATTGTTTTGCACCCAAAATGTCAAATGCCAAAATTACAACATTCTTGACGCCTGACTCGGCGGCTAACAAAACAGCAGAACATCCTGATCCTTTACAAGTTGCAAAATCAATTGTTCTTATCTTACCACCTTTTTTTATGTCACCCCCTCTCCAAATCCTGTAAATTTTCAAACCCTTTGGTATGTCATTTTCTGTGTCGCCAGGAATGATATAATTCCAATCAACGGTATGTTCGATGTTGTATATTTTCACATTGGGATTTTCTTTCCTATCCCAATTGGCCAGTTCCTCGGTCATCTCTGGACTAACTGCAACTATGTTATCACACAAAGAAGGATGATCTCTATAAATGGCGTTACATCCCCAAATGTGTCCGTTGCCCTTTAATGCGTCTATGGGAAATATATTTCTGGATTCACCGTTGCCAATAACGAAAGCCGTGTCCATCAAACCCCGAATGATTCTCCGCATCCACAAGAGGATGTTGAGTTGGGATTTACAATAGAAAATTGTGATCCAAATGTTTCTTCGATCCAGTCTATCTTGGTGCCTGCAACGTACAACATGGAGGTCTCGTCCACTACAAAACGTCCTGTGCCCCAGTCTGCTATCTCGTCGTCCTTACCGATATCTTCTTTATTGTCAATAAACCCCCAGTCGTATTTGAAACCCGCACAACCGCCACCCTGCACCGCCAGGCTGACAGCATACTTGTCTGGGTTTTTTTCAAGCAAACGTTCCATTTGTGCTTTTGCCGAATCTGTAATGTCAAACCATTTCATACTATTAATTATCTCTCATTTCTGCCGCTGTTTTGTATTCCCACCGACATCCAGAATTTCGTTGCATCTCGTTTGACTTCAAAACTCATGTAGGCATTCTGATCCTCCCAGTGGTTGTTTGGATTTTCTATTTCGCCTGCAGGTTCGAACCACCAACCCCACTTGCCTTCACAGTTCCTTTGACACCAGTCTATGCAGTCGCCCATGATGCCATTGCTGTTCATGTCTATGTTGTACTCGAAACGTTGCATGTATCCACAGTCCTCTGGCACCTCGTCCAACCCGGGACTGATCCTTTTGATCTTTGCCGCTTGGTAATATTTTTTTTTCGCAAACATATTAAATTATTAGTATAGACAGGATTGTGTAAATTGTCTACCATTGTGTTGCGTGTTCATAACTCCATTTTTGCCCACTGCATTTTTCTCCACACTCACGTGGACCCTCCCCAAATGCCAAATCCACAAATAATTTTTTCCACATTGGATCATCCAATACTTGCGGCAGTGTCTGGTCATGATCAACATAATCAAAAATGTTTTTATTGTGCGAATACCTGAGACCTGTCCAGCAACAGGGATAGAATTTGCCTTCTGCATTGATATACAGTCCCTTATTACCTATCATACATAAAGGAATAATAGTTTTGTTATCCACTTGTTCTTCAGAATGCCTTTTTGCAAATATTTCCAAGCATCGATCTTGCCAAGTTCTTTCAGAAAGTTTATTACTAGTCCTTGTGAATCTACCCCTGGCCACAAATTTGTCACTGGGTTGTAATGGATCATCTTCAGGATACGTCTTGTAGTTACAACCAAATTTTGAACTCAAAGTCAATTGGAAATTATCAAAACCCAGATCAACGGCCAACTGTTGCATATCATCTATCTTGTTTTCATTGAATTTGAATGCTATAGCGGCCCATGTTTTATAAACAAGTGATTGTTTCAATTGGTCGATGCCCATCATCATAGATGGCCAATCACAATTTATTCTGTATTGGTCATTTGATTCTTGGTCCCAACCATCAATGCTAAAATGTATGTGATCCTTCTCATTCAAAACACTGGCCAGTTCCTGCCACCAACTTTTGGTTTTGTATGATCCATTGGTAACAATCACAAATTGCACTTGGCTATTTTGTTCACGCAACCATTTGAGTATTTTGATAAGGTCTTTTGCATAAATTGGATCACCGTCATCACCACAAAATGTAAATTTTTTGGCCTGTGATAATATCTCTTGGGGGAAATTTTTTTGAAACCATACCAAGGAAAGTTCTCTATTGGTTAGGCTTTCGGTCACTTCTTGCCTTGTACATCTTGGACATCTCAAACTGCATTTGGAACATATTTCGATATGCCAATGTTCTAATGGCCAATTATGAATATTGTTGAACATATTAGATCCAGTTCTTCACCACCCATTCGTCTGCACAGTTGAAAGGTTTTGGTTCTCCATGGAACACTGCCACTTTGTTTTCTGGACTAATATCTACAGGTTTCCTAAAAAACTTCTTTCCGTCCTTCATCAATAATTTTGTGTCCTTCATTCCAATCATTTCCCATTTATAACTCCTAATCCATTCGTCAGGGAACCAATTAATATCGGCCTTCGCTCGCTTTGATATCCAGTCTTGGTCGCCGTGGTTGTTTTGCATAATCACGTTTGGCTTCTCCACAAACTCGTCCCATAGATAGTTTAGTTTGCCTGCTTCCCAACGCATAACGCTAGAGTTTGATAATGACCAGTCCTTTACCCTACACCTATTGAAATCTCTGATTATATGGAACCGTCCTGTGTTGTGTGTGAACAATAGATCTATGTTATTGAAAACGACCACGTCCAGATCAAAATACAAAATGTTACCCTTCAAAGGGAAATGACCGCCAAACATCCATAGTTTGCTCCACCATGTCTTTATCCATGGATCGTTGGGCAGTTGTATGGTGTTGATGTGCGGTTCCAAGCCGTTGGTGTCATCTGTGATGCAATGAAATTCGTAGGGTACAGTGATATTCCTTTTGCACATGTTGTAAAGCACATTTACATATTTCGAAATGTACTTGTTACCCCATTTAACGCATACTACGTGATTCATATCCTGCCTTTAAGTAATCTATTTGTATTTGTTTCCAATCTTCACTATCCAATGTGTATGGGAAGTAATTTTCGTATGTTTGCATACCAATCACATGGATACTTTGTATATTTAAATTTTTATTCATCTCCTTGTGAATTTCAAGGAAAGATTTTTCACCAAATGCAAGTTTCATGTCCACCTGACCTATCTTGATATATCCCAAACTTAACTTAGGATCATCCCAATCAAATCCATTTTGCTCTAGCCATTGTCGGAATGGTTCCATTTCTTCCTGTTTAAAATCATGTGTTTCTTCTGTTATTGTTTGCCCCCATTCGATGTCAAATTCGCCGGAGTAATACTTTTGATGGTTAACAGCAGAACACATAGTCTCGGTCATCTTAGGTGCATTTTCGTCTCTGAATACTTCATACAATGTTTTGCCTACCTGGCTCCAATGTAGATAGACACCTCCAAGTTCTCTGTTGTATCTGTTTTGCTTGAAAAGGTCATAATCTCCTAAATGTAGGTCATACCTCGGAGCATTTAAAAAAGTTGTTATCTGCGAACTCCTTATCCATTCGGGCTCAATTTGACTTGTCCTGTAGGCCTCTACCCAACTCTCGATTTCATGACACAAATTGTTCAGTTGCCTGATCGCATATTTTGTTTCTGTGTCTGCTTGTTTGTAATGATCTGAAAGTTTCCATGCAGTGCCTTGTAGGTCCTCGAAATATTTGTGCAACAAGTTACAAGACTCGTGTTTCAATCTTAAGCCAGGTTTTGTGTGTTCCATCCCAATATCTGCAGGTCCAATAGGCAATCTGGCACTGTATTGGAAATCGTCTGGGCTGAATGGATGGATGTTTTTATAAGGTGGATCAAATGAAAAAGAATTAATTATTGAAATGCTTTTATTGAGTTCAGCCACGAGATAACTTAGATTTCTTTTTGAGTCCGCCCAACCCAACCAGCAGAAATTTTTTTCCAGTATTCTTTTTTGTTTCAAATTGTCTTTGAGTGCTTCTAGGAATCTTTTGCCTAGAGGAGTGTCATAGATGTTGATTCTCAGTTCCTTGCTGTTTAATTTGACAACTATGTTCTCTAATAAAAAATTATTCTTTTCTGTAGATGGCACTATTGGCTCCATGTTCCATACATTCCACTTCCACCACATAACACCTGTTGTCTGTTTTTTCCCTGATCAGTTTGTCAGCGAAATCAAAAGCATGTTTGGCAAACATCTCTGCACCAACACCATCGAACTCCACGATCTCAGCGAGGTCGTGTTTCTCTAGTTCCTTCAGTTTGTCCAGGTGTGGATCATTCTTGTCCACTGCTGTCTTGTGATCAAAGTGCTCCTCCAACCATTTTTTCAGTGGTTTCAGTCCACCAAAGTCCACTGCCCAGTTCTTGTCATCCAATCTGTCACATCCGAATGTGAATCTGAATGCCAGGCTGTATCCGTGTAGTAGGTGGCAGTGCGAGTGATCTGCGTTGGGTTGCCTGAACACGCAGGCCAGGCCTATGTTGTGTCCGTATGTTTTAGTTGAGTAGTAAGTCATCGTTTCTCCTTGCGTTGATGACTTGCAGAGTGTTTATAGAGGGGTGAAAGTCTTGAGTCCTCTCGATCATCAGTTCAATTTTTTATCAATCTTCTGATCAATGTCCATCTGGAACGCAACATCTCTGATGCGGTCCGTAAGTTCATTTGGTATATTTAATTCTCCGTCTATGATGCTCTTCAAGAAATGTATCATCACGGTGAACTCGTTTCTGTTGGCCACAGTCTCTGGATCTATGCCGTGTTTCTCCATTGCATTTAACATAGCCTCCGAAACGTCAACCAGTGCCTTGATGCTCGTCGAGTGTTTGTCAAAGTGTGCCATTAGGTTATGATGCTGGGTTTCTTGGGAACCTCAATCTTGCTGAACACCCTGTTGTACTCATCAGCGATCTTGTCATTGATGTGTGCTATGGACACAACTTTATCTATTGCTATGTCAAACGGTATGTCTTGTTTGGCAGTGGAGAAAAAGGTACCAAACGCCAGACCCTGTGGTCCGTTCATTAGCACCAGGGCCTTCTCAATACTAACGTATGTGTCGGCCTTGCCTGTGAATTTTGCTATGACTTCTTCCCCCGAAGCCAATTTAAGAGTAACTAGATCTCCATCTTTTATTTTTTCAAACATATTTTATTATTATAAACTTTATTTAGATTTTGTCAAGAAAGTAAGAAAGAAATCTCCGGCCACAATCTATTGAAATAACCGACTTGGTTAAACAGTTTTTCATTCTTATCGATGTGTTTTTTAAAATCTTGTTTGGTTTGTTCATCAGTGACACTTTTTATTTTTTCAAAATTCGAAATTTTGGATAGAAAATACTCCTTTTCATTTGGTGTGACGTCGGTCAATAGATATTTGTGCATTTCAGCAATTACCTTGCTCAACACGTCCGCACCATAATTTTCTACAGCAAGTTCTTTTGGTGCTCTATAATTTTGCCAGACAATCTCAATACTTTTTTGCGGGTGATTTGATCCATTGAACTTGTGAGGGAACAACGATATAGTTTCTTTGGCAAACTCCTTGTATTCACATAATCTTGTGGCACTTAACAAATGGAATAAACTCATAAATTGTATCTCGTGATCGTTAATTTCTGGTGGGTTCCTAACTTCGTTGCCTAGTATTTTTAGATTATCGATGAACTGTTGCCATTGAGATCCCTGTCTCACGTACTCGTATCTTTCTTCAACGTTTTCTAGGCTGATGTGCCAGTTAACTTTTTGTTTTTTAAGCAATTTTTCAAATACTTTACTCTTAGTAATGTCGGTGCTTAAATTAGAAATAACATCAATTTTTACAGTTTCGGGAATAAAATCCAGTAAGTCGGAGTTTTCTTTCATGAGTAACGGCTCACCGCCGACCATTGCTACAGTTTTAAGTCTATCACTGTTTTCTGAGAAGAATAATTTTATTTTATCTTGTTGGCTTTGCACTGGTTTTGACTCCTTGTTGGCAAGCACAGATGCCCACTTGGAACTAAACGCAGATGAACAATATGTACAGGTGCTGTTACAAGTGTTATTCCATCTTGCATCAAAAATTACAGGAAATTGATATTCGTCATCGGCCAGCTCTACATCAAAATCTTCATTTAAAGAATTGTGCCAATCTCTTTCACTAGAAATTTTATTTTCAGATGCATGTATGCAAGTTTTACAATATTCTTTCGGCACACCTCCGGACTTCATTATTGTTCTAATTTCTTTTAATTTTTTGTGTGAAAGTGCGGATTCAATTGTATCTGTGCTAATATTTCCAAATTTAAGTCCACCGGCACAACAAGTCGATATTCCGCCATCTATCTGGATGTGTAGACCCCTCCATGGGGCCGCACAGTAATGCTTACTCATTTCTTTGCCAACTGCTTGTTGATGAATCTTGCCATGCCTTCATAGGTCTCTTGAAAAACATTTGGATGTTTCTTCCATTCCTCTGGTATCTTCCAGTCCGGTGAGTTTACCACTATCCATCTGGTGCTCGGATCAGAATATCCCATCAATTTGTGGAATTGGTATATCCAATAACTAGGATCCACCGCCCGCTTGATGTAGGTATACCCTTCTGACCCTGTATACATATTATTGGGTGTGCTTTTGTCAGACGAATATAAATCAAATCCCAGCATAAAAATTGCTTTGGGTTTGAATGTAAGTCCTAACACTCCAGCATAAGGTCCTGTGCCCCAATGAAAAGGTTCGTCCTGACGCTTGTCACCAGAATAGGGAAGATCTGGTAATTTCCTCACATTTGGCCAATTGGCGAACTGATCCGACCATTTATCCCTGGTGAATATTGTGGTGCCTTTACCAACCGCGTTCACGGCCTGCTGACACATATGGCGATCAGCACACACTAGATACTCGGTCACGTAATCTCTGTGTATGGCGTTGCAACCAATCACGGTGCTGAAAGATTTCAGTGGTGATAGGTCGAATCCCCGCCTGCTTTCACCGTTTCCTATAATGCTTACATACTTCGTCATAATTGTATTTAATCACCCCTTTAAACGCACACAGACGTCTTTATACGTATGGTAAAAACATTTCATTATAAAGTGTTCGTTACATTCAGATTTTGTATTTTTGACATAAATTTTTCTACAATTAAATGCTTTTGATCGGTTTTGATTAATTGTTTTCCTTTGGCTATTTTTGTCAAATATTGCTTTGGTGGATTTTGGTAAAACAATTTCCAAGGACCTTGGAAAAACAAATGGTCTCCTTTAACTGTTTTATCTCCTTGATTTTTAAAATGATAAAGTGGTTTTTGTCTTGCTGTGTAAATGTAATTTTTGATATCAATTCCATCGAGGTATATTTTGCGGATTTTAAGAAACTTGTCCTCAACAATTTTACCATTTTTTATCAAAGTGTCGTTAGATGTTTTGTCAGTTAGTTCGATACTCAAAATTTGATTTTTTGCCAAAATTTTGACAGGAATCTCAGCAGTATAATTTTCGATGATTTTGTCATGAAATAATATGTGCTTGTTGACACAAATTTTAACCATTGGATAATCTTTGGCACCTTTTGATCCGAATAGATCTAATTTTATGACAAATGACTTAGGTCTGGTTGCGTCTGAATATTTTTCGATATACCATTTTTCTTCCATTGCAAATAACTTTCATGTATTTTTAATATTTGTCCTAATTCTCTGTCTGCACTTATTGTGGGCCAATTCAACATATCACAGATTTTCTGTGCTATCAATCTGCGTTGCAATCTTTTTTCCCAATCCAACCCGGGTACCACAGTTGATGTCCATCCCCAATAGTTGTGATTACTTTTATCTCTGATAAAAATTTTATTTTCTTGATTTTCGAGCGGGATTCCCTGGTACATAGACATGGTTGTATTCAATGTAACCCCATGTATTGTTCCTGATGCAACATACTGCTGATGATCGTACAAAAGGTCCATGGTCTCTTCAAAATTTTTGTCTGTCTCGGTCGGATAACCTATTATTATCATATACGCACAGGTAATGTTATGACTATCAAAGTTTTCAATAAACGCATCTAGGTCTTCTCGGGTCACGCCTTTTTTCATATGTTCCAATACATCGTTTGATCCACTTTCAACACCCAGAGCCAAATTATATGCACCACTGTCCCTTGTTAATGAAAAATATTCTTTGCTGAGATGACTGCTTTTTCTCACAATGTATTGTCCACCCCATGTGATTTTGGCATTGGTAGAATAATTGTAATTGGCTAATCCCTCTACCATTTGCATATACACTTTTAAATTTCCGTTTATCAAACTGTCGGTGAAGAAAAAATCAGTGATCCCGTGTGTTTCGTAAGTTCTTTTTATCTCAGTAATAATACTTTTTGCTGACCTCCAAGTAAAAGAAGGCCAATGAGTATTAACATTGCAAAAAGAACAATTACGGACACATCCTCGCGAACCTGTAATCTGCACTACTTTTTTGTCGTTGTAAAACTTGTCATAAAGCGATAAATCATAATCTTTGTAATCTGCAACACCCAATTGGTCCAAATCTTGTATTTGTTCCACTTTACCGTTTATGCCTTTGAAATTAAAATTGCCTTTGAGTAGATTTTCACAGGCCAGTTCTCCCTCGCCCATTATATAAAAATCTATTTTGTCACGTATGGTGTCCAACCAACCTTCTTCAAGGCCCAT
>Ga0075481_10001115_pt1 | contig 10453 bp, 4 predicted proteins | sample DEB08_DNA_11_FD_76337 | JGI IMG/M metagenome (GOLD analysis project Ga0075481, IMG submission 76337) | Aqueous microbial communities from the Delaware River and Bay under freshwater to marine salinity gradient to study organic matter... | ecosystem: Environmental > Aquatic > Marine > Coastal ... | reverse complement strand
CAGTTTGAGCCCCGTCCCTTTTCCCGGCCCGCAAGCTAGACCAGTGATCTGTTACGAACTCTTTCAAGGATGGCTGCTTCTAAGCCCACCTTCTGGTTGTTTTCGACCACGGACACGGTTAGTCTGTGACACTTAACTGATATTTAGGGACCTTAACTTCAGGCTGGTTTGTTCACCTTGCGTAATGGTAGCTTACCCACCATCACTCACTGCCCGCTTCAACGACGATCACACCTTCGGAGTTTGGCAGCACGCCGAGGGATCGCTCCCCCTAAACGCACAATCAGTGCTCTACAGCGTAATCAATCTTCACGGACGTCTACCTACGAGTAGTTTCACGCGGAACCTGCTATTGCCCACCTCGATTGGACTTTCACCCCTATACCCAGCTCGTCCGAGCGATTTGCAGATCAGCAACGGTTCGATCCTCCACCCAACTTTCATCGGGCTTCAATCTGGCCAGGCATAGATCGGTGGGCTTCAGGTCCTCCTCCATTGACTCCAGGCGAGCACACCTCGTCCCTCACCTTACGGTTGCGGACATTTCGGTTTCCCTACGGCTACGGAGATCTACTCCTTAACCTCGCCAATGAACAAGACTCCCTGGGGCATTTTTCGAAACGCACGACTGGACGCTGCTCATATCATCGCTTTCACGCCCAATCAGCCTGTACCCAACTGGTTTCACGGTCTTTTCACATCCCGCCAAGGATTCTTTTCAGCTTTCACTCACGTTACTTGTAAACTATCGGTCTCGAGCTGTATTTAGGATTGGAAGTTCCTGCCTCCCATGTTCACGCGCGATTTCCAACGCACGCTACTCTTTGTCGCTTACGTGGCCATATGAGGTACGGTTACGGGGCTTTCACCCTCTTTGGCGCGCCATTCCAGGCGACCTCACCTTCACTCACGTAGGCAAAAAAACGACACCCACATCTCCCTCACTTTCGAGTCGGGATTCGGCTTGTCCTGATCCGTTTTCATTCGCCACTACTCACGGAATCTCTTTGATTTCTATTCCTCCCCCTACTAAGATGCTTCAATTCGGGGGGTTCCCTATCGCATCGCGATTGATACCGAAGTATCAGGAAGTCCCATTCAGCCATCCACGGATCCACGATATTCATGCATCTCCCCGCGGCTTGTCGCAGCTTGTCACGACCTTCTTCGGCACTCGAGCCAAGCGATCCTCCAGTTGGGTTGTAGCATCACATGTGTGCACCTGCACCATGCGAGTAAACCCTTCGTTATCGAGTCATGCCAATGCGGCGTCCTCAGAAGACCGCCTCCCCGAGGGACGGCCCTCCTCAGCCCTACCCCCGGCACGCATGCATGCCGAGGTGCTAAGCAACCACCCGACCTGCCTTCTCTATATGAACCCATCGGGGTATTTCGGGCCCTCAGAATTGGCTCCAGTCCCTCGTTCAGGCCGAGGTGGTTTTCATCAAGTTTCTCGCCTCACGCATGCGGCGTACAAAACCACCCTCATCTGGAAGGTTCACGACGGACGCCAGGAGGCGATCCACGCCCTCTGTGCGCCCGTCCATGGCCATCGCGACGGCCAGATTGTGGAGGGTGGTCAAATTCCCGCCTGAGAGTTTGGCGGCTTGCTTGAGGTGCTGCAATCCAGCATCTGCGTCATCGCCATGTTCCATGCACGCTATGCCGGCGGCCGTTCTGAGGCTCACACCGTCGATGCCGGTGGCAAAGAGAAGTTCCAACCGTTCCTGAGCCAACGCCCACTGCTCTTCGGCCAAGGCGCGAAACGCGTCGACCGTCGCCTCGCGAAGCAGGCCGTTGAGGAGGGCCGGTTCAGGCGTGACCACGGCAAACGGAGGCCAGGCGATGCTTTCGGCGTCCGAGGAGGGCGTGTCGTCCAGCCCTGGGTCCACCGCGGGTGCTGCGAGGCCATATGCACCCCTGACGTCGACCTTCGTGCCCGACCAAAGTTCAGGCACATCGACCCCCACAGAGGGCCCAGGCGATGGCTCCACCACGGCCGCTTCGACCGCCACGGTGGCAGGTTCTGGCACCGCTGGTAACGCGAGAGGAGGTGCGCTAGGCGCTTCGACGCTTTCAGGAGCCGTCTGAGGGGGCTCATCTTCAGCATGGACGAGGGGCAAAGGCACCGTGGTGCCTGTGTTGCCGTCATCGGACGAGGGACCGTCATCGGCCGAATCATGATCCAAACCAGTGTCGTCCATGGGCTGGAGGGATGACGTGACCTCGTCCTCCATCGCAGGTGTTGACGCGTCTCCGCCGTCACCGGTGAAGGCCGACAAGCCTTGGCTCGAAGCACCGAAGCCAAACGGGAGGGAAGGTGCATGGGAACGGGCGAGGCCTCCAAAGCCAAACGGAAGGTCGCTGTTTGGCTCCTCTTCGACGTCTTCCTTCTCGGGGGGAGGAGCAATTTCATGAAGTGCTGAAGCGGCTTCATCGAGGCCAGGCACCTCGCCAAAGCCCTCCAAGGAAGTGGTGTCCTCTGCCTCCAAATCAAGGAAACTTGCCCCACCGCAGGCAGGACATGACACGTCTCGGACGCTCAAGAGTCCGCACGCTGTGCATTGGTACATCCGAGCCCTCCGACCCTCAGGGTGTGGAGGTGGCGTATGAACACGGCGGTGTCAGGCTCACTCTTCCTCGACGCCGAGGATGGTGTTCTTCAGGTTCTTCGCGCCTTCAATGACGTCGTCGAGACCGTGGTCGCCCAGCGACTCAATTGGCGTCAACCCAGAACTCATGCCCTTGGAAAATTGCCAGATGAGGCTGAACGCAGTGAGCAGAAGGAGGACCAACTTCCAGAGGTTGGGGTTGTCCGCTCCAACCACGTACACCAGGAGGCAGTAGATCATGGCAATGAAGGTGGTCACGAGCATCACCGGGAATCCCGCACGGAAGAATTCGTTGAAGGAAATTGGGTAACCGGCTTCCTTGGAAAGCCCCGCGGTGACGACGTTGGCCGAGGCACCGATGAGCGTCCCGTTGCCGCCCAAGCAGGCGCCAAAAGCCAAGGCCCAGATGATGGGCTCAAGGGGGAGGCTGAGGTCGGCACACATCGCCAACACGACAGGAATCATCGTTGCCGTGTACGGGATGTTGTCGATGAAGGCGGACGCGATGGCCGACACCCAGAGGATGATGACGATGGCGGCGGGCAACATCATGTCCTCGCTGAAGGAGCCGATGGCGCTGGTCACCTGCTCGCCAATCCAACCGATCAAACCGAGGTATTCCAACGAGTGCACCAGCACGAACAACCCGGCAAAGAACAACAGCGTGGTCCATTCCACGTGGTGCAGGGGTTCCTCGATCTCGTGTGGGTTGGTCGCGGTCAGCATCACCACGCCGCCCACAAGCGCAATCCATGACACTGGAATGTGGAAAATCGGGTGCAGGAAGAAGGCGATGATCACCAAGGCAAGGATGCCTCCACTGATCTTCAGGCCGCGGGGATCCTTGATGCCGTAACGGTGCTCGAGTTCAGCCACGTCGCGGTGACGAACACCGGAAAGCTCCTCACGGAACAACCAGCGAATCATCATCAAACCGGGCACGATGCACATCAGGATGGCAGGACCCATTTCGACGATGAAATCGTTGAAGGTCACGCCGCTGTCGGCCAAGGCAGCCAACGCGGGATCTGGGTTCTTTGAAATCGCGTCAGGGGAGAGTGCTGAACCGATCATGATGTTGGGCGGGTCGCCAATCATCGTGGCTGCACCACCGATGTTTGAGAAGAGCACTTCAGCGATGAGCAGAGGAATGGGTCTCAAATCCAACACCCTGGCCAATTGAATGGTCACCGGAGTCAGGAGAAGCATGGTGGTCACGTTGTCCAAAAAGGCCGAGAGCACGGCGGTGACCAAACAAAGGATGACGGTCAGCGTCCACACATCGCCGCCGCTTCGCTTGTAGGCCTCGACGGCGAACCACTCGAACACACCCGTGTTGGAGAGGATGCCCACCATGACCATCATTCCGAGCAAGAGTCCGATGGTTTCCCAGTCGATCATCGTCGTCACGGCCTTGAGGCTCAGGGCCGCCTCCTCGGAGTAGTAATTGAGGGCGAGAACGGCCGCGAGACCGCCGAGGGCAGCCGCAAGCGTCCGTTCGACGACTTCCGTGATGATCATCGCATAGACGGCCAAAAGAATGAGACCGCCCACCAGCAGGGCTTGAGATTCCAGTCCAGCCTTGATGTGAATCTCAAGGTGCATGTCGTTGGTGCCACCACCGCCGCCTGCGGCCATGCCTTGACCAATGAACATGAACGCGCCGACGCCAAGCAAGGTCAACAAAGCGATTCGATGTCCCGTCCGTCGGGAAGCAAAAGCAGGGTGGCCCATGGATGGCCGGCCCGACGGGACGATATAATCCATTGTCGTCGGAACCCGGCAACACGTGGCCTTCATCGACGCCAGAGCACACCGACGTTCCCCCGTGAGAGAACGAGGACTGCGCCGGTACGGTCAACGAGGGCCTCCCACAAAAGGGCGAGATTTTCACGGTCGAACACGCCTCGGTTGACTTTGATCTTGACCAAAGCGCGCTGGCGGAGTTGTCCCTCGACTTCCTCAACCAAGGATTCGGTCAGGCCAGACCGCCCAACTCGGACCGTGGGTTTGACCTCTTTCGATGCCGCCTCACGGCGGATGTGGTTCGGAATTTCACCCATGCCGATGGTCCCACCCGCGGCCGACGCGACTTCAATCCTCCTGTGGCCCTTGTTTGGGCCAAGGTCCGAAGCGATGGATGCGCCCGCAGGTCAGGCAGGTGGTGATGCGTTGCCTGTTCCGAATACGAATTCTGGCTTCATGCCCAGGACGTAAGGGTCCATGGCACCCCCTGCAGATGTGGTGCCTCCACGGAAGGGGAACAGGCATGCGCTGGCGTCGACACACCCGACGGAGGTGGTCAAGAAGCACAGGCGTCAGAGGATCGCCAAGCGACCGTTCCTCAAGGCGCCCAACCAGCATCGTGATGGAGGCCGTTGCCGCTTGACGCCGTCGGCCTGAACGGCCACGACGGCGCCCACGAGCCATGCTCACTCGACCCCAAGTGCAGCGAGAATGGCGCTGGAAATGTCGTCGACGTCCCCCACGCCATCAATGCGGTGGAGCAATCCAGCACGCTCGTAGTGTTCAGCCACGGGACTGGTCTGCTCATGATAGGTGGACAAACGTGCACGAACGGTGGCCTCCGAATCGTCAGCACGACGAACTTCGACGAAATTTTCGCACGGGCAACCCGTGGAAGGCAAGGGCAGGTGGACGTCATGGAAGACGCGGCCGCATGATTTGCAAGTGTACCGGCCGGTGATGCGTCCGACGATTTCCTCGTCGGGCACTTCGATGGAGATCACGGCATCGATGGTTGCGATGGCGTCCAAGGCTTCCGCTTGTGGGATGGTCCGCGGGAAGCCATCGAACATCACGCCCTTGGAAGCGTCGGGCTCCGTCAACCGTTCTTCGATGATGCGAACGATGACCTCATCGGGGACGAGCGCCCCTGCTTCCATGTACGACTTGGCTTCCTTCCCGACAGGCGTTCTTGCCGCGACGGCGGCTCGAAGCATGTCCCCTGTGGACACCTGTGGTTGGCCTGTGCGCTCAAGGATGCGCTGTGCTTGCGTGCCTTTGCCAGCCCCGGGTGGACCGAAGAGGATGATGCTGCCCATGGACGTGGATGAACGAGGCCGCTTTCAACGTCGCGCTCAAGCATGTCCGTTTTGGACCAGCCATTGTTGACCGTAATGCTGCCATTGTTCCATGGTCCAACCTTCGGGCAATCCACCGGGAGGAAGGGGGGGAGCGGCGGCCGTGGGCAGGGGGAGCGGCGGAGCTTGCGCCGGTGCCGGTAGCGGTGGCAGAGGTTTGGCGGCTGGAGGTCGACCGGAAGGAAGTGGGGCACCAAGCGGGGGCAGACCCTTCGGGACCGCTCCCATGGGCGGCCGGCCGGAAGGAACAGCAGGTGCGGCAACCGGCGTGGGCAGGGGTTCGATCGATTGCGCCAGAGCCGCTTGAATTTCGGCTTGGCTGACCGCGCCCGAGGTGAGGTCATGCTCGGCGCCAGTGTCCAACAAATCTGCTCGCCGTTGTCCGTCGGTGTCGGCTTGACCGTGAGCGCCCGCAGCAAGGATGTCCTCGCCCATGTCCGGCACCACGGCTGAACCTCGTACGCGGAGGCCGACGACGACCAAAACGAGCAAGACGACCACAAGGATGAGTCCTGCTGCCCATGTGGGCAGGACACCAAAGAGGCCCCCGTCGTTTCCAGCGGGCTTCGGAGCCACCTCGAAACTGGAAAAGCCGACGACGGCTCCTTCCGCATCGAGCAATTCCACGACAAGGACAGAGCGGGCCGTTGCTGCACCTTCGCCTGGGGTGAAGGTCACGACCATCGTTGCAATGGATCCGACGTCGAGCGGACTCGAGTCTCGCTCACACGTCACGTCCCAGCCAGACACGGTTTCACCGTCGCTGTTCTCCACGCGTGCACTGCAGGTCGCTTCAAGCGGGAGGTTCCCCGTGTTTGACACGTCGAGGGTTTGCTGCACGGGGTCACCGCGCACCAAGTCGAGCAAAGCACCCTCAACACCACTGTCAAGGGTTGCATGCATCGTCGCAAGCACCCCAACGTCCAGCCGCTCGCTGGTGTTCGACCATTGATTGCCGCTGTTTGCAGCCACGTCAATGAGGACCTCGAGCCCGTTGGAGGAAGCGGGCGTTCCCGGAGGCGGCATCACGCCAAGGCGGGCCGTCTTGACCTCACGAGGTGCGATGACCTCCGGAGGATTGGAGAAGGCCACAGACCAACCGTCGGGTGCCAGACCGGTCGACCACGACAAGAGCATGATCGTCGTTCCCGTGTTTTCGATGTCCACATCGAGGAAGGTGAAATCCCCGTTGACCGAAACAGAGGCGTTCTCGGGCAAGGTCAACACGTACTCCAGTTCCTCCGCAACCACGAGTTTGGTGGTGTTGGTGACGAAGGATTGGGCGCTTTTCCGGGTCTTGAGCTGGTAGGTGTTCTCGTCACCCTGTTCTGCCGTCGGGGGCACGAGCAACAGGTAGCGCACGGTTTCGGTCGTGCCCGGCTGAAGGGTCATGGGAATGCTTGCCTTCTGATCGACGGACGTGCCGTCGATCTCCGCGTCATAGGCCCACAACGGGTTTCCGAGTTGCATCGTCAGGGTCAGGTCCACCGGCACGTTTCCGAGGTTGGACACGAGGGCATCGAGTTCCACCAATTCCCCACTGTCCACGTTCACGGAATCGGCCAGGGCAGACGGCCCAAGCCGAACGCCGCCGACCGATACGTCCACCTCAAACACGGTTTTTGGAAGGACGCCGACTTGCAAGACTTCGACGTGCGTGAAGTCTGGGTCCGTGGCCGAGGTCACGGTGCAGATGACTTCTGCCTTGACGTCGGGCGAGGGGGCACCGGCCACGATGGGGGGTACGGTCACCGTCACCGGCATGGGCAGGTCCTCAAGGATGTCCAGCGGCTCAAAGTCGAGGGTCGAAGCGTCCGTGCCGTCCAGGCCCACCTGCCATCCTTCAAGGTCAACGGTACAGGCAAGGTTGAATCGAGCGGGCGCGTTGCCGGTGTTCATCACGGCGATGGAAAAGGAAGCGGAATCTCCGGGCTCTGCCGCGATTGGGTCGCCGTTGGGCAACAAGGTCCCGGAGACGCCCACGAGCACATCGTCCACGCGTCCAACGTTGAGGGTGATGCGTTGGGTGTGAGAGACGAAAGGCTGGTCGGTGTAACTCGCCTGAACGTCGACCACGAAGGTCCCGGAGGCGGCATAACGGTCCGGTCCGGTCCCGCCGATGGCTGCATCGAGGTCGGACAAGGTCAGGGTCAAGTCTTGGTGATCACCGGTGGTTCCAAACTCCTTGACGGCGTAAGGGCCCGTGACGTTCAGTCCCTTCGACCAGGTGTCCTTGGGCGAGAGAAGGACGCCGGGGAAGGCGTCGTCGATGGCCTGCACTTGGGTCACCGCAACGGAGACGGTCCTGTTTCCGGTTCCTTCGTGTTGGATCCGAAGTGGGATGTCGATCGCTGTCTCGTTTCGAACGTCAAGGTCGTGCACGGCCGCAGCGTCTCGTTCTTGCGACGTGGAGGGGAGGTTGCCGTCATCGTCGTAGGCGATCACGCGAACTCCGAGGGCACTGACCTCAACGTCGATGGTGAACACGTTGTTGTCCGTCCCAACCAAGGCATCGTTCAATTCGGTCACGTCGTTGTCCACGTCGAGCTTGAGTTCGAGCGTGTGGGTCCCCGTGGTGGCAAAGGTGTGGAGGATGATGTGGCTGTCAATGCTGCCCGAGGGAAGCGGCGACCTGACCCCGTCGTACAACACCGAAGCGGTCGTCAGGTCGGTGAGCACCACACGCTGCGATGGGGCTTGTGCGGTTCCTTGATTCAACCAAGACATGGAGATGGAGACGATGTCGTCCTTGAGGGGCTGGTCCGTGGACAGGAGGATGCTTCGCTCCAAACCGACAAGATCAGCCGTGGGTGTTGCGGTCGCGTCCGCCACCACAACGAGGGCAAAATCCTGCGATTGACCTCCGCGATGGTGAACCTCCACCGTCCAATCGCCTGCATTTGTCAGGACACCCGCAGGCACACGAATCCGCTCGACGTTGTTCACGTCGTCTGCAGACCCACCGGTGGTCGAGGCACCGTTGGCGAAATCGTTGCCCAACCAGCGGGTTCCGTCGGGGGAAACGAAGACCAAGTCAAGGTCATTGATCAGACGCGTGGAGGAGGCTCCAGAAGCAGCGCTCCCAGGCGTGTCCGACCACGCCAGCGTGATGTCAACGCCCGCAGAGGGGTCGAGGTCGAAGGAGTAGAGCAAACCGTATCCTGCTCGGAGGCTTGGACCATCGTCAAGGAAGGTGGTCAGCATGGTGGTGCCGTCCATGGGACGGACGGTCCTGTCGAGGTCGATGTGGCCCCATCCTTCTGCCCCGTTGGGCACGTCAGGCGTACCGACGTCCTTGGCACCATTGATCATCATCGCCTTGACGAGGGCCGCCGATGGTGCGCTCAATCCGGCTTCTTCGCGGATGTACTCGCGCACGAGGGCCGCGGTCCCACCGGCGACGGCCGTCGCTTGGGAGGTGCCGCTGAGGCTCATGTACAGCGAATCACCGTTGCCGTGCGTGCCGGTTCCACACGAGGAGCCAGCAGGGAACTTTGCTTCCTCAGCACGACCGGAGCAGACGCTCATGCCGGGTGCGATCAGGTCAGGTTTGATGCGCCCGTCAGCAAGCGGTCCTTGTCCTGAATCGCTCCATGGCGTCAAACTCGAGCCGTTTGATGCACCCACGGCCAGGGCATTCTTGGCCGTCGCAGGCGGCGTGACGCCGGTCGTGCCGTCGTCGCCTGCCGAGAACACGGGAAGAAGGTCGGCGAAGGTCGCGACGTATTGGTCCACAGAACGGCTGTCTGAGGTGTAATCACCATGCCCACCGTTGAGGCCCCAAGCGTTCACCGAGACACGCGCCGTCGCTTGGTCGGCGTCGCTCAGCATCTCGTAGAGTGAACCCTGACGACCAAAGACGCCTGTTGGGTCGTGCTCAAGCGGGTACATGACCAAGGAGGCAGCAGGTGCCATGCCCATGGCGCTGGAATCACCCGTCCCGTCGCCAAGCACGGTGAGCGCCACGTGCGTGCCGTGGCCAGCGTTGCTGTCCGCCGGTGAAGGGTCGAGACCGAACGACGTGTAGACGCCAGCAATTCGTCCCGTGATGTCAGGGTGATCGAGGTCCAGACCCGTGTCGGTGACCGCGATGGTTTCCCCAGAGCCGTCAAGGGTGAACGTGGCGTTGCTCCGCACGTCCATGACCCCCGCCAAACCCGCAGCAACCGCGTTGTGAACTTCCATGACGTATGCGGCCTCAATCCAGAGGAATCGCCCGTCAGAGGCAAGGTGCTTGAGGAAGTTCTGACGCGCATCAACGTCGAGTTCCGAGACACTCACGGTGCACTGACCCACGCCACAGGTGGCCTCGTCAGCGCCCGAGTTGAGCAACTCAACCACGAGACCGGGGAGGTGTTCAGGGCGAAGGTCGTCCGTGACCACGAGGGCGTACTGGTCGACGATTCCGTCGTTCAACCGTGCATCGTAGCGCCATGCCTCTTCGTAGGCACCGACCCAACGAACCGCCGGGTGTTCCGAGAGGAGGTTCGCCGTGTTGGGCTGAAGACGGACCACCACGGCGGCGCCGTTGAGGTGATCGAGCACGGTCGCTTCCACGGCGTTCAGCGCAGCGAGGTGTTCGTGACCGTCCGTGTGAACAAACTGAACGACCGCCAAGCCGTCTTCACCTGGACTTGATTGCGAAGCGAAAAGCGGGTCAAAGGATTGACCGCCCAGGTGCAGCAAAGTCGAGGCCGGTGAAAGGGTGGAAGGAATGGAACTTCCCGCGACGTCAAA
>Ga0075481_10001112_pt1 | contig 10454 bp, 10 predicted proteins | sample DEB08_DNA_11_FD_76337 | JGI IMG/M metagenome (GOLD analysis project Ga0075481, IMG submission 76337) | Aqueous microbial communities from the Delaware River and Bay under freshwater to marine salinity gradient to study organic matter... | ecosystem: Environmental > Aquatic > Marine > Coastal ... | reverse complement strand
GCTTGCTGGTTAAAGGTGAGGGCGCTGTTACAGGCCCAAATGCCTTTACTCGTTCCTGCTGTGTGCGCTACTAGGTCACCTACTGCAAAGCTGATAGTGCCCGTGCCAATAAATACGCCTGTGCTGTTACCGTCTAGACCTACGCCATGATAAGTAGATCCACCAGCAGGCAGGCTAACATTTGCCCAGCGCTGTGCATTTATGTTGTATTGCAGCAGCTGGCCATCTGCTGGGGAGCTAATTTTTACGTCCCCTAGGTACTGCAGCAGCACGCTGCTTTCTCCACCGCTTGCGCCTGTTGTGCGGTTGATGTTGGCCACATCCGTCTCTATGTCGGCTATGGTCTCAGAAATATCTGCCTGCTCTCTTGCCCCCCTGTTTACTTGCTCTTGCAGCACGTCATTTATTGAGCCTGTAGGCGGTTGCACTGTGCCTACGTTGCGCACTTGCGGCACGCTGTCAGGATCTAGGCTCGTCAAATCGTCTACCTCTATGCATTCAATTTCGTAAGCGTCTTGCTCTGCGCTGTAGCTCATTTGCACAGGCATCCAAACGCTAGAATCAAATGTGAACGTATTGAACGGGTCTAACAGGTCAAAGCTGTAGATCAATCCCTGCCAGCTGCGTTGCACTGCGCCAAAATGCTTGAGCCTATCGATACAGATTAGCTCTGCTAGTGGCTCAGTGGTGCTAGTGACAGAGCTATAAAAGCCTGGTATGCTTACGAAGTTATTTGTGAGCAGCGCAGCTGGGTTGTATATGTAGATGTCTGCACTGCTTACCTCGCCATATAGCCCTGGCGTTATGGCTATTTCTTCTGTGGCTCCGTTATCTAGCTCAGCGGCATAGGTTATGCTATCAGCACTTGCGCTGCCGTCACCTAGGTACAGATTAAAATCTCCCTTCGCAAAGCAACCAGCTACTTTAACAGATTGGCTAACGAAAGCATCGGGGTTCTGTGCGTCTGCTTCGCCATGGTAACCAGCAAATGTTACAGCTACTTCTACATCTGCAGATTCTGCGCTGCCTATTTCCGGGCTTTCAAAATCCCACTGCACACCTGTGCGTCTAGGTATGCCTATAAAGTCTGCAGCTCCTGTAACTACTAGCTCAGTCCAAAAATCAACGCGCGCGGCACTGTCTGTAGTCCATTGAAAAGCGCCGTAAGCTGCTGGGTTAAAAATCTCAACGTCGCTGCTGCTCTCACCCGGTGGCAAATACAGCTCGTCAGGCTCAATAGTTGTATACGTAAAATCGTAAGGCGCTGTGCGTCGAAGGTATTTTGTGCCCACTCTTACCTTGAGCCTAACACGAAAGCGCTGCACCCTTTCCAATGGCTGATATACTCCGTTAACGTCACCATCAAACCAAGGCACAGTAATTAGACAGCTGCCCGTAGCCCTTACAGTTTGAGTCGTCGGCAGCGTAACATCTGCAGTGCCTGTAATGCTCAGGCCAATGTTATAGGGGCTAGCGGTGTTGCCGTCATTAGCAAAATAGCTTAGCAGTATTTGACTATCACCAGCAAAGGGCGCATTTCCGAAAAAGTCTATCGTGCGGCTAACCTTGCGGATAGTAGGCAGAAAGGAAAATGTGCCGTTTGTGCGGTGCCTAGTTGTTTGGTTGATGGCCTTTCTGAAGTTGCTAATATTAGCAGTTGATGTGGTGCTGCCTGCTCTGTCAAATGCTCTTACGTCAGTAATCAAGTTAACAGCCGTCATGCTGCGCGTAATGCTCTGAAGCATCCAAACACCTTCACGCTGATACAGCCGCGCATTCATCATGATGCATATCTGCACCAGCATATCCTCATAGGTGCCCACTGTATTTTGGCCCTGAAGTATGTCATTTGTAGCAGCCTGAAAGAAAACATGCTGCATGAAGTTATCGGTGCTCGTGCCTGTATCAGGGCGCACATCTGTTACCGTGACCAGCATAGTGCTCGACAGCGGAAAGATGTCTGTAGTGCTGCCGGGTATGGCTCTTAGCGCGTTTAGAATATGATCTAGAGTGCTGTTTTCTAGAGCACCGGAAAACTGCTGGCTGGTGTCGTACTGTTTGCGGCTAAGTAGCGCCAAGCCGCAGACAGCTTCTAGCCCAATAGTATAGGGCAGAGCAGCGTCAGGAATTTCTATACTCTCCGGGCTCATCACCCCTATCCAATGCCTTTGCGCTGTGCCGTCAGGGTCTTCTACTATCTCAATGAGAAATCTGCCCTCCTGAAAATCGGCGAGCTCAGCGAGGAAAGTTTCTTCTGCTGTTGTTTGAATGATCCAGGGCACCCGGCAAGTGCTAGGCATGAGCGGGCTGTAAACATCCTGCCCGCCAAAATACTCCAGCTCAAATCCGGGAGGGGCCACACTGCTTTCTGCAGCTGTGCCTGTAAAATCATCGTCGAGGATGTTAACGCTAAAGGTATTGCCTTCGCGCGTTGTAAACTCTGCGTAGAATCGTGTCTGCATTATACTAGGGTGCTGGTGTACTGCCTGCGGGCATGCCTCTTATCTCGGTTCTCGGTAAACAGCAGATCTCTACCGCTTACCCTAGCAGTAAGGTTGCCGCCTCCTATCATATCCTTTAATTTGCTCAGGGGCGCAATTACTTCCGGGTTATTAGACGCTCCGGGATACTCGCCCGCGAGAATGTGGCTGGGCCCGCTGACTATTCCGCCATCGGCCATCGGCGTAAAGCTGTCCGGTATGCCAAAGCCGCCTTTTAAAAAGCCCGCTAGGCTGGGCATGCCTTGGCCGCCTGTTAGTGCCGTAAGGATGGCAAAGGCAGCCACCATAGCCACCAGCTTTACTAGCATTTGCTTGAGCATGTCCCCCATTACTTGCCCAAAGGTTTTAGTGCCGTCAGCAAGCTGGGTAAATACAGACTGAATGCCGCCAGCAATGGACATCCCAAAGCTCTGCATTTGGCTTTGGAAATCTTGCAGCTTCTGCTTTGCGTTGTCTACTGTTTTCTGTACGCTAGCATCTGCCTCTGCTATCTGCTCATCTGACAGGGTAAACATAGAAGCAAAGGCGCTGCTGCTTCCATCGTCGGCACCTTCGCCTAGCTTTGCAAGCAATCCGCCTACGTTCAATTTATCAGGATCTAAGCCAAGCTTTTCGCCTGCCTTCATGGCTTCGTTGAGCCGCTCCTGCGCAGCGCTTAAAGCTATCACTGCATCTGTCTCATCCTCGGTGCTGTCGGTTGTGGCATCTAGCCTATCCTGCAGCTCTGCTAGGATAATATTACGCTCCTGTTGAACCTTTGCGATTTCAGCATGTGCTGCGATGTTTTCTCTACTCGCCCCGCTGTTGGCTAGTAGCTGCCCGCTTACCCTATTAATCTGGTCGGCTGCTTCCCCGTTAAGCCTAGCGTAGATATCCACGCCAGCAGTGGCCTCCTGCACTACATTCTCATTTTCTTTTAGCTGCTCATCTAGTTCTGCCAGCCTTTTCTTGAGGTTCTCGGTGCTCTCAGTAGCGGCTTTACCTTTAAGCTCCCCGCTTAGTTTCTTGTGAGCTGTGCGGGCTTTATTGATTGATTTAGTCAGCTGCTCATTTACGCGCTTGGCTTTATTCATCCGCGCGTTATAGATGACATAGGCAGCAGAGACAGCTGTAACACCCACCAGCATCAGCGGAAATAAAGGATTTAAGGCCAGCATAGCCAAGCGGCTGCTAACTACGGCAGCCTTAAACACAGCAAAAGCTTGAGCCGCTGCAATCAGCTGCGGGCCTAACAGCAACAGCGGGCCAGCAGCAGCAGTGAGCAAACCGAGCACACCAAGCAGTGAGCGCACAGGGCCGGGGATCTTAGAGAAAGCCTGAGCTAGCCCTGCCACCAAATCTGCTACCATATTAGCAGCAGGCGCGAAGGCTTCGCCAAAGCTGATGCTGACAGCCTCAATAGCTGATCCCATGCGCTTAAATGCTCCCTCGGTAGTGTCATCCATTATGGCGGCCATAGCCTTAGCCGCGCCCTCGCTGTTTTCATATTGCGTGGTCAGCTGCTCAATAGCCGGAATGCTTTTCGTCAGCACCAGCAGCGCGCTCATAGCGTTACGCCCTACCTCATCCTTTGCATCTGCCAGCTCGATGCCTTCAGCCGCTAGCTTTTTAATGGCATCGGCAGCAGGCAAACCTGTGTCTGCCATCTCCGTAAAGATCCGGCGTAGTGCTGTTCCTGCTTGGCTGCCTTTGATGCCTGCGTTTGCCAAAGCCGCAAGCATGGCGGTGCTGTTTTCTAGCGATACCCCCGCAGCATTAGCGACAGGAGCGACGAACTTCATAGAAGCCTGAAATGCATCTATGTCTAGCGCTGAGCTGCTAAAGGCTGCAGCCATGACATCCACCATGCGCCCGGTTTGGTCAGCCTCTAAGCCAAAGCCTCTGAGCGTAGAGCCTGCCACCATAGCCGCCTGGCTCAGGTCAGAATCCGTAGCCTGTGCAAGGGCTAGGGTAGCGCCTGTGACCTTTTGGATTTCGTCGCTGCTGAAGCCCAGCTTTGAGTATTCGAGCATGAGCCCGGCTACCTCGCTTGCAGTAAAGCGCGTGCTAGCGCCAAGCTCTTTGGCTTTGGCCGTGAGATCTTCAAACTCTCCAGCAGTAGCACCGCTGACAGCTTTAACCTTTGCCATGCTCTGCTCAAAGCTGGCAAAAGTCTTAATGCTATTTGCGCCAAAGGCAACCAGGGGCAAGGTAAGCGCAGCGGTCATCTGCTGGCCTGCCTGCTTCATCATGGCCTGCACGTTGCCCGTAGCCTTGCGCACATCTGAGCGCATGCGGCCAAGCGCTTGGTTTAGGTCTCTTGTATTAGCCCCAATGTTAAGGGTTAGGTCACGCTGTGCCATTTCCGCTTATCCTTTTTAGAATGTTAATGCCCTCTGTGTTATCTGCTGTTTTACTCTGCTGCTCCCAATCAAAGCGAATAAGATCCTGGGGCTGTAGCTTACGCTTGCTGTGTGGCTGCAGCAGTAGCGTTGCAAGCCATCGGGTTTGGGCCCACTGCTGCTGATAGCCTCGCTGCTCTAAATCCCACGCCCCACGCATGGCAGCTGTAAACTCTTTAACCGTCATGCTATAAAACGCAGAAGGGCTCAGGCGTAACTGCCCAAGCCCTATCTGCATCATATCAGTAAAGGTGAGTGGCTTACCGCTCCCCTTTTTTTTTCCCTTCAGCCTCGGTGCTGTCATCCTCTGAGATTAAGGAGCTGAGCACTTGAGTGAGATAGTGCAGTTGGTTAAGCTCGATGCCCTCTAGCCAAGTGGACATGCTCACGGTGAACTTTTCGCGCTCAGCCTTAGCACCATGCTTAGCAAAATAGTAGAGCAGCTTAGCTGTGTCCACTAGGCCCTCAATGCTGTGCAGTTGGATGCCTTCCTTTTGCTCAGCCTCTTGTACAGCTAGCATAGTTGCCCGCAGGGTGTACTGCTCACCGCCTAGCTCTATCCTCATGCTGTCAGGTCAGAATCTACGTTGAGCTCAAAGCTGCCGCTGACGGTTGTATTTTCTTCTGTGCTAGCAGAGAAAGTGAGCTCTGTCAGCACGCCCGGAATATCAGCGGTAAAGCCCGTGACTCCGATGGTAAAGGTAGCTGTGCTGCGTGCGCTTGCGGCTGTCATCGTTTGCGCGATGGTGTTCCAATCTGCATAGTCACCATCGTCGAGCAAAGCTGTAAAGCTACCGCTGCAGCTAGTTACGCCCGGCAAAACAGAGCGCAGGCCGTTACTGTTTTTAGTGACTACTTCGCGCGTGCTCTGGCTGAAGCTCAATGATACTTCAGTTTCTGTAGCTGCGGCAGATACGCCTGCTAGCGTTGTAATCTTAAAAGATGTGCCGTTAAGGATTGCCATGGTTATTTAGTTTTTTTCTTTCCTGCGATGGTTTGCACAATGATTCTAAGATAGCCCAGTGCCCTGTCATCTTTTTTGGTAGGCGTTGCGCTAACGATTACATCCGCTGCAGTGATAAGTGCCAGCAGAATCTCTGCCCAGTGATTTGCTAAGATTTCCATCTGTCTCAAAGATAAGCATTTATGCCATCCGCTCAACATCTAGCACGGCCTCACTTACGTACATTGCTTGCGTTTTATCGCTTTCATCATAAGCCACAACGCTCACCCTTTGGCCCGCTGTAACGTACAGCATCCGGCTGAGATTTATAGGCTGGTTATTTACTTGGTGCTGAGCGATAATGCTGCCGCCTGCTGAGCCTAAAGTTTGCTGGCCTTCAATAGTGTAATGCATGCGCGGGCTGTGGTGCTGTGTGTCGCTGTCAAAAATCACAGAGCAGGTGAAGCGGTACCAGCCGTCTACAGTAACCAGGATCCTGCCGCCTGCGTTATGGCTAATGCCGCTGCCTGAGCTGTCTAGGTCAAAATCAAAAGGCAAAGCCTGTGCGCTTTGGCTGCTGAAATCTATCTGAGATGCACCGCCCTGCATGTGCGTAGTGTCAGGGCGAAAGCTTGCTACTTCCCACACAGGGGTGTAATTAGCGACTCCGGAACCAGCGCCGCCGCTTTGATCTATGGTCAGCGTGCCGTTTGGAAACTTCAAAACGCTGCAGCCAAATTGCGGGCTGCTGTCTACCTCTTGAATGGTAATGCTTGCTGCGTTGAGCGGTAGCAAAGTGGATGCAGGAGCCTGCCCTGTACGCAGCACACGTACAGTGTAAATCTGTTCTACGTAATAACATTCCTGCGGCTCGCTGTAGGATATTTCTGCTGTGTCAAATTGGATGCTTTGCACCTCTACCCCATTAAAGCTTCCTGCGTTTCTGTCTAGCTCAGCCCTGCACTCTGCAGCCACATCCATGCACTGCCCGTAGTTGTTAGACATTACATAAACTTCTAGGGTGCTCTCGTCTAGCGTGCTGGTAGTCTGCTTCTGATTGCTAGGCGCAATATTCTGAATGCTGTAAACAACAAAAGGAAAGGCTGCGTTTTCAGGCGCTACCTCCGGGTGCACGGTTGCGCCGCCTGTAAGATCCGCATCTGTGAGGATGCTGTAGATAGCTTTACCTGTTTCCATGTTAGAAGTGTTTTAAAATGAAACTCTTATGCATCCTTTTGAGATGTGGCAAAATAGCACGCTGCGCACGCTTTATGCCTTTGCTGGCAAAATTCCGATTTCTGCCCGGCCCGTACCTCTCGCGGCCTGCATTCACAATATCACTAAACCAGGCATCGCTGCGGTTGATTTGCTTAAGGCCTTTCTTTTTAAAGGTTGCGGTGCTCTTAGGGCCTAGCCACACATTTGTGCCGTTAGCTGGCTGGATAACTTTAATGCTACGTTTCAAGGTGCCCGGCATAATGTCCTGAGCTGGCCCACGCTTGCCGCCCTCCCAGCGTGCTGAGCTAGCGCCTGACCTACGCACCCTAACCAACTTGCCGCGATGGATAGCAGACTTATAAGGTGCTACGCCATACTGTGCAGCTTTCTTATTGATTGCTCTGAGCTCTCTAGTTTTCTTGCCGTGAAGGTTGGCGAGCTTTTGGGTATCCCGTAGCAGCTTTTCTAAGCCTTGCCACTCACTACGAAATTCCATCCCCTTTCTCTGTGCAATAAATCCGGAGCCCGTTACGCCTGCCGATTTCCTCAAAGCCTTGAATAAAAAACTGCCGGCCATCCCAATACACCCGGTCAGTGTGCAGAATCATCTCAGAGCTGCCTGCGGATCCTGGATCCGGGTGGTCTACAATAAAGACAGTTCTAGCTTCAGGAAAGAGCTGATAAGCAGCCACATTCTCAACAGCCGCCCGGCTGCCCCTAGGTAGCAGCTCAGCCCAAAGCTGTTTAAACTCTGTCCATGTGTTCCCGCTCACGCTGCCGTAATCGTCTAGCGTGGTGCTTTGCCTCATGATGCTAATAAGCCTATCCCTACGGCCTGCCTGTTTCATGGCTGCAAAATGTTACGGAATGGGCTTACTAAAGCCTCTATGCCTAGCTTAATTTGAAAGCTGGTGCGGTCGGTTACTTCCTGCCTGTTTTCATACAGATGCGCAGCTAACAGCTTTGCAGCATGCACCATCAATGCAGGAGGGGTAGCGTGCCCATATTCAAAAGCAATCTGCACAGGATACTCTGCATAAGTGTAAGGCGTGGGCGTATTGATAAAGTTCACGCTAGCAGGCTGTGTGCTCGTGGTGGTGTAGTATGTAGACGGATCTAGCGTGGCCAAGTCATCAGGAGCAGTGCTGCTGGTGGTTTGATACTTAATGTTGGTGATGCTGGTGACAGGCCCCACAGGAAATTGGCAGTAATGAAAGCTGCGCACGTAACCTACTGCCTCTGTAGTGTGAAGCTTGGTATTACAGTAATTTTCTAGGTAGCTACAGGCAGCATCGCGCAGGCTAGCTATTAGGCTATCTTCTACGTTATGCGTCACCCGGAGGTGTGCCTTCAAATCTGCTACACTGAGCACCGTGCTATAGTCAGGTGCTGCGCTGGTTACTTCTATTCTCATCTCTTGAATCTAAAAAAAAGGGGCGGGGCTCGCTAGCCCTACCCCTTTCCAAAACCTGAACCAAATCACGCCCCTTGCCGGGCGATGTTTTAAGCGGCGTCGTTTCCTGTGTAGCAGGCAACTGCTGCAGTTTGGCGAATACCAAAGTCGAAGAAACGATTGACGTGCAAAGTTACCTGTCCATTAGTGGCATTGGCACCGTATACATCAGCGAGCAAATCCAGCCCCCCAAAGTAGGATAAGATGCCAGCCTGACCGAAGTTACCGTAAGCGAAAGGCTTGGCGCTAGCCAATGCCATGTAAGGCGTTACCGTGTACTGATACTGCGGCAGCAAAGCTGATACAGCGTCTACACCAGCCAAGCCACGCAGCGCTGGGTGCGCTCCGGTACTTGCGACCAACTGCGCCCCATTGATATTTGCGCCCGCTGCTACGATAGCGGCCTCAAGCTGAAACAGAATATCATTAGTAATAACGCCACTGGTAACTGCTCCTGTAGTGCAGTTAGTCAAAATGCTATCGAAGCAAAAATCGTCGATAAAGGCAGCCATAGCTGCGCCCAAATCACCAGCAATAACGCGCTCAACGTCAGCACCGCCCTGCTCGATGAGCAAGCGGCTATATTGAGTTTTAGCAGCGGCACGGCGTGGCTTCAGCGTTACGCTGTCCATGTCCATGCCTGAGTCGGCTGCTGCGCCAATCTCTGCGTCGTAAGTTGTATCAGGGTCTGTGCTGGCTGTAGTCAAAGCCACAGCTGCCGGGGTGCTGATGCGCGGAAATTGAATATTTCCGGTAGCTCCCGTGATAACTGTAGTGCCTACTTGCTCAATGACGGCAGGAGCGCGCAGAGCTTCAATAGCTCCGGGCACGTTGGTGGGAACGAAGCCATCACCAGCGCCCTGCCCTTGAGCCAAGAAGTTATCTGCTCCGGCAGCAGCACGCTGTTCGAGTGCGATGCTAGGAATGCCAATATTTGAGCTGACAGAAAGGCCCATGGCGCTTTGCTCGCGCTTGCGCTCCTGCATCCACTCAGCTTCAGCACCGCTGTGCGCTCGCTGCGCCATTGCGTTTTGGATCGCGCGCGTAAGGCTAAAGCGTGCATTAACGCTATTCACCTCGCTGCTTTGGCTGTGGCTAGGTGCTGTAGCGTAGGCCATAGCCTTGGCCTGCATTTCACTTTGGCGCTTGAGCTCAATTTGCTTATCGAGCTTTTCAATTTCTTTATGCAGTGACCGGGCCAGCGTCATCTCATCATTAGAGGGCTCACGGCCTTCGCTGTCGATAGTAGCGAGCATTTCAGTATGCCGCTCTTGCTTCTGCTCACGCAGGGCCTGCAAATCATTTAAAGTGTAGTTCTGCATCTTTCTCGTCTGTGGCTCTAAGATAGGCTTTTTCTCTTTAATAGCCACATCCTCAGCGGGTTGCTTTTTTTCTTTTCCTTTTGCTCTAGCTTCTGCTGATGTCTGCGGATATGCGCCGAATGTTGTCACGCTCACATCGAAAAGCTTGCCCACGCTGCGGATAGTGCGTAGATCATCTTCCCACACCTCATCATCGATAGTAAAGGCAAAACTGCTTTCGTTCAAATCGCCGCGCTTTACCATAGCGTACAGATCCCGCCCGCTTTGAGTATCTAAGAGCTCTGCGCGGTAGTGCAGGCCGTGCTCATCTTCTGTGAGCTGCAGGCTGCCGTTTGAAGTGCGGGCAAAGGGCACTCCGTCATGGTTAAGCAAAAACCTTACATCTTGCTCTAAGGTGCCGCTAAAAGCGCCCGGCGCTACTTGCTCACGAAAGTCTGCTATTTGCGTCTCAGAGTTAAAGACTGCTGCATAACCTTCCAGCACCATAGGCTTTTCTCCCGCGCGGATTTCTGCGGTGCGCTTTTCAATTTGCTTATTCTGTTCCATTGCTTATATTTGTCTCACACAGGGGCGTAATTGAGGCGAAAGCCAATTACTCTAGAGGGGCGGCTACGGTCGCCCCTTGCTTTTCGCTCA
>Ga0075481_10001111_pt1 | contig 10460 bp, 14 predicted proteins | sample DEB08_DNA_11_FD_76337 | JGI IMG/M metagenome (GOLD analysis project Ga0075481, IMG submission 76337) | Aqueous microbial communities from the Delaware River and Bay under freshwater to marine salinity gradient to study organic matter... | ecosystem: Environmental > Aquatic > Marine > Coastal ... | reverse complement strand
GCAAAACATTTTATTAATATAAGACCTTTTGTGCATGGTGATAAAAAACTTATATATGATGCATATAAATATTATAACAGATTAGACGACCTATACCCGATATCGTACAGTTGCGAAACTCGTTATCAAGAACATAAATTAGAAGAAAAAAACAATCATGATTGGAAACATTGCGGCTATTGTTTTTTCTGTGCTGAAAGAATTTATGCATTTGGAAAATTAGAATGAATTTTATTGAATTAAATTTACCAATATATAATTTAGAATCTGCTATGAACAATATGTTGACTAGCAAGAAGATAAAATGGACTGATTTAAATCAAATATGTATCAATACTACTCCTTTAGAAAGAGACAACTTTTTATATGGTGCTGGAAGTTTATTAGTTGATTGGGAAAATCCTAAAGAAATATCTGATGATAATGGTAATATTATACACGTACCAAGTAAACGAGAAATTCCGTTAAAAGAATCTGATTTTACTGTTATATGTAACGTATTTAAAAATACAGTATTTGAAGAAGTATACACTTTGATAACAGACAATTACAATGTTGGTAGAGTTAGACTAATGAAAAGTCCATCTAAGACTTGTTTGAGCTGGCATCAAGACAACACTAAACGTATACATTATCCTATTAAAACACAAGAAGGATGTTTCATGATCATTGAAGAAGAAATAAAACACCTTCCGCAGAACACATGGTGGCTTACAAACACACTAGTAAAACACACAGCAATGAATGCTAGTTTTCATGATCGTGTACATCTTGTAGTTACTTTACTAGACTAGAAAGTAGATTAATAATGAATTTTTTTAATGTTGATATTAAGTTAAGTAACAAAGATATAAGTTGGATGCACGAAATTGGTGATAATATAACTGAACCAAATTGGACCATTAGACCTTATAAATTGTCTAACGAAGAATTAAATAAAATATCTCATATTATAGATCAAATCGGTGTTCAACCATCATATGCAGCAATTATTATGGTGCCAGCAAAATCCATGTGTAAAACACACATTGACGATAAAGCAACAGATGCTGGATTAAAACAACGTGTTACAGCAATTAATATTCCTATAACTGTGCATAAAGAAAGCGTCTTTCAGTATATGAAAGACATGGAATCAGAAGAAGTTTTAGAGACTATAGATTTACAAACTGCTAAATGTTGGAGAGTAGATATACCTCATAGAGTTGACAATACTAAAAGTCCATTTAATAGAGTAGTACTAAGTTTAAGTTATTGTCAAAACATAAATGAGTTATATTATAAATTGGGTACGCCACAATAATCTTTCTCCCTCAAACGCAACTCTTTTATGATTCATTTTTAAATTATCCCATATTAAAATATCATTATCTTCCCAGTCATGTTTGATAGCATTTTCTTCAATCCATTCTCTAATTGGAGTAATATTCCAATCAAAGTTTTGTAGTGTTCCTATACTGCAATATAATATTTCTTCGTTAGTTACATGATGTTTAATTATGTATGGGCGAGTAACTTTCTGTTTTTCTAATATTCTTAATTGTTGTGCAGTAAAACAATCTCCATGTAAATGCGCTGGCGGGTAATATTCTCCAACGGCATCTTTGTACATGTATTTGAGTATATCAGGTGCTTTACTCATGTCACAGAACCAAGTAGGTGATAAGTGTGCATTGCGTACATTATAAAGTATTGTGCCAAAATAATTTCCACGTCCGTAGCTCCAGTCATGATGCCAATTAACATCACCGTTACCAAATAACCCTACATTACTTAATTCTTGTACAGTTCTTGATTCGTTTAATACATGTTTTGTTGTAACAAGAGCTTTTCCTAAACTACTAGTTATTTTTTCAAAGTCTTCTATTTGTAAAGATGCATTTCTTATAACTATTAAACCGTGATCTAATAATTTTTCTTGTAAATTAAAATTATCTATATCTTTATATTCAATTTCAAACATTTTCTAAAATCCAATTACTTAATTCTTCATGGTACTTGTATCCTTCATGATAGCCATCTCTAGCTCTAGCATTTTTATTATTATTTACAAAATGGCAATCTAAATCTTCTGCTACTGTTTGACTAAAACTAGACTCAAGCAAAAGAGTATTTGAAAAAAATTGTTTTATTTGTTTTTGGGAAAGAAGAGAATAATACAACGTTCTTTCCTCGCTATTTGCCCAGTTTTTATAAAAATTAGAACTTGTATTGTGCATAGTTTTATACCAAGTTAAACTCCATATACCTAAATTTTCAATTTTACTGTCAACAACATCATATATTCTGTCATGAGTTGTCCAGTTTACAACTACAAATTTTGGTTTTAAATTTCTACTAGCAACCTCTAAAGCAATAGCACTCATTAAAGTATTACTGCCGCCAGGAACACATAAGTTTACACAGTCAATACCAAGATGTGTTTCGACTAGCGTATTTGCTAATAAATCTTCCGGAACACCTTGTCCAAATGTATTTGAACAACCTAAAAATAAAGCAAAGTTGTCCCAATTTACTTTGTCTAATTCTTTGTATCTATATCCGTGTTTATTAAATCTATATGTTATATTTTTGTTGGAATCATCGTAATAACTATCTGGAAATATTTTTCTAATATCTTTCCAGTGCTTGTCCCAATGCTCAGGCGAATCAATACCGAAATAGTCAACGGTTTTAGAAGATATAGGTAGAGGTTTTATAAAGTTTTCAAAATCTATCATTTGGTGTCGTTCTTTTCGTTTAAAAGTTTTCCAATTTCTTCTATTGACAAGTTTGGTATTTCTATGTGCAGACAAAGCCGATCTTCTGTTATGTTTTTTACTCCGTGTGGTTTCATTACATTTAGTATAGTAGGACCATCAATAAAATAAGATTTTCCATCTAAAAAATAAGTTATAGATGACGAAGTGCCCTGTAATGGTATATTTAACAAACTGTTTTTTCTATATGGGTAATCAGAATGTAATGGTATATCTTCGTTGGCCTTTTGTAGAAAGAAAGATACATCACCTATAGTTGCTTTCTGGTTTAATTTTTTTTGTAATTGGTTAATTATGTTTTCTATTTCTGAATTACTACACAAAATAGGTGAAACAATATCTTTACGATGATGTGTTTTTTTGTTTAATTGTTTTTTAAAACCAGCAATAGTATCAGCAGTAATATCACTGTTAAAATTTTTATTAAATTCATCTAAGTGATTCAGCTTAATATTATCAATGTGTGTTTTGGCTAAAGAGTTGTATAAAGACATCAGTGTGTCTTTATTATAATCAATATCTATTTTTATAGCTTCGTCAGTTATCTCAACCAAATACCTGCTCTCCATAATTCTCTATCACCAGTATATGAATCTCTTCTATGTAAACTATGATGTTGATCACTTAGTACTATATCATATGGATCCCAATTATGAGTAGATACGTATTTTAAAGTATGTTCTTTTAGTTTATAATATAAATCGTGTTGTTCATCATGGCTTAAGCCTGTGAAACCTCGTATAACACTCCAAGGAAAGTATAAACCTTCTTTACCATTAATAGGATGTTTAGTAACTAGATCTTTCCTTGGAGTTTGTTTTTCAAAACTTGTTTGTCCATCGATGTCTCTAAATTCCATCATAGTTTGTTCGTCACTAAACACATTCTTATAGTGCATTTTTTCTAATTTCATTTTTGCGTTATAAGTTACTGTTTTTGATTTAACATTACGGCAAATATTTTTTGTATCGTCGTCTAAATCATTCCACGCTTGCTGATGGTCAGTAAAATGTGTATTTCCACCAGACTCAGCAGATTGATGCATATACATTGCAACAATATCGTCATGTCCGGTTCTATTCATACCAGCACTATGCCATTCTAATTCGCCATCATCCTTTCCGGCAAATAATCCATTTTGTCTTACTTTTACTAATTCACCAGTAGCAACAGTACCCGTTACTTTTTCATTTTGTTTTACAACTCGACCTAGTTTTTTATAAAACTTAATTAAATCTTCTGCAGACACAGCAGTTTTATTTTTAATAACAACAGTTCTGTGGTTGCCAATAAGGTCTAATACTTTGTTTGCATCATTTTCATAGTCTATATTTTCAATTATATACATTTTCTTTTTCCATTTCTAGATCATTTCCATTTAAAGATGTCCACATTATATGTTGATATCCTGTGTCCCACATTTTATATCTATGGCTCGGTGTGTGCCAGTCTTGTGGCAAATGTTTTTTATAATGATTAAATGCTTGTGTTCTTGTTTCTCTACTCATAAATGCACAGTCAAAATTTAATTCTTTTGCAATTGTTAGTTGTTGAGATATCATTAACTTTGTTTCTTGACTAACTTCTCTGTTTTTGTTTTCAAATCTATTTGTTGGAGTTTTGTAAAACCTATTTAAAATTCTACAACTATTATTCCATATACTTCTGTAAGCGATTGAAGAAAACCCTCCATCAAAATAAGAAGCAGCTATCCATTCGTCTATTTTTAAACTTTCTTTTGAATAATTGTTCTTAAGTTTGTCATTTGGCAATGTAGATACCATTTGTAAAATGTTCTCTATAACTTCGTCCCAACCTTCTTGATCTTTAATAACCGTATTCATTTTTTTTCACATGTTCAAAGAAAGGTGCAATAGTCCAGTTTTGAGTTAATCTGCCTCGATTAGGATTATCGTGATCTATTACACCTTCGTCATCTGTCTGCCAATCAATTAAACGTATAAGTATAGTTCCTACTTCTGTTTTATATGGAAACATCATAGAAGTGAGAGCTTCCATAGTAGGTCCTGCCTTTACTACTCCAGCTGAAGTTTTTTGCATTTGATCTTTACTAACACCTAACGTGTCTTGGGCTAAATCCATAAGCTCGTCTATAGTATATGAACATTCTTTCATATATCGTCCAATTGATCCTACAGATTTCATTCTTAATACAGGAGTAATTCTGTTATAAGGCGGAGTAGTATCAAAATTAATATTATTCTTTTTAGCAAGTTCAGCAAATAGTTCAATTTGTCTACGCATTGTAAACTCATTAATCCCTTTTGCTATAATAGTTCCTGTATTAATTGGCAATCTTTCAGCAAATATATTATCCAATGCTCTTACTTTTGCAGTAGCCCATTTACCGTTGTCTAATTTTATGTAAACATCGTTGTTGTCTGCACCATTCATACTGTGTAATAATAGTCTTAATCCTGCATCTTTAAGTTTTTTTACATATTCTGGCCTTGCTAATTTTAAACCATTAGTAGTAAGACTAGGTCTATGCCCTAGTTTTTTAACCATAGAAATAATTTCTGGTAAATCATCTCTCATAGTCGGCTCGGCCCCTATTAAACGTATATAAGTCCTATTAGGTAGTTTAGATAGAAAATCGTATAGTTTAGTTTTATCTAAATCTGGTATATCTCTATTTGGTATATAACAATTAGCACATTCCATATTACAACGGTGTGTTAAATCTATAACTATGTTGCTAAACGTATTTTCTTCAGGATTGAGTTCGTAGTAGTTCATAAACATATTTATCGACCACTTTTATAAAAAATAAGGGAAGTGGCAGAACCATTTCCCTTAACAAATTTATAACAGTAATCTTTATATATTAATAAAAATCAGACCAAGTAGTTCCATTGTATCCTTGATGCTTGTTAACATCAGTAACATAAACCATCATACCTGCAACTGGTGTTGGGATTGCTGCATCACGTGCAGCAGCATCTGCATATACACCTGGCATAATAGCACCTTGAACATCTAGTGTTGCACTAGGAATTGTTGTACCAATACCTAGCTTTTGCTCTGTCCAGGCCATAAAGTTTGACCCGTTAGCAAGATCTCCTGTTGCGCTAGACCCAAATAGTAAAGAGTTTTGCCTATCTAAAATTATACCAGTAGCTACTGTGCCATTTACATCGTTTCTATCAAATCGTATCGAACCGTAAACTAATGCATTATCAGCTGATAGATCTGCATTACTTTTTCTAGTAAATACAAGGTTACTTTGTTCGTCAGCGGAAATTACATTTACTGTGTTTTGAACTGCATTATCGCCTGATTCAAAAGTAGCAGTACTTGTTGAAGGTGCAAAGTTAGTAGCATGTATAGTACCAGTTATTCCGTCAATTACTAAAGATGAATCGTCAGCAAATACACTACCTGTTAGATCACCGTAAATTTGATGTGTAATGTGATTAATAATTGTATTTAAATTAACATCAACAACATCACCTCTAACTCCACCGTCTACATCGCCATAAAAAACACGCAAGCCGCCGTCAACTAAAAGATTTCCACCTGCATCGAATATACTGCCTGTATTGTGCTGTAGAATTACAGTGTCATCATCTGCTCTAATATCTAGTTTACCCCAGCGAGCAACGTTTTCGACTACTTTAAACTCAGTAGTAGGATCATAAACATCACCGTATAAATCACCAGTAAATTTATTTTCAGCAATGTCTACCATTCTAGTACTATCAAGTGCTACAATGTTAATTCTAAAATCGTGTCCGTCTTTTATAATATAATCAACAAGATCTTCGCCAATATCATCAGCTGGAACCCACTTAACACCGTTCCATTTTAATACTTGATTAGTTGCAGGCGGATTAGTTATTAAATCTACATCGTTTAACTCGCCTAAATTTATGTTTTCACCTGCTGTAACAATTAATCCGCCAACAGTAGTACCATCGCCAACGTATAGCGATTTAGTATCTGTGGTGTATATTAATTCACCCTCAGCTGGTGTAATTAGTAATCGTTGCGCATCTGTACCGCGTCTTAGACGTAATGCCATTCTATAACTCCTGGTAAACTCATCTGTACTTTCTTACAAGTATTTATGCCTTTTTAGGAGATAATACATTTTTACTTTCTCCTTTTCATAAAACTTCTTGTACGAGCTTGAATATCTTTTTTAACTTTGGCAGTATTAATGCTAAAGTCAACACGCTTAATAGCATCGTCGTATTCGTCAAAGAAAGATTCTAGTGTATTTTCTAAATTACTAGTACTAGATTCGTCCTTTAAATCAATAGTCCAAACTTTTCCGTCGTGAAAGTAAACATTAATAGCATCAAGATATTCAATAGGAACTGCTTTTATCTCTACGTCTTCTAAAACTTCAGGCCAGTGCTCAACTATCTCGGGAGGCAGTTTATTAGGCACTTTCTTTGGTCTTTGCTATCTTCTTCTTTGTAGGAACAAGCGCCTCTGCTTGCTCTCTTAATGCTTTTGCTTCTTTAAAAAGAGCATCAGCTTGTGAACGATATTGTGCTGCTAGATCTTCGTCAGTTAATACTCCAGTATCTGCAACTGGTGCTGTTTCAACAGCAGGTGCTGCTTTTGTAGTGCTGCCATCTGATACTGCAAGATCTGCTACTGTAACACCTTTTTGCTCTGCAATCATTTCATTTAAATCACTTAATAAAATAACAGTCTGAGTATTAGGAGTCATTTCAACATCTTTAGTAGGTACTTTTGCCATTTTGCCTGTAGTATGAAATGCTGCAAGCATATTACGTCCATCAGCTAATCGTGTACGTGCCATTACATCTGCAAATTCATTTGCACTTTGTCCTGCGTCAGATTCAACTGTTTTCATTAAAACGTCATGATCAGCAGCTTCTAAATTTTCTGTAGTTACTATAATTGCATTCTCTGGCTCGCCAGGAACAACTCTATATGCAACTATTACCTTTCTTTTATTTTTAGCCATGCGGCCTATGTGCTTAATAGCCATATGTTATTCTCCTTGTTTAGCTGTTGATACTGCTTGTAAAAATGCTTCTAACTTATTATACGTAGCACCTACAACAGCAAGTTCGCTTGCTTTAAACGCACCTCGTTGTGTAGATACATCGATAATGCTTTTAAGTGCTTGAAGATCCTGTACAGTAAGATCAGGTGCAGAACCATTAGCTTCGGTAGCTTCAGGTGCAGCAGTTGCTTCCTTTACAGTTTCTTTTGTTTTAGTTTCGTTGCTCATAATTTTTTAATCTCCTATAGTATTATATATGCGCACTTTATTTATTTGTACTTTAAATGTGGACAAGCCAACATGAAAAAAGATAACTCTTTCGACTCTTCAAAGCCTACTTTAACAACATTAATAATTGTGTTATTACTATCTAAGTCTATATCTTTTGAGATGTAGTACCTACCTTTTAAATTTGTTTGTATCCATTTTTCTACTGCATCTTGTATGTTATACGTGAACGGAATGTTTGCACAATCAAAATGTCTAGGAAGATGCACGACCTTCCTAGCTTTGAAAATATTTAATGGATTTATTTTTAGTTCAGGCTGCAAGATCATAGTGTACAGTTTGACCAAATGGTCCTTCTAAATTTTTATCTCTATTACTATGTATTACAAATAATGTATCACAGTAGTCAGGATCGCCCCAACTATCCCATGCATATCCATCTGTAAACATAATAAACTTCTTAGGAACAATGTCATTTGCCTTCATATATTCCCAATTACACATAAAGTCTGTGCCGCCGCCACCTTTGATTTCGTAATCTAACAAGTCGCGTCCATCATCTGCACTGAAATCATCTTCGTTATATACAGCAGTATCAAAGCACCATATTTTAATTCTATAGTCTTTGTATTCTTCCATAATGCCTTTTACTTCTCCCAAGAAGTCTTTTGCTTGTTCATTACCAATTGAGCCACTCATATCTAGACCAATTGCAACATCAATAGATTCATCAAAGTTCATACCTGGAAGTACAGCACCAGTGTGCCATGATTTGCGTGAAGGACGCATAAATGTGTAGTCACTTTTAATAATTGACTGAATTTGTTGACGTATAATTTCACGCCAATTCATTTTAGGTTCTGTAAGCTCTTTGATCATACGCTCAACACCTGCTGGTACATTGCCTGCACCTGCACTTTGCGCAGAACTAATCATAGCTTCTTTAATTTCGTCTTTGATCTTTTTAATTTCATCTTTAGAATATTTAGGTTTTTTCTTGCTTACACTGTTGCCGTTTCCATCTTTTTCTTCACCAGCATCGCCGTCAGCAGAACCTTCGCCTTCTTCAGGGTCTAAATGCTCGTCGAGCATTTCTCCCTCTTTTTCTAATTCTTCTAACAGTTCTTGTAATTCTTTACCACGTTCTTTTGCTTCTTTAAATAGTTCGTCATAAATTTGTTCTGAAGTCCATTCTTCATATTTAAAGTCTTGGAAGCAGTCTACAATGCTAGGCTTTTCACCAATACGATCACGTACAAGTGTGTTGTTTACTTTGTAATCTGCGGCAATATTGTAGAGCATCGGATGACGATCACCTCGACGTTCTAAATGATCAAACACCATATGTAAGATTTCGTGTGCAATAACAAACTCAATTTCTTTGTTATTCATTGCATTAAAGAATTGTGTATTGTAGTAGAGGTTGCGTCCATCTACTGCGGCAGTAGGCAACCAATCGTCTGCTGCCATAATACGCAAACGTGTAGCCATGTTACCAAAGAAAGGATGTCGCAATAACAAACCAATACGTGCAGTAACAATACGATCATATACTTCTACACGCATTACCTCAAGTGCTTCGGGGGTTATATCTGGATCAGGTTGCCAGTTTTTAAGTTTACTAGCAGTATCTTTTGCGTTTGCTAAAACAGCCATCAGTGCCTCTCATTTCCTAACTTTATGTATATATTATAGCAATATTTACTCAGTTTGTCAACCAGAAAATTTAATTCAAAAGAACGAACGAGCTCAAAAGAGCCCGTCCGTTTGGGGTCTTATGCTCCCTGTGCAGCCTTAATATATTTGCCATAACGATCGTGGAATTCATCAAAGCATTCTACTTCGTCTGGGTCAATTGGAAGAGCATATTGTGTAAGAGCAAGTTTAATGCCCATTACAACTAGCTCAGTCTCAAAGTTATCCATTGCAAAGCGCAAGAAGTTATTAACTTTAGAGTCAAACTTTTTGTCGTTTGCATCGGCTGCCTCTTTGAGCTCGTAACATAGTGACACTGTAAGAGAATACTTAGCACTGATTTCTTTTGTCTTAAGTTCTTTAACTTTACCCAACAAAATATCAGTTGGGTTAGGTAACGAACCTGCTACGTTACGGTGAGCCATAAACTTAACTGCAAGACCTTCACCTACTGCACCTGCTACAAGATCAGTAGTAGTATTTTCATCTAAGTCATCTTCAAGTAATTCTGATACAAACGACCAAGTACGAGGTGTTGCAAAAGAACGACTAGGTGATTTAGGATCAAAATCGTAAAGATCTTGTTTTGCAAATTGCAAGTAACCTACGACATCTGCATGTTGATTGTTTGCTACAGCCCATTCAAACCAGTCGTCGAAGCTAACTGCAAGCTCTAAGTGAATAAAGCGATTAGCAAGCGGAGCAGGCATACGATACGTAACACCTTTGTCTGCTTCGCGGTTACCTGCCGCAACAATCATTACATTGTC
>Ga0075481_10001095_pt1 | contig 10523 bp, 20 predicted proteins | sample DEB08_DNA_11_FD_76337 | JGI IMG/M metagenome (GOLD analysis project Ga0075481, IMG submission 76337) | Aqueous microbial communities from the Delaware River and Bay under freshwater to marine salinity gradient to study organic matter... | ecosystem: Environmental > Aquatic > Marine > Coastal ... | reverse complement strand
AGGAGTCTATCAGAACAGTTACAGTGCTTCGAGCCATCTTGCCACGTTCAATCACATGTGGTACGGTAAGCCCAACCCTGTGAACAAGTTAGAAACGGTACTAAAGGATACATTTGGATATGCAATTATGTTAGAAGGTAGAGGTTTTTCGGAATGGATTGCCGAGCCAGAAGAAGTAATACTATCCAAAATAAAAGAAACCATAGAAGATTACCATTTCCATGTGTACAAAGCCGCTGAAAACATTGATGTTCACAGCATAGATTCACTCATAAAAAGGTTGACAGATAGCAAATGATTTGCTATAATATACTTAATAATTAGGCAAACAGAAAGGCAAAACAATGGCATTTGAAACTACAGCACTCGATAGAATCAATCGACAATTCCGTGAAATGAACGCAGTTGCTCCCAGTATGCACTGGTCACACGGTGTTCTATGGATAGATACTAATGATGAATCACATCTTACAATTATTAAGGACGCTATGCTAGAAGACGTTTTGGACAGCAAGTACACTGTTCAATTCAACTGTCTAAAGGCTACCAAGACAGAACCCTGGGACCAATGGGCGATGGACATAGTGGAGGCTGCATAATGAGAACCCAACCACAAGATATTATCGCAAGACTGGAAGCAGACAACAGTCGTCTAGCCAAGGAACAGATTATCGAGGATGCAATGAACGAAGGACTAGACGAGTTCTTTGAAGGCGTTGCAATGTGCTTGGATAAGTTGCACACGTTTGGTGTCAAGCAGGTTCCAGAAAAGAAAGAAGCAGGCGGACAGGGCCTTGCATGGAAACCATTTACGGAATTGGCAGACAGTCTATACAAGAGAGAACTTACAGGACACGCAGCCAAGGATGCTATTGAACTTGCAATGGGTGTTGCTACACAAGAACAGTGGAATATGTTTTATCGTAGGATTCTAATTAAGGATCTACGTTGTGGTGTAAGTGAAAAGACCGTAAACAAAATTGCTAAGAAATTAAAACTGGACAAATACAAAGTGCCAGTTTTTGAATGTATGTTGGCACACGACAGTGCTAATCACGAAAAGAAACTTACAGGTAAAAAACTACTAGAACCTAAACTTGACGGTGTTCGTTGTATTACAGTTGTAGACCATGAAAGTAGAACTGTAACACAGTATACTCGTAATGGTAAAGTACTAGAAAACTTCAAACATATTACAGAAGCACTAGAAGGTTATATGGATGAAATAGGACGTTCATATGTGCTTGATGGTGAAGTAGTTTCTAACTCATTCCAGGATCTTATGAAGCAGGTACATCGTAAAGACAATGTACACGCAGAAGATGCCAAACTATGTTTGTTTGATATTGTACCACTTGTTGAATTTAAAGCAGGTGAGAGTGTACAAGGTCAAAGACGTAGATCAAATATGCTGAAAACATTTCAAAACATTTTTGCAGATACAGGCTGTATTGAAATAATTTCACAGACTGAAGTTGATCTAGACACAATGGTAGGTGAAGTAGAATTCAAAGACTATAACAAGAAGATGGTCGAAGAAGGTTACGAAGGTATTATGATCAAAGACATTGATAATCCGTATGAATGTAAGCGATCAACTTCGTGGCTTAAGATGAAACCGTTTATTGAGGTTTCATTGGAGGTAAAAGATGTCGAAGAAGGAACTGGACGAAACGAAGGTAAACTTGGTGCATTCATTTGTGAAGGCACTGATGACGGAAGAGATATCAAAGTCAATGTTGGCTCTGGGTTTACTGATTCTAATAGGGACGAGTTTTGGAATACTCGTAGCACTATTCCTGGACAAATTGTAGAGGTACGAGCAGATGCTATTACGCAAAATCAAGACGGCACTTATTCGCTTAGGTTTCCTAGGTTCTTACGATTCCGAGGTTTCAAAGCAGGAGAGAAAATCTAACAAAGTATTATGGGATCTTGAAAAAGAAGGATGAAAAAGTTTACTGTGGACATCAATGTTGGTGATACCATAATGGTAGGAAAGTTTAAGAATGTTCCTATCAAAGTGGTAGACATTCAACTTGATGAACACGGTCAGCCTGTCATTATATCAAATGGTGGGAGGAAACATCTATTCAATTGCAGAGTTGATAAACTATCACCAGGAGGGATGACTCCTGCACAGATACAAGCAAGAGCAAGATCAACCACGAGGAAAAAATGACACTAGGACATGGATTGCTATTATTGTTTTTGGGAGTAACTCTATCAATAGGATTGTTTGTCCTGTTGGGTAAGTTAGAAAAGAGCGATGAAAACAAAAAAGAGGAAGAAAAAGAATAAGGTATGGTATAGGATTGTATCAACATACAATTCAGATGTGCCAATGAAGTATTGTGAATATACTGAAACAGTTCACATGAACTATGATAGAATAATTGCCAAAGTAAATAGATACTATAACGTAGGCTATGAAGACTACGGCAAGGCAGAAGCGGTAACATTAGAAATGTTAACACCAGATCAAATAGAAGAGTGAGAGGATTATAATGGGCACATTTAACATATTCCAAACTCCTATTTTTGTAGAAACTATAAAAGGATATCAAAGAACAATAGTCGATAATGAATTGTGGAATGCTTACAACAATGTAGAAGCAGAGAAGAATATGCAACATGCTAAAGACGTTAATAAGGCGTCATCGAGTGCATCACTATCTAACTTTGCTGACAATTTGTTACACCAAGATGGATTATCAGAAACTTGCGGGATATTAAAAAAATACATAACACAGCATATATCAGAAATTGCAGGACGTAAACTTGCAGGAAATGATTATGATTTTGTCGCATCATGGTTTACATCAACAAAAAATAAACAATTTATTCCTCCTCATACACACAGAGGAAAAGACATGTCAGGTGTATATTATTTACAAACCAATGGAAAAGACGGTAATTTAAATTTATACAATCCTATTACAGCGTTAGACACAACATACTATATCAAAAATAAAAAAGATGTAAGTATCATTCCAGAAGAAGGACAATTGATTTTATTTCCTTCTTGGTTATTGCATGGTACAGTAACGAACGAAACACAATCAAATAGAATAAGTTTTTCGTTTGATATATTATTTGAAAGGAAAGAAAACTATGATGAAAATTGAAGATATTGAAGTAGGCAAGAGTTATGGTTGTAAATTCAAAGTTACAACAATGTTAGATTCCATGGGTCGACCTGCTCCTAATCTAAGTGACGTTCCTCTAAAGGGTCCTGGCGAGTATGAAGGCTTTGGTGTTATTCAAGTTAGAGATCTAAAGAGTCGTTTGGTTGAACTTTACGATACAACAGCAAGAAAAACATTTAGAGTTGATTTTGATAATATCTGGGATATCGACGATGTTGAATATGTCGACAGTTAAAACCAATTATCTATTGCTTGGTCAGCGGCAAGATTAGTTGCATCGTCCCATAGTTCATTAACTGGGTTTTCAAATACCCATTCAGGATCTATGTTTTCAGCAATCAACCAACTGCTCTTTTTAGAGAATGGAGATTCACCTGCCAGTTCCATTTGTAGTTGTCCTGGCATCCACGAACAAAAACCATAACACAATCTAAAGTTTCTAGGAGCATCTCCGTCTGCCATGTGATAGAACATAGACTCGTGGCTTGTTACATTCCATTTATCGTTTACAAACATGGTGTGATCATTGTGCCAGGTATTGTCATGAACCATCCATATGCTACTTGGATTGACCGGACCTCCCCAATGCATTTGAAATGGTAATTCTATGTCTAGTTCTAGTTCCTTGGATAAGGATTTTGCGGAGTGTTTAGTAGGTCTGTTCAAACAAAGTGCAAAAGTTCCTGCGCTGTTATTGTGTGTGACAAAAAGGACAGTCTTGGCGAATCTAGTGTCCTGCATGGAAGGTGGTGCAATTAATAATGAACCCGGACCCGGTTTCATGTTAACTCCAGTCTGGTAATGGGCCGCCGTATTTCTTTCCTTTGATTTTCTTACCGCGGACTTTAACTCTATCTGAACCTACCTTGTGGCTCTTTCCACCGTCTCTGGCTCTATAACCTTGACTCTTGCATGAAGCAAGTTGTGATGCACCCAAGGCACTATCCGGCTTACCGGATGTACATAATGCTCTGCTTGCCGGTTCTTCCTTTACAAAGTATCCTATAACTTCTGATATTTTCATTTTATAAAAATCCTGACACTTGGTGCACTGCTGATATCAGCAAAGATTTTGTTTCTAAATCGTCTGCTTCCTGATCTAATTTTTTATCTTCTATAATCCTAAGCATGATATCTTGGTACTCTAATTCATCTAGTCCGCCGCCGGCAAATTGATCAGTAACATCCAGGGCCATCTTTGCACGTGAACTTGCCCACTGTCTATCACTGTTTGCTAATTCTTCTAGAACTTCTCTCAACGTTTTCTCCTTACAAGTATTTATCCTTGTCCACAAAGTCAAATAATTCTAAACGAGCCTTGGGATGTATGGCAGAATTTAGAAACTTTTGGAGATGATAAAACCAATTGCCCAACTGGGTAAATCTAGTATCTTTTATAGTGTCACCTACTGTATAATATGAAGCAATGCCTAGAGAAGCATAATAGTTTATATCTAAACCTCTTCGTTTACCATATTCGGGCAGTAAGGACACGAAGAACAAGCATTGATCCGCATATTCCTGGAATAGGTATGCCCTGTTTAGTTGCTGTAGTTGTAGATAGCGTTCGCCAAAGGATGGTTCTGGAATAATTTCAGTTTCTTTGAGTCTGGTTGATAGCAGTCCTACCAAATAGTCTTCCAACAGTTCTGGCATGTTGAAGCCAGTTTCATCACAGTGTCTCTGTATGTGTAATCTAAATTGCTGCTGTATTTCTAGCATCATTATCTCCCTTACACTGTAGATATTTAACAGAGATAAACAGCCAGGATAAGTGCGTGTTTAACTACCGGTTGTCATAAATAGAGTTACCTTATATACGGAATGGTCCTATTGGAACACAAACACCTTATAGCAAGAGCGGAAGTCCTTAATCCGCCACGTGATGAAAAACAAACAAGCGAACAGATTACTGATCTGATTGAACGCATAGGCATGAAAATACTCATGGGTCCTTATGCGAAATACGTTAACATGGAAGGCAACAGAGGACTAACAATTGCTACCATAATAGAAACATCACATGTTGTTATGCATACCTGGGATGAAACTGATCCTGCTGTGATACAGTTGGATGTTTATACCTGTGGACCTTTAGAACCACAAATTGTTATAGACTGGTTAAATCAATATCAACCTGTTAAAATAGATCACAAATATCTTGATAGAGAATTTGATATAAAAGAATTATCCACAGATAGGCCACATAACTATAGCACAAAAGAAATAGTCAGTGCTATGGATAAAATTCTTAACCTTTAATTAGAGTATTATAATGATGTAGACGCTGTTGCAGCATTTCACGCTCCATGGGGTCACGCTCACGCTTCAACTGTTCAATTATCTGTTTTCTTATCTCACTAGGAGATTGTTTTCGATTGTTTTGTTTTTTATGTTTCATGTTAGTGTGGGGGAGTCATTGCTCCCCCAATATGTAACTACCAGTTATTGGTAGATTTAGTAGACTGGTGTCCTAAGATTTTATCTTTGTTAGGACCATGTTTTACTACATACCCAGAAGTACCATTGGCATTTACTTCAACCTCTTGACGAGCTCTCCATAATTCCATTTCCTTCTTTTTACGGGTTTGCTGCTCACTATATTGCTTGAGCATAAATGAGTGTCTATCCATGTCACCCTCCCTGTTAAAGTTAGGTGCGTTCCTTCGACATCTTATGTCTACTTCCAAGCATAATGCTCGAACGTTGTATACATATTTAGCATATCTGCCCTGCGTTGTCAACATAATAGTTTGGAAATGCGCTCAAAAAGTGCAAGATGTGCTTTTGAGCCTGGATGGGCATCATCGGGAAATAGATCACTGTCTCTTTCCATATCCACAATTGTTTGATTTTGTAATAACATATCCACTCTAAACTTGTAGGAATCCTTGCAGTTAGGATGCTCAAATAGATCTGTGTGGCAAACGCTGTGAGTTGATATGGAGGGTATTCCTAATAGTTCGCAGCGCCAGTCTTCTATTATGTAATATGGCTCGTGAACAAGAAGATCAACTATTACGGGTGCTTGACTTCCTATTATAATATCACGTGCTCCTGTTTTTTTAACAAGTTCGTACCAACTATTGTATATCACCTGAGCTTGTTGGCGTGTGAGATTCTGTATGGTATATGGTTTGTCGGTCATACCAGGTGTTCTTTCTCTGAGACTCTCGGTATGAAACCATATGAGGTAATCTGGTTTGAGTTTGGTTTTTTTCTTGAGGGCAAGAGCAATCGAATTGCCGTTGCTACCTCCTGGTATGCTAAAATTCTTAACAGAATGTCCTGCCTTGATCAAATATTGATGCAGATGTTTTTCTTTGAGTCTTAACCTTTCGGGCAATCCGTCTCTGGTTCCCCAACTATCACCCAGTATCCATATGTTCGCCATGCCTTTAGGATTCCTGTGTTATGATAAAGTCGTGTATTCTATCCGCTAATTGTTTGTGTGACTTTTCACCAGGATGTCCACTGTCGGGGAATAAATCTCTTCTCTTATCACACATGTTAAATATTATCTCCACTTCGCCTAACATTTTAATACGCTCTCTAGGACTGTCCAAACAGGTATCCTTTTGTAATATATCTGCAAATTCATTAAGGGATAGTATGTGACAGAATGGAAACTTAATATTCATAATTTCCGATCTCCAATCATCAATTAACATTTCAATTTTTATGTAGTCTCTAACAAACGGAAAGACGGGTGCTTGCCCTCCTATTACAATGGCTTTAAGATTGTTGTTGCTTCTAAACTGTTCAAACTGCTGGTATTGTTTTTCTGCAAGTTCTTTTGCCATCTCCATTAGTCTAAAAGGTTTATCCGAATCATACATATGACTGTCTCTAAACACTTCGGTATGAAACCAAATAAGCCAATCAAACTGTTCTTTGGCTACTGCTTGTTCTGCACTTCGAAGGGCCATAATATTTGAATTACCCATCTGTGAGCAGTTAGTCACACTGTAACCAATCTTTTTTAGTTTTCCTGTGATGTGGTGTTCATCGTTTTTCCTATCTATTCCATGTATCTGAGGAATTCGCCAATCGGCCCAACTGTCTCCCATTATGAGTATTCTCTGCATGAGAATATTTAAAGGATTTTCTTTCTGCTTAGATGCTTCTTGGCTAGGAGATACCAATATTCGCCACCATCACGTAAGAGTTCGTTTGCGGTTCTAACCTTTTCCAGTTTGCGCATAATTGTTTTTGTATTAGTTTTGTTAATGGTCTTGCCTTCGTCTCTTAGTTTTTCAAGATTACGGATTATGTCGTCAATGATTGGACAGGTTATATCAGGAACCTTTGGTGCCTTCTGTTTGACTTGTTTCCATGCTGATGGTTTGCTTTTAATCATATCGCTCCGTATGATTATTTAGATGTTGTGGTTATGATTAATAAGTTGGTGTTTATTAGTGCAGCGTATTGTTCTTGGGGACACCATAAACTTCATCTATGGTTTCGTTAACTATGCCTAGTCGCACCTTGAAATATTCGATTACATTTGCTATCTTTTGTGCAGTCTGTCTGCTTTCAAAAGTGTTCTCGTCTATTAGTTTTTGATGCTGTTCTTCAAGTGCTTCAAGCTCTTCTTCATATAGTTGTTCAACCGATACTGTTTCATACATGGCACTTCCCTTTAACTGTTATACACAATTATTTATCGAGTTTGCTTCTGCTATAATCTATTATTTTTTTGGCAACATTTATGCCCGTGGCACGCTCGAACCCCTCGAACCCTGGTGCAGAATTAGCCTCGCACACTAGGAACCCGTCACGTCCAAACAGTAGATCAACGCCTGCTACTTCCAGATCCAATGAGCGTGTTACCCTTAGGGCTATGTCCTCTATCTCGGCTGTGAGTGGATAGTTTTCACCACGACCTCCACGTGTGATATTGGCCTTGAATGATCCATCCTTGGCTGAACGCTTCATTGCACCCAGTACCCTATTCCCCACCACAAACACACGCAGGTCCTCGCCCGGCTGTGTGTCTATGTACTCCTGCACTATGATGGCCTCATCGGTCTTGATACCGTGTGCGAACTCTATGAAGTCAGTGAAGCGGCTCTTTGATGTAACCTGATACACGCCCTTGCCATATGACCCTGCCATGATCTTTACTATTGCGGGCCACCCTATTTCTCTATCAACTAGGTTGGCATTCACGGGGTGCTTGACCAGCATGGTCTTGGGCGTGAGTATGTGATTCTGTGCGAATATTTGGTGTGCGTATAACTTGTCCTTGGTTGCTTCTATTGCGTAGGATGGGTTAACAGTCTTGACCCCCAGCCTCTCAAGATGACGCAGGATGGCAAAGCCAAAGTAGCCCGTGCCTGAGCCAGTCCTGGGTATCATAACATCGGGTATGTCAACCTGCCTGTTCTTTACACGTATGCTTCGTCTACCCTCTCTGCTTACTATGATGTCTATGTTTGGATGATATACTGCTTCCGTGCCTGGTCCACCCTCATCGATCAATCGTTGGGTTTCGTAGCGAGTCTGCTTGGATGCTTTCTGCTGTATGATCCAGGTCTTCAAGGGTACTCCTTTGGTTACAGTCTATTTATTATCAGTAAGGAATTTTGCACGTGCCTGTTCAAAGTCCAGGGTCTTGATGGGGGTCAGAGACTTGGTAGTCCACCCTTCCTTCCAATGATGGTGGTGGGTACTCCATAGGCTGCGATACTGATAGCGTGTGGGTGCGTCATCCCAGCGTGTGAGGTTCATGTTCTTGAATGCGTCACGTGTTATGGCCTGATGCACGAAGTTGGTTATGGGTCCATCATAGAACTGGCACCATGGCCCCGTGACCAATTCCTCCATGTCTATGTTGGTAACGTCCGGCCACTGTATCAGCCTCAGCACTATGTTGTCCTTCCACTTGAGCATGACATGATATGGGTTATCATCCATGGGTGCATCCTTCACTGCATCTCCCAGTATGCTCTTGACCTTGGCTACCAGGGCTGATAGATAACTGCGCTGTTTATCGGAACTGCGTCCTATGAACGAACCACAGCGTATCCTATAGTGCAGTATCTTGAATGGGTCGTGGATTCGTTCTATTTCTCGCAGTATGTCCTCAACGTGATCCAGGGTCTCTATGGTATAGCCCACATAGCCCATGCGTATGTTTGACTGCTTGAGAACTTCTATGGCTTCTAATTGCTTGTTGTGTATCTTTTCACCCTGATAGGTCCAGTGGTTCATGCCCACGTGTACTTGGCTGAGCCCCGCACGATCGCATGCATCGGTAAAGCCCCTGTTTGAAAAACGCAGTGCATTGCTTACCACTTCCAGGCTCTTGAAACCCATGCTTCTTATCCGTTCTACCAGTTCAACAAAGTCGGGGCGCAAGGTGGCTTCCGCACCCGCAAGCGTTGGGTGGCTCTCCCTATCAAAGGGCTCCAATTGACCTATCACGTCATCGATGGGCCTATCCTGCACCTGATTGTCGGGCAGATGATAGCAGTGTGGGCAGGCGAGCTGGCACCTATCACTGGCCTCAAACAGTATCTGATTGAACGTGGGCTCATAGCGTCGATGCTGTAACCCATAGTAGAATTCAGGATCTCTCTCAACGGTCTGGGTCTGCTCTCCGTGTATATCGCATCGCTTGGTAATCCTTATCTCGCCCTCGCTTTCGTATACTATGGCGGGAATGTGCCTATAGCATGAGTTGCAGAGGCTGACTGTGTCGTGTATGTGTTGCAAGGAGTTCTCCAATTGGTTAATACTAATACTAGTGTATTTAATCCAAACCCTTTTGGCGGATTCAGATCTAGACAAAGAGCACAAAGAGTGTAGTATATACACTATGTTAGAAACAATAGGGTTACTAATAGCATACTTGGGCACGTGTTACTCAATACCCGTGCTGCTACTGATACTGATGAACGGAGAACAGCCAAAAGAGCGCGAAGCGCAAGCGCCAGAAAACAGCCGCGAAGCGGTCGCGATAGACCCTGAGCTGCGAAGCAGCAAGCGGTACGCTTGATTTGGCCAGGAGATTTTATGTACAACTTCAAATACTATAGCCTACTCGCACTATACTATATGTCTATAGTAGTCCGTGGCCTGTTACTGGTAGTGTTCAAACCCTTGAGCTGGCTGTTTGCTGCCGTGGATGAAATAGTGTCCGAGTGGACGCCAAGCAAGCCCTTGCACAAGAGTGATGGTGACGACATAGACTATGACAAGCACTTGGGCATATAGAACATAGTAGCATATAATGTCCGAGTGGAACATCGTAAATACTCTACCATGAGATACACATATGACGTAGTAGACAGTGACACTAACAGTGTGCTGGAGAGTGGCTTTAGTTCTGAGGAAGAAGCCTACACCTACGCACAGCACTTCCAACTC
>Ga0075481_10001086_pt1 | contig 10545 bp, 16 predicted proteins | sample DEB08_DNA_11_FD_76337 | JGI IMG/M metagenome (GOLD analysis project Ga0075481, IMG submission 76337) | Aqueous microbial communities from the Delaware River and Bay under freshwater to marine salinity gradient to study organic matter... | ecosystem: Environmental > Aquatic > Marine > Coastal ... | reverse complement strand
GGCTAGGATTCAGCTCCCGCCTTCTGATACCTACACGCACCAAGGTCTGGGATATTGCATGGGCGTTTGTTAATCGGTGTTAACGTATAGGCATGGGGTTTCGTGGTGACCCATGGATGGGTGCTAGTCCTTGCCTTCTAGAATGGTGGGGGAGATTGTGCCTGTGGCCTGTGGGTCTCCTCCTCTTGCGTGGATTGCGTGCTGTTTGCTCCCTGTATGGAAACGCCAAAAGGAAAGCCAGAACCTAGAGCCAGAAACGGGAAAAGCAACAACCCCTGGGTTTCGGCAATCGGTTTCGGTTGACGTGCTGCACCGCTACCGTATACGTATAATCACGGGGCTCTGTATGTCTCACCTATTTTCACATAGATTTACAATGTGTATCTGCTTTACGGAATAGTCTCTGTATGCTTATTAGCCATAGTACTGAACCTGCTATACGCTGACTAGCTTTACTTGACTTTGAAAAAAAAATGTAGTACCTTTGCTAAGTACCTTGAGAGGACAGGTCTTGAGGGTGCGGCTCCTTGGGGGCCTTCCCTCCTCGACACAGAGCTGACTCACAGATACCTCAAGTCCTCTGGTAAAAAAAGTATCAAGGGATAGCTATATCATGGAGCCAGTCAATCTACATCCAGCAGCATTAGAGCTGTTGTCGAAGGCGTTAGCTAAGAGCAATGGGTATCACACTCCGAGAGCACGGAGGCGAGCCATGGATAGGGCCTTGAAGGAACTAACGAAGCAGAGCAATAAGGAGCGCGGTGATTCGTTAGGTAGTCATGACGACTAAAGAACCCATTCACATGTGCGACGTGGTCTTGTACGACAGCAAGGCGAAACGTCACTACCGTCTCTTCGATGCCGTACTGGTAGGTAACGACAAGAGGCTTATCTGGAGGAACGATTACTTCAGGGATAAGATTATCAGGGACGTCTTCAAGACGAAGACCCGTATCCAGAAACAGCGGGACAACCTCCACCTTATGTGCGAGTCCATCGAGTTCAAGAAGTTCATCAACTATTCGGACGCAAAATGGGGTTGCACCAAATGAGTATATTTGCTGTATGCTCGTTTCAAAGATTTCACAGAAAGGGAAGCCTAAGACAGGAGCTCGCAAGAGCGCAGCGGTGAGTGATGACGCGAAGGCTATGGCAGCAGAGGTTAAAGACTACCTCATGAAAGCTGTACCCGATGCACAGATTAGTGAAGACTTCCTGGTTAAGGTAGCTTCTACTTACGGTCTCTCAAACCGCAACCCCCAGATTCTGGACGCGGCAGTCAAACAGCTGAGGAAATGAAGACCGCTAAGAAGTCCGAACGCCCCAAGCTCAAAGTTTCATCTAAGAAGGTCTCTGTCCCTCCCCCTGATGGATACCACTGGATGGAGGAGCAGGGGCGTTTTTACCTTATGAAGGGCGACTACAAACCACATCCTGGCGCTGTAAAGGAAGCTGGGTTCAAGCTTGTCGACCATGCCAAATAAGAAAAAGGGTAGAGTCAACTATCTACTCACTCAACTCAAGGGTTCTAAGGACGGAACAATCGGTGGCACACCTGTAGATAAGGCTGCCCACTTATCTTATATGGATACGACTCTAAAGGATATGATTCCAGATGTCCAAGAACGAGGTGATGTCCAGTCAATGCTCGCTGGAAGAAGACTGCGCGGTGAGTCTGCAAAGGAGCAGGCAGATGCCATAGAGAAGATGAGTGATAGGGAGATGGAATTTGGGAAGGGTGGCAAGATAAAGTTCAACAAGAAGTATACCGCTGGTTCTAAGAATGCAGAGAGGCGTAAGAAGCTCATGGCTCAGATTGCGGAAATCTACAAGAAGTACCGTGGCACCAAGGCCAAGCGGAAGAAGAAAGGATTCCCGCCCGCCGTCGAAGCTAGACTCAAGAAGCTGATGGCAGAAAGAGATAGGCTATGATGATTCTCAAGAAAGGCGGGAAGGTTAAGAAGTCCAAGAAGTCCAAGAAGAAAGGAAAGGGCAAGGGCTACAACAGCCTAACCGCAGCTCAGAAGGAGGTGTACCGTCGCGGGCTCGCGGCATACATGAGTTCTGGCAACAGACCAAAGACGTCACAACACGCATGGGCGATGGCCCGTGTCAAGTCTGCCTTCGGAAAGCGCGAAGCCGCTAAAATTGCAGCCAAAAAGAAAAAGAAGAAGTAAGTTATCTTTGAGCCATGCACAGCAAAAAACGATACCACTATAAAGGCGGAGGAAAGATGCCTTCCTGGTTGCTTGACAAGTTCAAGAAGATGGCCGACCGAAAGGCTCAGCGAGAGATGGGTGATGGAGGGAAGGTTTACTACGTCACTGGCGGTAAGATGGGTGAAGGTGACCCCATCCCAGGTGGGTTGTCTTTTATTGAAGAGGCCAACCGTAGGGCTGAAGAAGCCCGCCGTGCGGACAGAAGAGATGCTAGAGCCGATGGCTTTAGAATTGAAGGAGATGAGGATGGTTCTATCATGGGTGTGACTCTTGGGTCTGAAACAACGAATCGTCTTGGCGGTGTTGCTCCAGAAGAGGCCACCATGTTCTTGAGAAAAGGAAAGCCCCAGGAGCCTGTGATTGAAAATCGAGAGAAAGAGGAAGACCCCAAAGTCCCTACACCCCCAAAACCCCCACTGAAGAAACCTCCAACTAAAACTCCTGAGGTAGATTATAGCACCCCTGGCGGTGTTCAATCAGTTCCTAACTTTAAGAAAGGTATCCAGGAGTCTGGTTTCAGAGGTCAAGGAACTACAGGTGATTTGGATGGGGCGAGATTCGAGCTTGTCGATGACAAAGGCATGTTGCTTGAGCGAGGAAGGACAAAGATGGAAGACCTTCCTGACTACATCACTCAAGACCCTACCTTCAAAAAACTCGTGGAGGAAGCTAACAGCACAAAGTACCGTCAGGATATTGGAAGAGCTGAAGGCCGATTTAGAAATCCAGGAGGACAGGCTGCTCAAGACTTGGCTGATATCATGAACGGTGTAATTACTCTTGAAGAGTACAAGAAGAGAAAAAACATCGAGTCAGCCTCTTTCGGATTCGGAGGCAAAGTCCCAGGCTTCGGAGTAAAGAAGAAGTCTAGGTCGTGAGCAACGCAAGTTGGACAATGGGGTTTCTAGCACTACTCGCTTTATATGGTAGTGTATTGTCCCCAGATAGCACTGGACATTATCTAGACTATAATGGCGATGGTGTTATCGACTTACACGATTTGCTTGACCACCTTACCTATAAGCCTCAGATGACTGGGGTTACGGTCTGGCAGGACAGTTAAACCCTGGGTCGTTGAATGGAAGTGGTCGGTTCAGAGCCACAACAGTACCAATGTCTGCACCCTTACGGAGGATAAGGCGGTTGTTCTTCTTTGCTTCAGTGTCAACGAATGGGGTCAACACTCCAACGAGCAGCGCGAGGCGGATAAGGAAATTTTTCATGGTATTGAATTGATTAGATTTGTTTCGTGTTTCTGTCTCTATAACGACGCAGGATTCTGGATATTGTGTAAACGAACGTTAAAATGGTTCCGAAGAAAAAACCCAAGTCAGATAAGAGTAGGTACTACTTCTTTGGTTCTTACCCAGAGCAAGCAAAAGCACCAGAGGGTTATCAATATACGGAAGGACTCGATATGGTCCCAGAAGGATGGAGCGAATATCACTCCGAGTCAAATGATACTATCGACCTTGAGAGGATGATTGACCGACAAATGGGAGTCGAGTCATCGTACCTCCCAGGCCGCACTTCTAGTGCGGGGGCCAGGGGCCTCGGTCAATTCACAGACATCGCAGAGAAAGAGGTCGTCCGTCTCGGAATCATGGACGAGGGATGGAATCCCAACGACCCAGTGCAGGCTAGGGAAGCTATGTCTGGATATATGGAGAACCTGTACGATAGGGAGTTCATTCATTCAGACAAGAGTGACCCCAAGGTTGCTTACGCTAAAGCTGCTTTCGCCTATAATGCTGGGGAGGGAACAGCGAGGAAAGAACTGACCAGGCTTAGAGAGGAGGGCTATGATATCTACAACAGCCTGGATTGGATTAACGACATCAACACCGAGAGCCGAGAGTACATCGAAAGGCTCTATGGCTTGGACACACCTAAGGGAAGGAAGTTCGAGGAGGACTGGCCCATCATGGACCGTCGCCGCCAGCAGATTTTCGGGGAGCAATCTTAATCGTCTCCTCTCCCTCTAGTTTCCTGTAGAACCGCTGTACCAGTAACCTGGCCTTCTGGGTTATCTGGTATCTGGCCCTGTAGTTATTCCTGTCGTACTTGAGGAACGCGAGCTGTTCCATGGTTGCGTTCTCCAGGTCTGTCTTGTCGTATATCTTCTCGACGTATCCCTTCTTGATTAGGGACAGCAGGACTCTCTCGTAGAACTTGGCGAAGTTTTGATGCAGCGCTTCGGCGATGTGCTTGCGAGTAAAGAACTCGTAGTCGTACATGAATAGTAGGGACTCCAGCTCATTCTCGCTTACGTCGTGGTTCGTACAGATGTCTCGCTTTGCGAGCTTGTAGTACTTGAGGTAGTTGTTGTTGACGTACCTCTGGTTCAGCATCGAGAACTCACGGAACTTGCGTCCTTTATGCGTTCTGCTCATTGAAGTATATTTGTGAGGTAAAATTAAGGATATGGCTACTCTTACTGGAGGACAGATAAAAGACACATACACGGGGCTTATCAAGACCACAGACAACGCTGGCATTACAGGGAGTCTTAAAAGAATCACTGATGGCGCTGGTGCATCAACGGGGATTCAACTTTCTAGTGCGAAGCTCCGTGCGGATGCTCTAGAGATAAATACGGTTGTCGAAAACAATTCTAGAACGAAGCTTCTTAACTGGGATGCTTCCGATGGGGTTGTTGGTTTCTACTCTTTCTCTACAGCCGACCCTGCTGTATCTGCGTCTATTAGTAGTGATGATGTAACCATCACCACAGGCACCAACGCAGCCAACAATTTTACTCTGGTTAGCGGGACCAATGTTACCATGTCCCTGACAGGCACCGATGTGACAATCTCAGCTACTGGTGGTCTGGACGATTTGTTTGCAAGAAACCTTGGTCAGGGTGTTGATGCTTCCTACACAGTCGCTACTTCTGAGGCTGGTCAGACATTTACGCTTGGCGCAAGCTCTGGAACGACAACGACTATTACCCTTCCAGATGCTGCAGATGGATTGTCTTTTGAGTTCAAGGTTATTAGTGAGGGCACCTACTTTATTGATTGTGCTTCAGGAGATGCGTTCAAGGGAGCTATCGCTCTGACTAACAATGGAGTTAGAGGTTCCCTTTCGGATGGAAGCGATACAAAACTTCCATATACAATGTTTCAGGTTGCTGCAGTAGGCGATAACAGAATCAACATCAATGGATTGGTGACATCAGGAAATCACATTGGTGGATACATTAGAGTTGTTGCTACGAGCTCAAGTGTTTGGCAAGTTGAGGGTCACCTCTTTAATGAGATTGATTACGCCTTCTATGCTACTGTAAACGGTATGCCATCCACGACCCCAGACATCCTTACTACTCAACCTTAATTCGTAACTTAGGGCATGGACGATATTTTGAAGAAGACCATGTTCGAGGAGATTGATGAAGCCTTCGAGCAGATTGAGCAGATTGTATCCAAGTACAACGTGTCTGGAAACATCGTCTACATGGGATGCGTCGGCCTCATGGAGGAGGAATCCGAGGATGTCCACGAGTGGCAGGTGAAGTACACATGGAATGTAAAAGACAAAGACGAGTTGCAGGAGGTACTGCAGTTGCAGGCTGAAGCCTATATCCAGGCTGAGCCCGACGACCCCCTCGACTTTCTTTTTATGAACTGATATGATTATTAGAAAGATTGTCGTTGGGCCAAACCCCAAGGACGCAATGGCCTACTTCGTAGGCATGAAGGCTGGTCACGGAAAAGTCTCTGCTATTGTGGAGGACGAGCGAGCCGCGTTTAAGTACAGCATCCGCAGGTACAACGTATTCATTGAAGACGAGGATTCTACCTATATTTGGAAAACGGTTGAGAATCAACCAGTCTTAATTGAGTACGATTGTAACTTTAGATGAAGTCATTGAACCACTTCATCGTTAAGGTGGAGAAACGCTTTAACGATACCCTTGATGTAAACGGACAAGAAATCTTTCTCGATTCCAAGTGGAACGAGTTTGACCACCGCATCTGCTATGGAGAGATTACCTCCGCCCCTATTCGTCACAACACAGGAGCGAAAGAGGGGGATATCCTTTTCTTTCATCACCACGTAACCACGACGGAACACTTTAAGGTTGATGAGGATTTGTACCTCTCTACCTACCAGGAGTACCGTCCGCATTCTATTGCCTACAGGCGAAAGGAGGATGGTGAGATTGTGATGCTTGGGGACTGGCTCTTTGTAGAGCCTGCCGAGGTCGAGAAGGTTGACCAGGTCACCGACAGTGGTATTGTCACCGAGCTTGGCATCAACGTCAAGGACCGAGACGTAGCTACGGTAGTTGCACCTACTGAGTATCTAAAGGTACAGGGCGTTAAGGCTGGTGACAGAGTTGGCTTCAGCAAAGACGCTGACTACAAGATGAAGCTCGACGACGGAAGCATCGTTTTCAGAATGACTGAAGACCATTTGCTGTATGTCGAAGAGAGCTAAGTTCACAACCATCGAAGCTTCTTCGAGGCTGATGGAGAGTATGGCTATCGCCATCGACAACATGATTGAGGAAATCAAGAAGCCCGTTGACCCTGAGGTCAATGGTAGCGCACGTAAGGCGGAGCTTCAATCCATCAAGCAGACAGCTGTCGATTGCAAGGAGCTGATTGTAGAACGGCAAAGACTGGAGCAGATGGTCAAGGACTTGAGACAGAACGGGGAGATTGAGTCTGACCGAGATTACTCTGGAGGCTTTGCGGAAAGGTTCAGTAAATAATGCCGCTGGTATACAGAGACGATGAAGAGGCTCTTATCTCAATTTGTCCCAACGGTACGGAGGGAGAAGTTTACGAACTTGCGGGGCTACGCATTCTTCTTCCCGCTCAGCCCCCCGAGAGCGAAATACAGGGATATCAAGAGGCAGACGATTTGCACGTGTGGCAAAGGCGGGCTATGCCTGCAGAACTGCTTCGCATTAAGTCTATGGATGAGTGGGGGGAGATGCCCCGAGAGTTTAGAGAAAAGTTTCGTCCATATATCGAAGAGGAGTTTCGCCGTAGGCGTGAAGGCTTTTGGTTTTTCAATAAAGGTATTCCTACATATATTACGGGGCGTCACTACATGATGCTTCAGTGGACGAAGCTCGACATCGGTTACCCCGACTACCTGGCTTTCCAACGAGACATCTTCTTACACATGGCAGCATGTGAGGCTGACCCAAGATGCATGGGGCAGCTCTACACCAAATGCCGTCGTAGTGGCTACACAAATATCTGTTCGTCGGTCCTCTTGGATGAGGCCACGCAGATTAAGGACAAGCTCCTGGGTATCCAGTCGAAGACAGGTAAGGACGCGCAGGAGAATATATTCATGAAGAAGGTCGTGCAGATGTTTCGGCATTACCCCTTCTTCTTCAAACCCATTCAGGATGGTACCACTAACCCACGCATGGAGCTGGCTTTTCGCGAGCCGAGTAAGAGAATCACGAAGAACAATAAGACTGCGACGAAGGGCGAGGCTCTTAATACGGTAATCAACTGGAAGAACACGACCAACAACGCATACGATGGTGAGAAGCTTCACATGCTCTACCTTGATGAGGCAGGCAAGTGGGAGAAGCCAACGGATATACGTGAGGCTTGGCGCATTGAGCGAACGTGCCTTATTGTTGGGCGGAAGATTATTGGAAAGGCTTTGGTGGGTTCTACTGTAAACCCAATGGACAAAGGTGGAAACCAATTCAAACAACTCTGGGAAGATTCTGATGTGGCGAAGAGAAACGCCAATGGGAGAACAGTGTCTGGTCTATACAGAATCTTTATCCCTGCTTACGACGCACTGGAGGGGTTTTTTGATAAGCATGGAAATCCTATCGTAGATACCGACAAGCCCGTTGAGGCTATGGACGGAGAGCTTATGCAGTTCGGCTCCAGGAAGTTCTTGAAGAACGAACGCGATGCTTTGAAGCATGATGCCCGAGAACTGAACGAGTTCATCCGACAGTTTCCATTCACCACCGACGAAGCCTTCAGGGATTCTGTCGAGGGAAGCCTGTTCAACATTGGTAAGATTTACGAGCAGATTGAATACAACGAGACCATGTTTCCTAACCCAGTCGTCCGTGGCAACTTTGTTTGGAAGGGTGGTGTTCAGGATAGCACCGTCTTGTTTCACCCAGACTCTCAGGGAAGGTGGTATGTATCATGGATGCCTGAGGTTCAGAACAGGAGCAAAATCCTAGAAGAGCGTGGCAAGAAGGTTCCGCCCAACTCTAACGTAGGTTGTGGTGGTGTTGACTCGTATGATATTGACGCTACTGTTGATTCCAGCAGGGGGTCAAAGGGTGCGTGCCACATCTACAACAAGTTCAATCTAGACGGCGCGAGCAACATGTTTGTTGCGGAGTATGCCAGCCGTCCACCCCTTGCCAAAATTTTCTATGAGGATGTTCTGATGGCTGCCGTGTTTTACGGTTACCCTCTGCTCATTGAGAATAACAAGTATGGAATCGTAAGGTACTTTGAATCAAGGGGTTATGACGGCTACGTCATGGACCGCCCCGACCACTTGAGGAACAACTCCTCTTCGTCTAATGTCAAGACCAAGGGTATCCCGTCGAACTCCCAGGATGTGATTCATGCTCACGCCCAAGCCATCGAGGACTACATCCACAACCACGTTGGTTACAGCGAGGATGGTAAAATGGGGAACATGTACTTCAACAGAACACTGGAGGACTGGGTTGGATTTAAGATTGACAACCGAACCAAGTTTGACTTGACTATTAGCGCGGGCTTGGCACTCCTTGCTGCACAGAAAGTAAAGAAGAAACAGAAGAAATCTAACTTCGACGAGAAGGTGTTCTTCCGCCGCTATAGCCTGAAATAATTAGTCATTCTGAGTATTGCTATATTTGCGATAGCCCAAATAGCAACCGATGACGTCAGGCAAAAAAAAATACGGTAAGTTTCCCAATCCGATGGCTTCTCCTATGGAGAAACTTTCTCAGGAATACGGGATGCAATACGCCAAGGCGATTGAGGGGCAGTGGGGTAGTATGGATGACGCCAGCTCTGTTGTTGGTGGAAGACAAAGAGACTTTGAGCGTAACCGTGACTATGCCAATGGCACTCAGGACACATCTGTTTACAAGCAAATTCTCAGCTCCCTCGACCCCAACAATGGCGATGGTACACTTCTAAACTTGGACTGGAGTCCAGTTCCAATCATCCCGAAGTTTGTTAAGGTGGTTGTGAACAAGGTGCTGTCGAGAAAACCGTATCCGTCTGTCGAAGCTATTGACCCTATCTCAAAAACTGAGAAGGATGAGGAGCGGGCTAGAACACTTTTTGCTGTAAAGAATAAGGCAGAGTTTGCTAGAGCTAAGTCTCTCGGAGCAAAGGTTGACGTCGATATTGACAGTCTACCTGAGACAACGGAGGAGGCGGAGCTCTTCATGGAGCACAACATGAAGACCAATGAAGAGATTGCTGCTCAGATGGGTGCGGCTCTGACTTTGGACTGGAGTGAGTTCGATGACACCACCTACCGTCGATGTGTGGAAGATTTGGTGGTTTGTGGTATGGGTGTGGCTAAGCGCCGCAACGACCCCAACTACGGAATCACCCTTGAGTACGTTGACCCTTCTCGTTTCGTTCACAGCTATACGGAAGACCCGAACATGTCGGACTTGGTGTACGGCGGGCACATCAAGAGAATCAGCATTCAAGAATTGAAGCGCTTGGCTGGTGGTCAATTCTCTGAGGAGGAGTACGAGAAGATTGCGTCTTCTGCTCGAAACAAGTCTTACAACGATACATCTAAGTTCTCGACCAGTAGCTACGACAAGGTGTCTGGTTCCATGAAGTATGGTTACGACGACTACCTCGTTGAGGTGTTGGACTTTGAGTTCAAGTCTGTCGATTGCGTATACTACGAAAGCAAGGAGTCTCGCTTCGGCAACATCGGATTCTATTTCAAAGGAGGAGACTACAGGCCTCCCGCAGAGTCTGTCTACAATAGGCAGCCCATTAAGATGGAGCGAGAAACCATTTACGGTGGCAGCTATGTCTTGGGCGTGGGCAAGCTGTTTAACTACGGCCCTCTCTCTAACATCCCACGGAACGTTCACGACCTGACCAAAGCCAAGCTGTCTTACAGTGTTGCTTGCACTAATCTGCGTCGCATGCGTCCCAAGTCGATGGTGGGCTCTATCATTGGGTTCGCTGACCAGCTTCAGCTGACACACTTGAAGATTCAGCAGGCGGTTGCCAAGGCTAAGCCTGACGGCATCATCGTGGACATCGAGGGGTTGGAGAATGTTCAGCTCGGTAGAGGTGGTGAGTTGCAGCCACTTCAGATTCAAGACATCTACGAGCAGACT
>Ga0075481_10001085_pt1 | contig 10545 bp, 7 predicted proteins | sample DEB08_DNA_11_FD_76337 | JGI IMG/M metagenome (GOLD analysis project Ga0075481, IMG submission 76337) | Aqueous microbial communities from the Delaware River and Bay under freshwater to marine salinity gradient to study organic matter... | ecosystem: Environmental > Aquatic > Marine > Coastal ... | reverse complement strand
CCAGCGGATGAAGAGGGCGCCGCTGGCGTCGTCGATCTCGCGCAACGCCAGCTCGCCTGGCAGATCGCCTTCGGAAGCCGCGGACTGAACGGGTTCTTCAAGACCGTCGGAGAAGGCTGGTCCGTCCTGACCTTCAGCCAGCGGCCCGACGTGCTCGACCGCGCGATCGAGGCGGCAGGCGGCGGTGGTCGTCGCCTGGACGCCAACGGCGCGATTCGAGCCATGCGCTCTTGGCTTCCCGAGGGCGCGCAGGCGGTCGGGTTCGTCGGCGTCGGTCAGTTCGGCCGATTGCTGAAGCAACTCGCTCGCATGGTGCCCGGCGGTGCGGAGGCGTTCCTTCCCGAGATCGCGACCAACATCGAGCCGATCGGGTTCGGTCTGGAGATCGGGCCGGGGACCTTCGAGTCCGCGGTGGTCTTGCCGTCGGGCGTCCTCGGTCTCGGCTACGACGTCATCCTCGACTCGGTGTTGCCCGGTGGTGCCTCCGACGCCTCCGAGGATGGTGTCGAACGATGAAGGTCCCGATCGCATGGCCCATCCGCGGTGGAGCGGTCGACCTCGAGCCGTGGGCCTTGATGGGCGTGGTCAATGCGACACCGGACTCCTTTTCCGACGGAGGTCTGCATCTCGACCCCGCCGCCGCTGCGACGGCCGCGGTCACGATGGTCGAGGCCGGGGCGACCGTCATCGATGTGGGCGGCGAAAGCACTCGGCCGGGCGCGGATCGGGTCGATGCCGCAGAGCAGATCCGCAGGGTCGTGCCGGTGATCGAATCGATTCGCGGCCGCAGCGACGTCGCCATCTCGATCGACACGACCCTGTCCGAGGTGGCGAAGGCCGCGATCGAGGCGGGGGCGAACGCGATCAACGACGTGGCCGCCGGCACGGAGGACCCGGCGATCTTCGCCGTGGCGGCGGAGACGCGCGCCGGCCTCGTGCTGATGCATCGCCGTCTACCGCCCACCGAAGACCGCTACAGCGATCGATACGACGCGCCGCCGACCTACAGCGACGTGGTGGCCGAGGTGACGTCGTTCCTGCTCGACCGGGCGGCGGTGGCGGAGTCGGCGGGCGTCGATCCCGCCGCGATCGCCCTCGACCCCGGACTCGGCTTCGGGAAGAGCGTCGAGCAGAACTACGCCCTGATCGCCCGCCTCGGGGAGATCGCGACGCTGGGCCGACCGCTGCTCGTCGGTGCAAGCCGCAAGAGCTTCATCGGGGCCGTGGCGGGGGTCGCCGAGCCGGCCGAGAGAGTGCCTGGATCGGTCGTCGCCGCGGTGGTCGGGTGGTCGGCCGGGGCGAGGTTGATCCGCACCCACGATGTCGCCGCGACCCGGCAGGGCCTCGAGGTGGCCCGGGCGGTTCTGGGAGCCACGCCGATCGCCTGATGCCTGGCCCGGCGGATGTCGACCTCCACCAGACCACGCCGATCCGCCGGTTTGCCGAATCGCCCGGCGGCATCCGGCGGAACCCGTCGAGCGGCGACGGTCTCTCAATCTCGTCCGTCAGCGACCGCGAGTTGGTCTTCGCTACGATTCGCGGCGCACCGGCCGGTTTGGCGACGGCGCCGACGAACGTTCGGGACCACCGGAACAGAACCACCGGAACAGAACCATCGGACCGGAACCGCCGGACAGAAACCGACCGAGTCGAACAGATCCTGAACCCCAACCCCTCCACGAAGGAGCGTCTTGATGGCCAGCCCCGACACTCTCGAGTTCACCGAAGCCAACTTCGATTCCACCGCCCTGAGCGGTTCCGAACCGGTGCTGGTCGACTTCTGGGCGGAATGGTGCGGTCCCTGCCGGGCGATCGCCCCGATGATCGACGAACTCGCCACCGCGTACTCCGGCAAGGCGAAGGTCGGCAAGGTCGACATCGACAGCAACCAGGGCCTCGCCGTGAAGTACGGCGTTCAGGCGATTCCCACGCTGATGCTGCTCAAGGACGGCGAGGTCGTCCAGAAGTGGGTGGGCATGGTCCAGAAGCCGGTGCTCGAGGAGGCCCTCGCGTCGGCCTCGGGGTGAGGTTGGAGTTCGAGAGGAAGGCCGCTGCGCGAACTCCTGATGCTGATCGCGGGAGGGGGCGTCCTCTGGTGCTTGGCCCACCGGGACTGGGAGTGAGTAGGACGAAGGCGGAGCGCCGGTCGAAGCTGACTCTGTGACGGACCGGCGCCGGCTCGACGAGCGGCTCGGGGCCTCGCCGATTCCGGTTCTCGGACATCGGAACGAGCTCCGGCGGCATGCAGGGTGCGAGGAATGTCGCGCCGTGCAGCGCCACATCGCCCGAAAGTCCGTTCGACCCTTGCCCGGAACGTGCCGATCCTCTACCGTCCGCGATTCGCGGGAGAGATCCCGCGTCATCCATCGCACCACGTCCGGTGGTGCTTCACCACGGGGGAGACCTGCGGGACTCCGCAGGACACGTTTGGGGCTGTAGCTCAGTTGGGAGAGCGCCTCGATGGCATCGAGGAGGTCGTCGGTTCGAGCCCGTCCAGCTCCACTGGTACCAACACCCCGCGAGTTTTCGCGGGGTGTTTGTCGATCATTCAGGTGGTCGTCCCGACGCCGCCGCGGCACCCGTTCGATTGCGATCGAATCCGCGACTCCGGGAGCCGCCGCCTTCCCCACCATCGCTCGGAACAAGCACGCAACTCGGTCGCGAACGATCGAATGAGGCCGGTATCCCTGTGTCTGGCGCCCCCTACTCCTCCATCACCTCCGCCTCGACGGCCTCGACCGGCGCCTCGGGACGCGGCATCCTGATCAGGACGAAGCTCTTGCCCTGGTGGTCGACGCGGATGGTGTCCCCGTCGACGAACTCGCCGGCGAGGATCCGGGCCGCGATCTGGTTCTCGAGGCGCTGCTGGAAGACCCGCTTGAGCGGGCGGGCCCCGAACTGCGGGTCGTAGCCTTCGTCGGCGAGGGCCTTCGCCGCGTGCGGGGTGATCTCGAGCGACAGGCCGCGGTCGGCGAGGCGCTTCCGCAGCAGGTCCGCCTGGATCTCGACGATGCCCGCGAGCTGCTCGCGGCCGAGCTGGTGGAAGATCACCGTCTCGTCGATGCGGTTGATGAGCTCGGGCCGGAGATGCTTCTTGAGGAGGCCCTTGACGTGCGCCTCGATCTCCGCGTCGATCGCGCCCTCCTCGGTCATCTCGAGAATCGCCGCGGAGCCGATGTTGCTCGTCATCACGATGATCGCGTTGGAGAAGTCGACGGTGCGTCCCTGTCCGTCGGTCAGGCGGCCGTCGTCGAGAATCTGCAGCAGCACGTTGCTGACATCCGGGTGGGCCTTCTCCATCTCGTCGAAGAGGATCACGCAGTAGGGCCGCCGCCGGACCGCCTCGGTCAGGCGTCCGCCCTGTTCGTAGCCGACGTATCCGGGAGGCGCGCCGATCAACCGAGCGACGGCGTGCTGCTCCATGTACTCGCTCATGTCGATGCGAACCATCGCCTCCTCGGTGTCGAAGAGGAACTGCGCGAGCGACTTGCAGAGCTCGGTCTTGCCGACGCCGGTCGGCCCGAGGAAGAGGAAGCTGCCGATCGGCCGGTGGGCCTCGCCGAGACCCGCGCGGCTGCGCCGCACCGCCTCGGACACCGCCTCGACCGCCTCGGCCTGACCGACGACCCGCCTGGCGAGGTGCTCCTCCATCTTGAGCAGCTTCTCCCGCTCGGTCTCGATCAGCTTGCTGACGGGAATGCCCGTCCACTTGCCGACGACCTCCGCGATCTGCTCGGGATCGACCTCCTCCTTGACCATCGCTCCGCCCTCGGCCTGGCGGCGTGACAGCTCGGTCTCGGCCTTCGCCAGCGCCGTTTCGAGATCGCGGATCTCGCCGTACTGGATGCGCGACGCCTGCTCGAAGTCGCCGCGTCGCTTGGCCTGCTCGAGCTCGATCTCCTTCGAATCGAGCTGTTCCCGCAGGTGCTTGATGTCGTCGAGCTCACCCTTCTCGACCCTCCAACGGGCGTCGAGGGCGTTGAACTTCTCCTGCTCGGAGGCGAGCTCGGCCTCGACCTCGGCGAGGGCCCTGCGACTCTTCTCGTCGTTCTCGAGCTTGAGGGCCTCGCGCTCGATCTCGAGCTGCATGACCCGGCGTCGCAGTTCGTCGAGCTCGGTGGGCATCGAGTCGTTCTCGATGCGAAGCCGGCTCGCGGCCTCGTCGAGGAGGTCGATCGCCTTGTCGGGCAGGAACCGGTCGGTGATGTAGCGGTTGCCGAGGGTCGCGGCGGTGATGATCGCCCCGTCCTGGATCCGCACCCCGTGGTGGGCCTCGTAGCGGCTCTTGAGTCCGCGGAGGATCGCGATGGTGTCCTCGACGGAGGGCTCGCCGACGTAGACCGGCTGGAAGCGGCGCTCGAAGGCCGGATCCTTCTCGATGTGCTGGCGGTACTCGTCGAGCGTGGTCGCGCCGATGCACCTCAGCTCGCCGCGGGCGAGCGCCGGCTTCAGCAGGTTGCCGGCGCTGACGGCGCCTTCGGCCTGTCCGGCGCCGACGATCGTGTGCAGCTCGTCGATGAAGAGGACGATCCGCCCCTCGCTCGAGGCGACTTCGCGCAGCACCGCCTTCAATCGCTCCTCGAACTCGCCGCGGTACTTGGCGCCCGCGAGCAGCTGCCCGACGTCGAGGGCGACGATGCGGGCCTCCTTCATCGAGTCGGGACAGTCGCCGTTGACGATGCGGATCGCGAGACCTTCCGCGATCGCGGTCTTGCCGACGCCGGGCTCGCCGATCAGCACGGGGTTGTTCTTGGTGCGTCGCGACAGCACCTGCATGCAGCGGCGGATCTCCTCGTCGCGTCCGATGACGGGATCGATCTTGCCGGCCGCGGCTCGCTCGTTGAGGTCGACCGCGTACTTCTTGAGCGCCTCGTAGTTGCCTTCGGCGCCGGGGTCGTTGACGTTGGTGACGCCGGAGGCCTTGCGGATCTGTGTGATGGCGGACAGCAGGCCCTTGCGATCGATGCCGACCGCGGACAGCACTTCGCGGCCGGGTCCGGGTACGTCCGCGAGCGCGAGCAGAAGGTGCTCGGTCGAGACGTAGCCGTCCTTCAGCTTCGTGGCCTCCTTCTCGGCGGTGGCGAGCACCTCGCCGAGGGTGCGGCCGGCCTGGGGTGTCGCGCCTTCGACGGTCGGAAGCCGCTTCAGTTCGGCTTCTGCCACCTGCAGCACGCGAGCGGGGTCGCCGCCTGCCTTGGCGAGGATGGAGGCGGCCACGGACTGCCGTTCCTGCAGCATCGCGGCAAGCAGATGCAGCGGAGACACCTCGCCGTGGCCGGCGGTGTTGGCGGAGGACTGGGCGGAGGCGAGGGCCTCCTGAGCAAGGGTGGTGAATCGATCGAGTCTCATGGCATACCTCCCGGCAAACCGCGTGCCGCACGCGGAACGATGTCTTCCGATCAGATCGACCAGCGACGCTCAGAGTTCCCAGAGCTCGCCTCGAACGCGTCGGGTTGGGGCGAATGCCTCAGGCCTCGACCACGGCAGGACTACTGGAAGGGGCGGACGGGAAACGCTTCAGGCAGCAGTTCCGGCCGATCCTGCAGCCACGAGACCAGCCATCTGAACGCATCGACCAGGCGCGGTCCGGGGCGGTTGAACATCGCATTGCCATCGACCAGCACCGGCGCCTCGTCGAGACCGGCACAGAGCGGCCCCCACCAGGATCGTGTGACGATCTCCTCGAGTTGCGCGGCGGTCGCGTCGAGATCGAGTCCGCAGGGACAGACGACCAGCTTCGTCGGCGCCGCCTCGAGCAGATCTTCCGGCGAGACCGTCCGGCTCTTCGCACCGGCGGGATTCAGCGAGTGGGTGCCGCCGGCCGCCTCGATCAACTGAGGCGTCCAGTGCCCGCCCACGAAGAGCGGGTCGAGCCACTCGAGGAAGGCGACCTCCCCGGCGGGCTCGTACGGGTTCACGAAGTCGACTGCGGTCCAGTACCGCTCCCGAAGCGCGACCATCGCCGACTCGGCCTGCTTCGCGCGGCCGATCGCCTCGCCGACGGTCAGCAGGTCGTCGAAGATCTGCTCGATCCCGTGCGGGTCGAGGCTGACGATGGTCGGTTGCGGATCCATTGCGCTTGCGGCGCGTTCGACCGCGGCGAGGTCGATCGAGCACACCTCGCAAAGGTTCTGGGTCAGGATCACGTCGGGCCGCAGCGCAGCCAGCGCCTCGACGTCGAGTTCGTAGAGGGATCGGTGTTCCGACAGCGACTCTCGGACCTGCCGATCGATCTCGGCGGGGTCGTTGCCGTGGGTGCGGGCGGCGGTCAGCACCGGCCGATCGCCGATCGACCGCGGCCAGTCGCACTCGTGGCTTCGCCCGACGAGCAGGTCGGCGGCGCCGATCTCGCACAGGATCTCGGTGGCGGAGGGGAGCAGGCTGACCACGCGGGGCGACGTCGACATGGCGGGAGTGTAGATCGAGGACGAAGCGATCCGACCGACGCCGACCGTCGCGTCCTGGTCCGCTTGCTCCGTCGCCGAATCAAGCGTCACCCCGAAGTGCGACGCGTTCCAGTCCGACCCGTCCGACATGTCCGACTCTGTCCGACTCGAACGTCTGCCGCGAATGTCGGCAGGCGTTCGCAGCCGACCACCCTCGAGACGCGCGGCCGGAGGGGGTGCCGCGTGAGCGCATCGCTTGCGCTTTGCCAGCGAATCGCTTGTCGAACCCGAACGGTTCATGCGGCACTCCCTTGCGCCGCGTCGGAGAACGTGCCTCATCCGCGGTTCCCGGATGGATCGCGGTCGTTTCACATGCTGCAGGAGAACCAGATGCGGCTCATCGCGACTGCCACCGTTCTCGGCCTTGCTTCCGTGTCCGCTGCGGCGGCCGGGGGCGGATCGGCCGCCCGTTTCACGTTCAACCCTCTCGGCACCTACTCGACGTTCCTCTTCGACGAGGGAGGCTGCGAGATCGTCTCCTACGACCCGTCGAACCAGCGTCTCTACGTCGTCAACGGCGGCGAGGAGCGCATCGACGTGCTCGACACCGGTGCGGAAGGGAGCCTCGCCTTCGCCTTCTCGATCGACATCTCGAGCTACGGTCCGAGCATCCAGAGCGTGGCCGTCAAGAACGGCATGGTCGCCGCCGCCATCGGCGCCGCGGTCGAGACCGATCCCGGAACCGTCGCCATCTTCGACCTCGACGGCAACCCGCTGCACGCCTTCACCACCGGCGTGCTGCCCGACATGGTCGGTTTCTCACCCGACGGCCGCTACGTCGTCACCGCCGACGAGGGGCAGCCCAACGACGACTACACCATCGATCCTCCCGGCGGCGTCACGATCGTCGACCTGCAGGCGAAGGGGGGTCCCTCCGCGATGGTCGTCACCTTCGAGTCGATCGATCCCGCGGTGATCGGCGAGGGCATCGTCCTGAGCAGCCCCGAGGGCACCACCTTCGCCCAGGCGATGGAGCCGGAGTACGTCGCCTTCTCGAGCGATTCGACCTACGGCCTCGTCTCCTGCCAGGAGAACAACGCCTTCGCGAAGATCGACTTCGCCACCGGCACCTGGGCGTGGGCCCGTTCGATGGGATTCAAGGACCACTCGCTTCCCGGGAACGCCCTCGACGCCAGCAACCGCGACGAGCGGATCAACATCGCCACCTGGCCGATCAGCGGCATCTTCATGCCCGACAGCGTCGCGATGTTCACCGTCGGCGGCGTGGACTACGTGGCCACCGCCAACGAGGGCGACGGTCGCGACTATGCCGGCTACTCCAACGAGGAGCGGGTGAAGGACCTCGTTCTCGATCCGACGGCCTTCCCCGACGCGGCGACGCTTCAGGAGAACGAGAACCTGGGACGCATCAAGGTGGACGCCTCGCTCGGCGACGTCGACGGCGACGGCGACTACGACGCCCTCTACAGCTTCGGGGCCCGCTCGATGGCCGTCTTCGACGTCGAGGGCAACCTCGTCGCCGACACCGGAAAGATGATGGAGCAGATCACCGCCACCCTGCTCCCGGCCGACTTCAACTCGACCAACGACGAGAACGACTCGTTCGACAACCGCTCCGACGACAAGGGTCCCGAGCCCGAAGGCATCGCGATCGGCGAGATCGACGGCCGCACCATCGCCTTCGTCTGCCTCGAACGCATCGGCGGCATCATGGCGTTCGATGTGAGCGTCCCGACGGCTCCGGCCTATGCGGGCTACGTGAACACCCGCGACTTCTCCGGCGATCCCCTCGAGTTCACGGCGGGCGATCTCGGCCCCGAAGGCATCGCCTTCATCGCCGCCGCCGACAGCTCGACCGGCCGCCCGATGATCGCGGTCGGTTTCGAGATCAGCGGCACGGCGCGGCTCATCGAGGTGCTGCCGGCGTGCGAGGGCGACATCGACGGCGACGGCGTGACCGACTCGGTCGACCTCGGCGTCCTGCTCGCCTCCTGGGGCGCCTGCACCGAGACGCCTTGCCTGGCGGATCTCGACGGAGACGGCACCGTCGGTGCGGACGACCTCGGCGTCCTGATCGCCAACTGGGGATCCTGCGGCAGCGGAGGCTGATCGCCCCGTCCGTCATCCTTCTCGAACCCATCGCACGCCCCTCGGTCCTCGGGCCGGGGGGCGTGTTCGTTCCGACGCGGTCCCGGTCCGATCCGTCACCAGCGAGAGGCAGGGCGTGGGTCGAATCCATCTCTACACTCCGTCCCATGGCGAACTTCGCCTATCTCGCACGCGATGCCCAGGGTCGGCAGGTGACCGGCACGCTCGAAGGCGTCAGCCAGGCCGCCGTCGTCGGTGAACTGCAATCCCGAGGTCTCGCGCCGGTCCGGGTGAACGAGGCCGCGGCCGCCCCGGCACGAAGACGGGGAGTTCCCACGGCTCGCCTCGCGGCGGCGTACCGGCAACTCGCCGATCTTCTTCGGGCGGGCGTGCCGTTGCTGCGATCGCTGCGACTGCTCGCCAGGAGCAAGAGCCATCGAGGACTCGCCGAGGCGATGGGCGTGGTCGCCGATGCGGTCGCCGACGGCGAGCGCCTTGGCGATGCGATGGCCGCGATGCCCGAGGTCTTCCCCGGCGTCCAGGTCGCGATGATCCGCGCCGGCGAGCGGGGCGGCTTCCTCGACCAGGTGCTCGCCCGACTGGGGGACTTCCTCGAGAAGCAGAGCGAGATGCGCGGCAAGGTCCTCGGGAACCTGATCTACCCGGCGGTGCTGCTGACGGTGGGCCTGGGCCTCGTCGTGGCGGCGCTGGTCTTCTTCGTCCCGAAGTTCGCAGACCTCTTCCAGGACATGCAGCTGCCGCTCGCGACCCGGATCCTGCTGGGTCTCTCGGCGTTCTTCGTGGGTTGGTGGCCGCTGCTGCTGGTGGTGGCGGTCGCGGCGGTGGCCGGTTGGTTCTCGATCCGTCGGCGCCCTCGGGTCCGACGGGCCGTGGCGGTGGGGCAACTGCGTCTGCCGGGCATCGGGGCGATCCTCCGCCACTTGGCGGTCGCCCGGTTCTGCCGGACGCTGGGGACGCTGCTCGAGAACGGCATTCCGATGATCGCCGCCATGCAGATCAGCCGCGACGCCGCCGGTCAGGTGCTGCTGGCGGAGGCGATCGACGAGGCCATCGAGGCGGTGCGAGCCGGCGACAGCCTCGCCCACCCGCTGGCCGCGAGCGGACTGTTCACCGAGGACACCGTCGAGATGATCTCGGTGGGCGAGAGCGCCAACAACCTGCCGGAGGTCCTGGTGGGCATCGCCGACGGGGCCGAGCGCCGGATCGACTCGCTGCTGGCGATCCTCGTCCGCCTCATGGAGCCGGCGCTGCTCCTGCTGCTGGCCGGGCTGGTGATGTTCATCTTCCTCGCCCTCGTTGTGCCGATGATGCAGATGGGGTCGGAGTTGTGACCCCGAATCCCGAACCCTCGCGGCCGTCGGCGGTAGATGGGGGACGCGGCCGTCGCGTCCTCGGCCCGCCCCGCCGACCGCGTACTCTCGAACCCGGAACGTCCGTCTCGGAGCACCGTCCTTCCATGATCGCCCAACCCACCACGACTTCCGTCCGCCGTTCCCGACCCCTCCGTGGGCGTCGAGGCTTCACGATCCTCGAACTTCTGATCGTGATCGGCATCCTGCTGGCGATCGGTGGCCTGGTCCTCGTGAACGTGCTCGGGGCCAGCGAGAAGGCCGACGAGGGCAACACCCGACTCCAGATGCAGGCGATCGAGCAGGCCCTGGAGCAGTTCCGGGTCGAGATGAAGCGATGGCCGAGCGAGGAGGAGGGAGTCGCGGTCCTCTGGAGCGCGTCGAACCTCGAGGCGGACGACGATCAGGAACGATGGGGCGGTCCCTATCTGAAGAAGCCCGCCCCCGCGGACGTCTGGGGCAACGAGTGGATCTACCGCCAGCCCAGCGAGATCGAGGGTCTCGACTACGACCTCGTCTCGGTCGGTCCCGACGGCGAGGAAGGCACCGACGACGACATCTCGATCAACGAGAGCCTCGTTGGCGAGGACGGGAGCCTCGATGAGGAGTTCGGCTCGATGGACATGTCCGACGGCGGCTGATCCGCGGCCGTGTCGCCTCGGCCTCAGCCTGCTCGAACT
>Ga0075481_10001074_pt1 | contig 10596 bp, 7 predicted proteins | sample DEB08_DNA_11_FD_76337 | JGI IMG/M metagenome (GOLD analysis project Ga0075481, IMG submission 76337) | Aqueous microbial communities from the Delaware River and Bay under freshwater to marine salinity gradient to study organic matter... | ecosystem: Environmental > Aquatic > Marine > Coastal ... | reverse complement strand
CGTTCCCGATCAGGTTCTGCGCAGCAGCGTGCCAGCACGTGGTGGCCGCGACGATGGCCATGAACGCATGCAGGCGCAGTTGAACGCCGGGCCATGCCCCTCCAAGGACCGCAATCGACATCTCCCCATCCGAATCCGCCGCCCTCGCGGCGAAGGACGCACCCTTGCGTCGTCGGACCTCACCGCCGGATTGAGGTTCTTGCCCCGGATGGTGCGAATGAGCGGCGTGTCGTCAAGACCAATGTGGGCAAGATCACCGATTTTGGCCCGCCCTTCGCGACGCCCCGCATCCCCCCGTCGATTCGGCGAACAGGAGGCAGTCGCCGGCAGAGAAGTCGTCTTGCCGACGCGATTCCGACGCCCCCGCCTGGCGTCCCATCGAGGAGGCAGCGACCGAGTCGCTTCCCGAGACCGTGACCGAGTCGCGCGTGCGGCGAATCGGTCATGCGGTCATGCGGTCATGCGGTCATGCATCGGGGGGGCGAGGGGTCGCGAAGAGCGGCCCTCCGTCGCGATCGACGCACGAGTCTCACGGTCACACGGTCATGGAGCGTACCGGGGTCGAACCGGTAACCTCCGCCTTGCAAAGGCGGCGCTCTCCCAATTGAGCTAACGCCCCGTCGAGAAGGCGTCGGGTCCTGGATCCCCGTCGCCTTCGGTGGTTCTTCCGCCGATCGAGATGTCCGTCGTCATGGACGGCCGTCCTGCAGGACATCGACGCGATCGGGGGTGATGATGTTGAGCCGCAGCGCCTCGTCATAGCGGACGACACCATCCACTCCGACGAGTTGCCCGGTCAGCTCGGCCAATCGAAAGTCGCTGGTCGGGATGAGATACGCGACCGTGGCGCCCTCTCCAGGCTCCTGAAGCCGGTACAGAAGCGGCAGGCGCCGGCCGTCGTAGACCAGCGAGGTGTTGAGTCGCCCGACCGCCTCGTAGTCGGTTCGAGATTCGATCACCTCGCGAACGTCGCGGATCGCCTGCAGGTTCATGAGGTTCTCCTCCTGCAGGCGACGAAGTTCCGTCAGGCGATTCTGGATCTGCTGCTGAAGCAGGATCTGCTCCGAACGCAACTTCGCCCGAGCCCTGACCGCAGCGGTGGAGGATTCCGACGAGGCCAGCGCGACGTACCTGCCGCGGAGTTCCTCGACGTCGGAGGCGGGTGTCTCCGGTGCTTCGGAGATTCGCGTCCAGATCGACTCGAGGTCCTCCAGGCGAGGTTCGGCAAGTCGAGCGAGGTCGGCGTCCGCCTCGACCGCGTCGATGTCCACGAAGGCCACGTCACCCTCCGCGGTCGGCCCTTCCAGAAGAGTCTCCTCGCCGAGGGTTCTCACGCCGGCGGTCACCACCGCCGGTGCCGGCCCCGTCGTCGCCGGAATCGCGGGGCCCTCCTCGTTCGAGGACGCGATCAGTTCGAGGTCGCCTCCCTCGCTGGGGGCCGCGTCGGCGGAGGAGTCCGCCTGCATCGATCGAATCTCGTCGGGGGTCGCGGGCGAGAGGAATGCCAGATTGATCCATGCGGCGGCCGAGTCCGGCAACACCACCTTGTGAAACGCATCGCCGTCGGAACCGACCGTCTCCACGAGTTGAAGTCGATCGCCTGGTTCGACGCGGGCGACCTCCTTCCAACTGCGGGCCGGATCCTGACGGGCGGCGAGATTCGCGGCCTTGAGGGGTGTACGAACCGACACGACCACGAATCGACCGTCCTCGGACACCGCCGCGGTCTCGGCAGGAATGAAGCCGTGAAGATCGCCGAGTGCCTTGTCGCCGTGAATGCGTGCCCAGCCGAACCGCTCTTCGACCACGGCAAGCATCGTGCCCTCGGCGATCCGACCGATCGGATAGGCGACCGTGGCGCTGGCATCGGAACGGACGAAGGCATTGCCTGCAGAGACGCGATACCAGCGAGTGGTGCCGGTGGCGTCCCCGGCGTCGGTGGAGGGTGTCGTCGGAGACGCGGCGCCGGACTGCCCGGCAGGCGTCGCCGCCGTCGACCCCGACGGCACACCCGGGGTCTGGATCGGTTCGGCAAGGGACGCCGAGAGCAGGGAGGGCGCCGAGGTGGGGGTCGAGCCGACAGCAGCGACGATCAGTACGGCGAGGGTGATGGGCGTCATGCGCGGATGCTACCTCGTCGGCGGATTCGCGGGGCGTCGACGCGACGGCGAAGAGCGAAAGAGACCGGGTCCCGCCGACGTCGGTCTGACCACCTTGGCGCCCGACCGTACGATTGGCGACCCCTCGTCTCGATGCCGTATCGAGCACGAGCATGCTGCGACGCCCGACCGGTTTCCCGATGCCACGACCGTCCCGCTCTCACCTTCGCCGATTCGTCCTGCCGCTCGCGATCTGCGCCGCGGCCTCGGCGGCCTCGTGCAGTCGCCCCTACCGGGCATCCCTCGCGGATCCCCTCGAGCAGGTGGTGGCGGAGACGGCGCGACGCGAGGCGCTGCCCGAGGCCGACGAGACTCCCATCGTCGCGCTGGAGGTGGCGGAGACGCCCGTCGAGGAGGCGTTGGCTCCCCGCAGGGCGGAACTCGATGCCCTCGGTCCCCAAATCGAGGATGGGGGTCCTCGCCTGGACGTGGGCCGTGATCTCCTCGGATCCACGCCCCCACAGGCGAGCCTCGGTTTGCAGGAGGCGATCGCCGCAGCAGTCCGGAACAACCTCGGCGTGCAGGCCGCCCGCATCGATCAGGCGATCGGTCAGGCGGAGATCATCAAGGCCGAGGCGATCTTCGACGCGGTCCTGTTCGCCGGCACCGGCTTCGGGCGAACCGACCAGCCCGGTCAAATGGTGCTGGTCACGCCTCCGGGTGGAGGGCCGGCGGTCGAGGTCAATCCGGGGGGCACCGACAGTCGGCTGTTCGCCTACGAGGCCGGACTGAGCCAGTTCCTGCCCTCGGGAGCGACGGTCTCGGTGACCGCGGCGGGTGGGCGAAACGAGAATCTCCTCGCCGGACTGACCTTGTCGCCCAACCCGGCGTGGGACAGTTCGCTGACCTTGGCGCTGGAGCAGCCGCTGCTGCGGGGATTCGGCGGCGACGTCAACACCGCGCGGGTGGCGCTGGCCCGCAACGCGGATCGCCGAAGTCTGCAGGCGCTTCGGGAGCGCCTGCTGGCGGTCGTCGCCGACACCGAGGCGGCGTACTGGACCCTCGTGCTTGCTCGGCAACGCCTGGCGATCCGGCAGTGGCTCGTCGAGGTCGGCGAGGACGTGCGCGACATCCTCGAGCGGCGGCAGCAGCTCGACGTGACGCTTGCGGACTTCGCCGACGCCGTGGCGACCGTCGAGAGCCGCAAGGCCGAGGTGATCCGAGTCCGCCGCGACGTCGGCGTCGCGGTCGATCGCCTCAAGGCGCTGCTCAACGATCCCCGGTACCCACTCGGCGCCGAGACCACCATCGTGCCCGCGGACTGGATGGTCTCGACGCCGCTGGAGTTCGATCTCGCCGAGGTGCTCGCCACCGCGGTCCGCGAGTCGCCGACGGTGCAGCAGTCGCTGCTCTCGCTCGACGACGCCGCGATTCGCGAACTCGTCGCCGACAACGGGCGACTTCCGCAGCTCGACCTCGCCGCGGAGATGGCCTACTTCGGCCTCGGTGGCGACTTCGGCAACGCCTGGAACGAACTCGGGCAGGCCAACTTCATCGACTATGTGGTCGGCCTGCAGTTCAGCCAGCCGATCGGCAACCGGGCTGCCGAGGCGGAGTACCGGCAGGCGAGGCTGCGGCGGTCCGGCGCGGTGCTCGGCTACCGGCAGGCGATCCAGCAGACGGTGCTTGCGGTACGGATCGCCCTGCGCGACGTCGTCGCGGCGTGGCAGCTGATCGGTCAGACCCGGGCGTCGAGAATCGCGGCCGCGGAGAACCTGCGGGCGCTGCGGGTGCTCGAGCGCACCCGCGCGAGTCTGACGCCGGAGTTCCTGAACCTGAAGTTCCAACGCCAGAACGGCCTGGCCCTCGCGCAGGCGACCGAAGTGGCTGCGTTGGTGGAGTACAACGTCGCCATCGCCAACCTGCAGCGGGCGATGGGCACCGGTCTCGAGATGAACCGCATCGAACTGGCGCTTCCCGATGCCGGCGAGAACGTCTCGGCGGAGGCTCCGTGACGACGCCCGTGCCCCCGGTGGCGTCGGTGAACTCGTTGCCCGCGGACGACCAGTCGATCCTGCTGGCGGCCCAGTGGCTGCGGCAGGGGCGGCTCGTCGCGTTTCCGACCGAGACCGTCTACGGCCTCGGCGCATCATGCACCGACGAGTCGGCACTCGCCCGGCTGTACGCGTTGAAGGGCCGGCCCGGAGACAACCCGCTCATCGCCCACGTGGCGACGCCGGGTGAGGTCGGTCTGGTGGCGTGTCCCACGCCTCGCCAGGCAGGAATGCTGGCGGACCTTGGCCGGCGATTCTGGCCGGGGCCGCTCACCATGGTCCTTCCTCGCGGGCCCGGCATGTCGCCGTCGGCGACCGGCGGCAGGGACACGGTCGCGGTGCGGTGTCCGGCGCATCCGGTGGCCCGAGCCCTGCTGACGGCGTTCGGGGCGCCGATCGCGGCGCCCTCGGCCAACCGTTCCGGCCACATCTCGCCGACCTCGGCGGCGCATGTGCTGGCCGACTTCGCGAACGCCTCGGAGCTGCTCGTGATCGATGGGGGACCGAGTCGAGTCGGCGTCGAGAGCACCGTCGTCGATCTCGTCGCGGATCCGCCTCGCCTTCTCCGCCCCGGCTCGGTGCTGCCCGAGCAGCTCGTCGAGGCGCTGGGCGAGATCGACACGACGCCCATGTCGGCGCAGGGGGCGAGTCCCGGCACGGCGGCGCGGCACTACAGCCCGCGGACGCCCGCGCTGCTGCTCGACCTCGCCGGTCTTCGGCAGGCGCTCGCCGAGCGCCGCGAACCCTGCGCCGTCGTCGCCACCAGCGATCTCGACGTGCCGCGGCCGCACGGACGCATGTCCATGCCCAAGGACGCCGAGGCGTACGCGGCCCGGCTCTACGCGGTGCTTCGGGAGGTGGATCAGGCGGGCTTCTCGGCGATCCTCATCGAACGCCCGCCATCTCGCGCGGGGTTGTGGTCGACCATTCTCGATCGACTCGAACGGGCGACCACGACGGCGTGAATCGGCGGCCGCTTCGCGGGGCCACAAGGCGGCTCGGCCGACCGGTCACCAGTTCCGCATGGGAATTCGAACGCCGGTTCGATCGGCGCACTCGCGTGCGAGGTCGTAGCCCGCATCGGCGTGACGAAGCACCCCCATCAGCGGGTCGTTCGAGAGCACCCGCTCGAGCCGCGCCGCGGCCTCGTCGGTGCCGTCGGCCACGATCACCTGTCCGGCGTGCTGACTGAAGCCGATCCCGACGCCGCCGCCGTGGTGGAAGCTGACCCAGCTCGCACCGCCGGCGATGTTGGTCGCGAAGTTGAGGATGGCCCAGTCGCTGACCGCGTCGGTGCCGTCGAGCATCGCCTCGGTCTCGCGATTGGGCGAGGCCACCGAGCCGCAGTCCAGATGGTCGCGGCCGATCACGATCGGCGCCTTCACCCGACCGTCCCGCACCAGCTCGTTGAAGCGGAGACCGGCCTTGTCCCGCTCGCCGTAGCCGAGCCAGCAGATCCGGCAGGGGAGTCCCTGGAAGGCGACCCGTTCCTGGGCCATGCGAATCCAGCGGTGGAGGCTCTCGTCCTCGGGGAACAGCTCGAGCAAGGCCTCGTCGGTGATGCGGATGTCCTCCGGATCTCCAGAGAGCGCCGCCCAGCGGAAGGGCCCTCGACCGGTGCAGAACTGCGGACGGATGTACGCGGGCACGAATCCCGGGAAGTCGAAGGCCCGCTCGACGCCGGCGTCGAGGGCCCGCTGGCGCAGGTTGTTGCCGTAGTCGAACACCTTGCTGCCCGCATCGAGGAACCGCAGCATCAGGCGGACGTGTTCGCCCATGCTCCGCATGCTCAACTCGGTGTAGCGATGTGGGTCCTCGGCCCGCAGGCGATCGGCCTCGTCGCGGGAGAGACCGTCGGGGTAGTAGCCCTCCAACGGATCGTGTGCGGAGGTCTGATCGGTCAGGGTCTCGGGCACGATCTTCCGTTCATCGAGACGCTTGAGCAGGTCCACCGCGTTGCCGAGCCAGCCGATCGAGATCGCCTCGCCCTTCGCCTTCGCGTCGAGGGCACGGTCGATCGCGGCGTCGAGGTCGTCCTCCTCGACGTCGAGGTAGCGGTCGTGGATGCGCTTGGCGAGACGTTCGCGGCACATCTCCGCCATCAGGCACACGCCTTCGTTCATGGTGATCGCGAGCGGCTGGGCGCCCCCCATTCCGCCGCAGCCGGCGGTGACGTTCAGCGTGCCCTTCAGCGATCCGCCGAAGTGCTGGCGGGCGCACTCGGCGAAGGTCTCGTAGGTGCCTTGGAGAATGCCCTGGGTGCCGATGTAGATCCAGCTTCCCGCGGTCATCTGGCCGTACATCATGAGGCCCTTCGCGGCCAACTCGTCGAAGTGCTCCTGCGTGGCCCAGTGCGGCACGAGGTTCGAGTTGGCGATCAGGACCCGCGGCGCGTCGGGATGGGAGCGGATCACGCCCACCGGCTTGCCGGACTGGACCAGCAGGGTCTCGTCGACGCCGAGCTCCCGCAGACTCGCCACGATCGCGTCGAAGGCCTCCCACGATCGGGCCGCTTGCCCGCGGCCGCCGTAGACCACCAGATCCTCCGGACGTTCCGCGACCTCGGGATCGAGGTTGTTCATCAGCATTCGCATCGCCGCCTCGGCGGCCCAGGTCCGGCAGGTCTTCTCGGGACCGCGCGGGGCGCGGACGACGCGGGTGGTGGTGGGATCGATCGTGGTCATGGGCGAAGTCTAGGTTCCGCCCCCACGACCCGGTGCCGTTCCGGCGGACCTGCCGGTCGCGTCGGCCTCGGTGGTCATGCCGGGCCGAACGCGCCCTCGCGGACGAGACGCTCGATCGTCGCGATGTCGGGCGCGGGCGGCCGGTCGCCGAGCAGACGCGGCACCGTGGCGCGGATCCGGGCGTGGGCGTGTTCGACTCCGGCTCCGCTCCTCAGCGGTCGCTGGAACTCGAGGCCCTCGGCCATCACGAGCAGTTCGATCGCCACCACGCTGCGTACGAGATCGACGGCCGTCCGCAGCTTGGCGGCCGAGGTGGCGCCCATCGAGTTGTAGTCTTCGATCCCTGCGCAGGTGGGGATGTTCGCGACCGAAGACGGCGAGGCGAGCCCCTGAAGCTCGTTGCAGCACGCCGCCGCGGCGTATTGGGCGATCATCAGGCCGCTGTGGAGTCCTGGTCGCGGGCTGAGATGCGGGGTGACGGGGTTTTCCGGATCGCCGGCGGTCAGGAGCCAGTTGATCCGCCGTTCGGAGATGCCGGCGACGTGGGCGAGGGCGATCGCGAGGGTGTCGAGGGGAATCGCGATCGGCATGCCGTGGAAGTTCGCGCCGCTGAGGGCCACCGCATCGTTGCCGGTCGAATCGGTGAAGAGCAGGGGGTTGTCGGTGACCGCTCCGAGTTCGGCCTCGAGCGGCACGCGTGCCGCAGCGATCGTCTCGCGAGCTGCGCCGATGACCTGAGGAGCCGCCCGGAGGCAGTAGGGGTCCTGCACCCGAGGGTCGTTCTCGGCGTGCGAGGGAACCACCTCGCTGCCTTCGAGAAGTCGCTTGATGCGGGCGGCGACCTCGATGGGGCCACGCTGCCGACGGATCTCGTGCAGGCGCGGATCGAGGAATCCGTCGGTCGCGCGACAGGCGTCGATCGCCATGGCGGCGGCCACCTCGGCGGCGGCGAGGACTCGATCGATCTCGACGAGGCACAAGGCGCCGGAGGCCGCCATCAGGTGGGTCCCGTTGATGATCGAGAGGCCCTCCTTGGCGGCGGGGCGGAACGGGGCCAGTCCGACCTCGCGCAGTCCATCGCCGCCGGAGACCGGCCGCCCTGCGAGCGTCGCGTCGCCTTCGCCAAGCATCGCCAGGGCGACATGGGCCAGCGGAGCGAGATCGCCCGACGCCCCGACGGAGCCTCGCGACGGCACCACCGGAAGCAGGTCCGCGTCGAGCATCGAGAGGATCAGTTCGATCGGTTCCGGGCGCACTCCGGAGTGCCCGCGGGAAAGGCTGGCCGCGAGCAGCAGCATCATCCCGCGGACCAGTTCGGACTCGAGTGGCGGACCGACACCCGAGGCATGCGAGCGCAGAAGGTTCGCCTGCACCTCCTCGAGCTCCGCCGGTTCGAGGCGCACTCGTGCGAGCGATCCGAATCCGGTGTTGACGCCGTAGATGGCGTGGCCCGCGGCCAGCGAACGCTCGAGCAGACGCCGTCCGGCGAGCACGGCGTCACGGGCCTGCGGTGCGAGCACGGCCCGGCGGCGGCGGTGGGCGACATCGTGCACCTCGGCGGGCGACAGCGGCGAGCCATCGAGGAGAAGCGGGTCGAGTTCGGTCACCCTGCGAGCTCCTGGGCGGGTTCCTGCGGAATGGCCACGGCGTGATCCGGCTGGATGCTACGACGCGGTCTTGCGGTCTGCGAACCCCGGAGTTCCGCGACGACCCACGCGTCGCTCCGAGCTCGCTGGACCCGGCCGAGGCGGATCTCGCGGAGAAACGGGACCGGATCGACCGATGCCGGACCCCGTCCGAGGTCGATACTCTCGACGAGGGCGACGCGGGTCCCTCCACCGTGTCCGCCGAGCCGCAGAAGATCCAACGCCCATGCTGAACGCCGCCATCCGCAACGCCATCTACTTCGGATCGATGCTGCTCGGCGCCCTGCTCGTCGGGGGGACCGCCGGGTCCTTCATGTCCGCGCGAGGTCTCGCCGGCCCGACGGTCTCCTTCGCGGAGAGCCCGACCCGAGGACTCGTGCTGCTCGGTCTCGCGCTCGTGCCCGCGACGCTGCTGGCGATCGTGGTGGGCAGGATCTTCAACGCGGTCGTCGGGTGCTTCGTGGTGGGCACGGCGATCGCGGGCCTGTCGATGCGGTTCGGCACGATCGAAGACTTCGTCTTTTCGAACGGCAATCCCGCGGCCGCGGCGGTCGAGACCGTCGTGTGGGCCGTGGTGGTCGCGATCCTCTCGCTGGTGGTCTTCGTCGGAAGTGGACCGCTGCCCGATCTCCAGCGCCGTCGTGGTTCCTGGCTCGCCGAGCTGGCCGATTCCCGTGCCGCGATCTTCCTGGCGGCGTCGGCGATCGCGATTCCGGTCGTGTGGCTCGTGGTGCAGACGCCCGCCAAGGGGCAGGCGCTCGGTGGGACCATCGCCGCATCGGCCGCGGCCGGTTTCGTCGGTCGTCTGCTGTCCCCGAGAACCCAGCCGATCCTGCTGTTCGCCATGCCGGTGGTCGCCGGAGCCGCCGCGATGTCGATGGCCGCCTACGGCGTGAAGGGCGACATCGCCACCGCGTTCGTCGACGGCTCGCTCTCGCGGCTCGCCTACCCGATGCCGATCGACTGGGCGGCCGGAAGCCTGTGCGGCGTGGCGATCGGATTCGGGTGGGCGCGAGGTTTCGTCAAGGAGGATCCGGCGCCGGCTCCGACGCTCAAGCGGGCGATCCAGGGCTAGATCGCGTCGGCGAGTCGGGCGACCGTCGAATCGGGCCGATCCGTGCGCCACGAACCCATCGCGTGCAGTCGGCGCGGCGAGTCGGGAACGCTCCGTTGGCGTCGTATACTCGCGGCCATGCCACTCGTCGTCACCGGAACCGTTGGAATCGACACCATCCACACGCCCTCCGCGAACGTCGAAGGCGTCGCGGGAGGCTCCGCGGCCTACTTCGCCGCGGCGGCCAGCATGCTCGGGCCGGTGCGGCTCGTCGCGGCCGTCGGAGGGGATTGGCCGGACGAGCACCGGCGAGTCCTCACCGGCTTCCCGAACGTCTGTGCGAAGGGACTCGAAGTTCGTCCGGGCAGCAGGACCTTCGCCTGGGGCGGCCGATACTTCGACAACCTGAATCGTCGCGAGACGCTCTTCACCGAACTCGGCGTGCTGGAGGAGGCTCCTCCGCCGGTGCCTGCCGAGTACGCCGACAGTCGCTACGTCTTTCTCGCCAACACCCACCCGGCGGTGCAGCGGCAACTGCTTGCGGGCTTCCCCAATCGGGCGCTCGCGGTGGCGGACACGATGGACCTCTGGATCAACGTCGCCCGCAAGGATCTCCTGGCGCTCTTCGAGGAGCTCGATGGGGTCATTCTCAACGACGAAGAGGCCACGCTGCTGACGGAGATCCCCAACGCGGTCTCGGCGGCGCGGGCGATCGTCGAGATGGGTCCCAACTTCGTCGTGGTCAAGAAGGGCGAGCACGGTGCGGTGCTGGTGCATTCCGAAGGGGTCGCCACGGTGCCCGCGTTTCCGGCGCAGCTCGATCGCGTCGTGGACCCCACCGGTGCCGGCGACACCTTCGCCGGCGGCATGATGGCCCACATCGCCAAGTCCGACCGCACCGACTTCGAGACCCTCCAGTCCGCGTTGGCATGGGGCACGGTGATGGCGAGCCACACCATCGAGGCGTTCGGTCTCGACGGGATCCGTGCCATCGACGACGGGGACCTGAACACCCGGCTGGAAGAGTTCCGGCGGGCGGCGCGGATCGCGTGATGCCGC
>Ga0075481_10001071_pt1 | contig 10606 bp, 14 predicted proteins | sample DEB08_DNA_11_FD_76337 | JGI IMG/M metagenome (GOLD analysis project Ga0075481, IMG submission 76337) | Aqueous microbial communities from the Delaware River and Bay under freshwater to marine salinity gradient to study organic matter... | ecosystem: Environmental > Aquatic > Marine > Coastal ... | reverse complement strand
ATCGCGAAATCGCGATTTAGTCGCGAGTTTTCGCGACCACACCAAAAGTCGCTAAACTCGCGACCACCGGACCAAAGCGCTGTAGACTCGCGACAGTCGCCTTGAATAGCGTAGACTCGCGACGTCGCCGTGATTGCGCTAAACTCGCGACCATGCGCCAAAAGCAGCTAAACTCGCGACCATCGCCATGAACGCGCTAAACTCGCGACCATGCACCAAAAGACAGTAGACTCGCGACTATCCACCAAAAGACAGTAGACTCGCGACCATGCACGAGATGCCCGTGTTTTCGCGACCATCGCCGTGATGTCGCTAAACTCGCGACCATCGCCGTGATGTCCGTGTTTTCGCGACGTCTCGCTGTGAATACCGAGAAATCGCGACTTCAACGCCAAAAGACAGTAGACTCGCGACCGTTGCTGAGAAGCAGCTAAACTCGCGACACTGGCTGAGAAGAAGCTAAACTCGCGACCGTTGCCCAAAACGCAGCAAACTCGCGACCGTTGGCGAGAACAAGCTAAACTCGCGATCTACACTGGCCAGCACAGGCTGGCGTTGAGAACGGCGTAGACTCGCGACCATCGCTGTGAATGCAGTAAACTCGCGATCATTGCTGAGAGCAGCGTAGACTCGCGACCACCAACCAGAACCAGCTAAACTCGCGACCATCGCTGTGAACGCAATAAACTCGCGACTACGCGAGAAGAAGCTAAACTCGCGACTATGCGAGAACGCAGTAAACTCGCGATTCGCCTTGAATGGCGTAGACTCGCGACGGACAGTGAAGACCGTAGACTCGCGACTACGCGAGAAGACCGTAGACTCGCGATCAGGACCGTGAATGCAGCAGACTCGCGAATCGCCATGAACGCCGTAGATTCGCGACCAGTCAGATGTCCGTAGACTCGCGACTCGCGATTTCTGGAGTTCTGTTTCTGGATTTCTGGATTCCGACTTCTCAGACTAACTTCTATCTGTCCGCGTCCCGACTTCCCGACTGCCTTCTGGATCTGGAAGAAGAATCTTTTTCAAAACTTCCAAATATCCTCCGGATCCAAAGGACTCCCCAAGTCTGGAAATCTTGGCCAGATCGAGGGAGGCCGTTCCGCAGATTGCCTTCTTTCCCAAGGCCCTCCGAGCATGCCAACCATTCCACACCGGCCCCAACTTCTCCCAAGCAAGAACCCACGCCGTTTGAGATTTGTGGTGCCTTAGAACCACCACTGCGTGTCCCCCGTGGCTGCACCAAGAAGTCATGCGCTCTGCTTGGTGCGGTTTGAGATTTTGTAGCGGCCAGCGGTCACCCTTTGCCTCTTTGGCTTCTACCATCACCGCAGCCCCTTCGGTAAGCAGGAGGTAGTCTGGTGGCCCTTCCTTCTCGTACACCGCAACGAACTGACCACCGCGCATGGATCGTATGATCCGCATGTTTGGTGGAGTGCGAATAACCGCAGCAAGGCCGCTTGATTCATACCGCTGGTGGTACATCTCAAGCATCTGTTCCCACGCCTTGCCACGGTTCGCATGTGTCATTTGACTCTCTTCTTCCTGCGCTTGCGAAATCTCCACCCGTCAGCGTTGATGACAAGCTCAAGGTTCATCATCACCATCATTTGCAGGATGATGCTCCAAGGCGGCTTGCGCCCATCGGAACCAGTCTTGTACTGACTGCATGACTGTGGGCGAATCCCGATCAGCGCAGCAATATCGGTGTTCCTGATCTTTGGCATTTTCTTTTTCAGCATGCCAGTAAGATGCTTGAACATCTCATTGAGAGGCAGGTTGCCATCTTCACGAACCGATTCCAAAAGTGGATCAAGCGACTTGGTTCCCAAATCTGAGACAAGGGGGGGGTCCTCTGTGATCTGAACAGGGGGGGTTCCGCTGCTCTCTGCTGCTTGTTCCATCTTGCTCTCCTTCGCCTGCAAAACAGGCAGTGACATTCGTGTTTTTGAAATACGAATACTTGTTCTGTAATCCTCAACAGGGGGGGATCTCTTCTCTGCTTTTCTGCGCACCACAACGGGCATCAGCACTCCTAAATCAGCGTTGCTGCAATGTTCATGGCTTTCCTCGAAGCACCCCAGCGAGACATTCCAACATGCTTGCGGCACTCGCTGTCGCTGAGTGAAAATGCACGCGCAAGCAGTATTGAGAAGTCATGCTCTCCAGCCGCACGGCGAATCATCTCCACAGAACTCTTGTTCTCAACCTCGGCGTGCGCCTGCTCGTCCGGAAGCAGGTACAGCGTGTCCGTGACGAACTCCTTGCTGCTACGCCGCTTCTTGTCTCGGAAGTAACTTGAGACGGCTCTGCATTGTTGGTTGATCCAAGTGGTGGGGGAGCTCCGGTTCGGGTCGTAATCAAACGACCTTCTGGCGAGCCTTATGACCAGCTCCTGATGGAAGTCTTCTCGCTCTATGCCACGCTTCTTTGCGTGGTGTGCGGAAGCACGGCTGATCAAGGATGCGTTCTCAAGCACCCAAGCCCAGCCAGTCCTTACTCTTGGGTCAACCATCAACACACTTGTTCCAGTCGAACGGGACATTGATCCATGGGCCTTCGTGAGCGTCGCGCCTGTACTCGTCGGTGCCATCGTATTCATGGGTACAAAGGTTGAGGATCCAGGACTCTTCCTGCCCGATACTCTTCCAGCCATGCGCTGTGCCGGGGGGAATGTGGACAAAGCGCGGCCCACGCTCCGCGTCCAGCACAACAGTCTGCACCTCCCGCTCTCCGTGGCGGCAGCAGGCAACCAAGACTTTTCCGCGGACACAGACGAACCGGTCCATCTGGTGCATGTGAAGATGCCACGCCTTCACCACACCGGGTGCGGTCGTGCTGATGTAGACCTGTTGGACCGGCCCTGCTGGCTCGGCGTACCAAGAAGCCCGGTACACTTCCATCAGAGAACCACGCGCATCCAGATGCCACCTGCCGCTCGTCACCAACTGACCTTCTTTGCAGTCGACCTTTGGCTTGTCGAAAACAATGGGCTTCTCTGAATACTTGTCATACCCCTCTGTGTAGGTCCTGTACTCTCCTTCGTCGTACTCGTACCTGCTCATCTCCCCTCCTTCATTGGGATTATTTCTATTGGTGGCCGGTAGCCGAACCTCTCGACCCACAGCCCAGAAAGTACCTTGTAGGTGTGATTGTCTGGTGGATGACCACCGTTTAGGATTTTCCACACTGCAATGGAAACAGCAGTGTAACGACTTCTTGTTACGGCGCAAGGCCCCCCTCTACTACCGCTGCCGTAAGCGCCCGCGCCCGTGGCCAGTGAGTCACCATACAAGGCCCGTAAGCGCCCGTCTAGCGCGTTCCACCGTGCCGCCCATGTGGCCAGCCGCCCAAGGGTGTCAGAAGCCAGCCTGCGGCCATTGTGCAGGCTTATCTTTGCGTCCTCCATGGGCCCGCAGACCCACGGCAAGTTCGACAACGGGGCCAGTGAAGACAGTATTTTGAGAAGTCGCACCTTCTGCGCCGCCGTACTCTTGCTCGCGAGGAAATCACGACTCATGCTTTTGCCGGTTTGCAGAAGGCACAGTAGGCGAGAAGAACGCAAATCCGCTCGTCCTCTGTGGCCTTGGAAAGGAAAACCGCCTGCGCCTGAAAAGCACGGCGCAGGCGGCCCTGAAAGCTACCGGGTTGGAAGGGCTGCACCAGCCTTCTCCTGTTGCTTGTCGATGTCCGCGTACTCGTCGCAGATCTCCCGCACCTGCTTGGAAAACGAACCACCGTTGACCGTGAGCCCGAACACGCGCAGCCCGCTCTCCTTTGCCTGCTGCAAACGCTGGAGTTCCTCCTGCGGCAGGCGGGTCTCCGACGAGCCACCATCCGTGACGATGACGAGGTCGGCCCGCTCCTTGGTAACTCCAAGCTCCATATCGAGAGCGTAGCGAACAGGCTGAGAGAACGCCGTGCCGCCAGATGCCCTGAACCCAGCGATGCGCAGCACCATCTCTACAATGCCGCCCTCCAGTGGCGTTTTCTTTGCTGGATCTCGGCGGTCGAGGCGGAACAGCTTGCCGGAAGCATCCAGCCGCAACACGGTACCGACTTGACCGTTGAAGGTGATGACCGTGTAAGGGCGGCGCTCCTTGGCGGAAATGGATGAGAGCGTGATTGCCACAGCAGATGCCCACATGATGGGATCGCCACCCATGCTGCCGCTGGTATCGAGAAGCAAGATCATTGGGCCACGGCCCTGATTTTCCTTGCCCTCCAACTCGTACTGCTGCATCTGCGACTGGACGAGCTTCATGATTTGCCGCTGCCTGAACACAGGGTTGCGCATCATCGCCCTCTCCGCGCCAAGCATGAGCGAAATGTCCTTGCCCGTTGTGACGCCGACAACACTGCCAACGGACTTCCTGGACTTGACCTTGCGCGTGGCGCTGTTGACGCGACGAAGCCTGCCGGCGACCTGCATGACCCGCTCCATGAGGGAGTCCTTGGCCAACCGCTCTGCAAGCTGCATACGGCGAGTGTCGTGCTGCTCGTGAGACTGCGGAACGCCCGCCATGCCGGGGATGTTCCCGAGACCGGCACGCACATTGGCGACCTCTTCTGCCGCATCCTGCGCGGCTTGCCGCATTGCGAGCTTGACCGCTGCCTCTGTGTCTCCCGCCTGCTGCTTCGGCTCATTGCTTGGGGGAACAGGCAGACCAAGCGACTGTGCAAGATCCCGCTTGCGCTGGCGTTCCTTGCGGGCCTCATTTTCCGTGGCCTTTGGAAGCTGCTTGGAGATTGCTTCTGCCAGCTTGGCTGCTGCAAGAGCGGCAAGGTCAGGGTCACCGACAACTTGCTGGCGCAGCCGGGAGAACTCTTCCATGCCGTCCAGCAGCGAGTGAGACTGCTGTACAATCTTGGAGCCCGCTGCTGGAGTGTCCAGTACGGCTGGCTCCTTGAAGGAGTACAGCCGGGAGAATATCTCACACATGCCAGCACGCGATAGGTCGTGAGCACGAGAGCGTTCCCGCGCAGCCTCGGAGCCGGTAGCGGCATTCTCCACAAGGCTGCTGGCGTATGCTGAACCCAGCTTGCCAGTCTGAGAGTTGAGAGCGGCACTTGCAGAGAGCCGTGCCTCGAAAAGAGAAGAGGCCCAAGAGCCGACATTCCTTGTCGGGCTACTTGGGCCTTGAACTTTGTGGAGCGGGTTTGCCACGGTGCCTCCTTGTTGGCACAAGCAACATAACCCGTTTCCGGTTATTCCGGGCGCTTTGTTTGCAATCAAAGCATGCGCACTGCGACCCCTTTCCTCACTCCAGGAACGGCGCGGAAGAGGCTTGCCGCGAGCGGAGCTTCCAGCCCATCTACATAGTAGACCGTTTCCGGTGGCACGATGACTTCTTGGCCACCAAGACCAGTAACCACACCCTTGCCGCCAATAGCGAAACTTTCGCCATCGGGAGCCTTGTCTGCGTTCTGGCTGCGAAGGAAATCAAGAACAACCGAAAGGCTACCGAACCAGCTATTTCCCTGCATGTTGTTTCCCCTTTTGCTCTACTTAGAACCGCGAGAGCAAGCGGCTTGGTGAATGTAGAACCGGAAGCAGGATGCAACCGGCCCGGGGGAATGTGCGGGGCAGAACACAAGCCGTGCGCCGCACCACGCACATTCCCACCTGCTTTCTCAGCGCTTTTCCTTGGCCTCGAGACCGGCAGCGACATGCCTTGCGCTGTCTCGACTAAGTCCGCACATCACTGGTGTGGCCATGCCGTAGAACACGATGCCGCGATGCCCCTTGGGAAGGTCACCCTTGCGGAAGACTGCCCAAGAGTACATATCGTCTCCGTCGTACTTCTTGACTGTGTAACGCTTTGCCATGACTACCTCCCTACAGGCTGGCAGCGTGAGCCGAAGCCCGCTGCATAGAAGTACGGTGTGCGCGAGAGACTTCTTTGTGCATGGCCTTGACCTGAGCCATTGCCGAGACAACCTCGTCGTTTGTGCGCAACTCTGGATGCTTGTCGCAATGCTTGATGATCTCAGCAGCCGCCGTGTCCAAGATGGTAAGCATCTCGTACAGATTGCTGTTGGACTGCTCGCTGATCTCGCCGTACCCGGAAACAGCCTCGACCGCGCCGCGCAAGGTTTTGGAAACGAGGATGAGGCCCGGAGCAGCGATCTTGCTAATGATCTCAAGCACCGCCGCCTTCTGTTCGTGGTTGTCCCACAGCGCATGCTGAAGCACCAGCAGGTCCGCAGCAATGACGGTGTCCCGGCCCTCCAAGACCGCATGTGCGCGGAGCAGGTTCTTGCACCAGCGCCAGCGGCGATCTGAAACCGGCTTGTCCAGCGCAGCGTTGACCTTGTCGCGGATCTGCCGCACCTTGCTGACAATATCCATTGGCACCGGCACATTGCGGACAACGCTGCGAAGCGCATCCAAGTCGCCGGGGTCGAAGCGAGTGGAAACGCTGACGGGCTTGTCCGATGCCCAGAACGCCTCGAAGGCGTCGCCATCCACGATGTACTCGGTGTGGTAGCGCAGCAGGAAGCGATCATAGAACGCCTCCAGATTGCTGCCGCTTTCCGGGTAAACATTGGTGCTGGCGAGCACGAACTGGAGCGGGCACTTTACCCGCCTGTCGCCCTCCAGAAACACCCGCTCGTTGATGATGTTTTGCGTTGCCTGCATGATGCCGGGATTGCCATTGAAGATCTCGTCCACATACGCAACCTCCGCATGCTGCAAGAAGTTGCTGGAGGCGAAGCGGTAGCGGCCCTGCTCGAACTCCTTGGGGTCAAGCATCCCGAACAAGCTCTCGGGAGTGCTGAACGGAGACAGCGTAGTCTCAAAGTAGCGAGGCTCGAAGGTGGGGTCGTCCGTGCCGTAGATCGCTTGCGCGAGGCAACGAACCATGAGCGTTTTGGCGGCACCGGGCATCCCGATGACGATGACGTGCTGATTGGTGAGGGCACTGAGCAGAACGCCGTCGATCTCGGCGTTACGCTCAGTGAGCTCCTGACGCATCTCAGCCCGGAGGGCTTGAAGATTGCGCCAAGAGCTGCTGGCTTGAACGGACATTGATTGGCTCCTTTGCGGGCGGGTTGCGTGGCCCGCACACAAAGCCTAACCGGCGCTAACGGTTCCGGGTTACTTCTTTGCCGGAACAAAGCGCCGTTCAATCAGCCCACTTGCGCTGCACAATGAACCAAACGAGCTTATCCAGATGCTCCACATAGTCGATCCTGTGGTCGTCTCCGTCACCAAGCCACGCGGACCAGAAGCCTATGTCTTCTTCGATCGTAAGGTCGCACCAGACATACTGGTGAATGCGAAACTCACGCTCCCCATCCAATGCTGCCTTGTAGATTCGCCAGAAGTCTTTCACATCTTCTTGGTACTTCCAGCTTTTCATCTCTTCCAAGATGCTTTCCTGCACTGCTGGCAAAGCTGCCTTCCCTGCTTGTCTTTCCATCTTTCCCCCTCACATATCCGTGATTGCATACCGGGCGTTCTGACCAAGACGAGAATACATCTCCTTGATGCAAAGCTCCCTTTGCTCCTGCGAGAAGATGCAGATCGTGAACTTGACGCCAGTTTTCTGGCAACTGTAGTGAAGCACTGCTGGGCGGAAGATGTCCCGCTCCTCACGCACACCCTTCTGCTTGCGGTCGCGGTTCAAGAACACGATCTGCGCAATACCTTCCCTGTCCTCGCTCTCAAGATACCTGCGGCCATCCAAGAAGGTCATGTAGTAATCGTGCCCCTTGCGGGCCACATACGAAGCATAAGCCGAGATAACTTCAGCCTCCGTGACGTCACTGCCCTTCGCAGCATTGATCTGCTTTGCGTAGAAAGCGAATAGAGTATTCATAGAACATGCTCCTTTGCTTGCCTTTCTGAGCAGGATTGCTCACCGAAGCGGCGGAATAGACCCGCCGCAAGGGTGAGCAGCCCTACCAAGCCACCCGAACACCAAAGCTGCCGGGGTCGCAGTGGAAACAGCCGCCGTCTCCACATGCGCTACAGCGAACATCGTGCTCTTCTCGCACCAGATCCTCGACTTGCTTCTTGCGGTAGTAATCAAGGAAAACGGTCCTCTGCCCGTTGCGCGTTGCCATTGCCATGACCGTGTCGGCAACCTCTTCCGGCGACTCGCAGGTGGCGTTTGTAGTTCCACCCCCGCTGGACGGGCCGGTCACGACAGCGTGTTCGTAGCCGTTGGCTTTCCACTTGTTGGATTCTGCTTGCACCCGCGCTTCCCGCGAGACAGTTCTGTCGACGGACTTGATACGCTCTTTGCAGGTAAGGGCGAAGATTGTACGCATGGTGAACCTCAGAGGCTGGAGGGTGCGGGCTGGTAGGACTTGACGGCGTACTTGCCATCGAAGCCGATCCTGTCGAGCATCTCGTCCCATGCCGACTCGTCCGCGGAGAGGTCTGCGACCGGGACTTCCACCTGCTGGCCGTTGTGCGTGTAGGAGAGGGTGTAGGGCTCGAACGGCTCCTCTTCCTCCACCATGCTTTCGTGCTCGTCACCGCACTCGTCCAAGAAGCGAAGCTGGTGCGGCGTTCCGTGGCCGTACATGCTGCGCATAAGCTGAAGCTCGTCGAACATCTCCGTTGTGCTTGTGGTGCGAAACTCGAAAAGGCTCCCGGCGACCTTGTAGCTGAGAACCTGAACCATTTGTGCTGCCATTGTGTGCCTCCTTGCAACAGGCCCCCACAAGGTAACCGGCCTAACCGCTTCTGTATTATTTCTTTATTTGAAGTCGCTTTTGGCAGAAGTCTTTGTCAGCATGCCGGCGTGTGCGCCCACGGGCAAAGCCGTGAACGCAAATAGATCGCCCTGTGCGCCCCTGTGCCGCGTTCCAGCGCTTTGCGCATACCAGCAGGCCACTGTACCTTCCAGAACGCAGCACAAGCCAAATACGGGCCCCTTCCAGAGAAGCAAGTGACTCCAAGCAACCAAAACCTTCAACCCCGCCTTGCCACTGCCATGAAGATTGCTTTGGCGGTCGCCATGTTTACGATCTGCTTCAAGTTGATCCTGTAGCCAAGGAAGTCATTTCTTCTCAGCTACAGACGCAGAAGGGGCGCGCGGAACAAGCCACGCGCCCCCAAGGCAAGGAGCCGGAAGGCTACATGCTGTCCAGCGCAGCGGCGAGAATATCTACAGCCTCTTCCCTGTCGGCGGGCACTTCCAGCACATTGCCGTCAGCGTCCCGGCAAAAGCCGTTCCACGCCTGCTTGAACACCGCCTCCGGCATTGCTGCGATGGTGGCGCGGCGGGTGGAGGCGCGAACTCGACCGGTGCCGCCGCCACCGGTAGAAGTGGTGCCAAACTCCGCGTCCTTTTGGTCAATGAGCTCCTGCGCACGCTCTCGCAACTCCGCAGCCTTTTCCTGCATGTCCGCCAGCGAGACTTCCAGGGACGCGGTGTAGAGCGTGATGCGCTGGTTGATGCTCTCGAAGCGCTCCATGACGGACTGCCGCGTATCGCTGCGCACAACACGGGACATATCCATCCAGCCATCGACCAGCTTCTCGATACCCTCGATCTCGGTGGCAAGATTGGCGCGGGCACCACGCTGGATTGAACGCTCGAAGCCCAGACCAGCCGGAATACCGCCACAGCTGAACTCGAAGGTTTCAACCTTCTCAAGCGCCTGCTGCACCTTGGCGATCTCTTCCGCGTGCTCCGAAGGCAGGAACCACCACCCCTTCTTGATGTGGAAAGCCGCCTTGCACGACTGGATGGCGGGCATCACGACATTGCCAACGATGGTGGAGCCGTCGTAGTAGTGCTGCCGCTTGTGGATGAGCTTGCGCAGGGACTCAGCGAACTTGCTGTTGCCGGGCTGAATCCAAGTGTGGGTGCCCGTGCAGTATTGGAGCAACTCCCGCTGCTCGTCGCCCGTCTCGCGCTTACCCTTCCGGGCGGCGTGCAAGATGCCGATGTAGATATCGGAGCCCTCCTCGGAGGCGATGCGGCTGTTGACCTTGGTGCGCAGCGTGTGATTGAGACCAAGCGAGATGTCGGAACGGACCTCCTGCTTGTTCCAGTCCTTGACTGCCTGACGCAGCGCCTTGGTGGGGTCAATGTCGGGGATGCGGGAGGGGTCGCCACCAGCCATGCCGACAATATCGCGGAGCTGCTGGGGAGTGAGCTGAGTGCCGTGGTACTCCCACCAGATTGAGAAGCCACGACCCTGAGCCATTTTGCCAACGATCTCAGTTGCCAGAGGGGTGATTACGAGGTTGCTCATGATTGCTCCTTTACAGACTTGCGACTTGAGCAGTTGCGGCACCTTGCCGCTGCGGACACCCGTTGCCCGCCCCCAAAGGGTAACGCCAAAAAAACATTCCTGCTGCTTTCTTTACTACGGTTGCCGTTGCGACTTTACGAACACTCTACGGCAACATTCCTTGAATACGACTCTTCTCAATGCAGTTGTCACCAATCAGCCGAACCCTGCCCGCCTTCGTTCTGCACTTTGCCAGCGTGCAGTAGAAGCGACCGCACTCCACCGTGAACATGCGCGTTTGCTTCGCATGCGGGTAGACATACAGACCAAGAACAGGCTGATCGGAGGATGCTTGGTAGAGGTAGATTTCCTCCCTTCCCAGTTCCCGCAGAACACGCTGCGT
>Ga0075481_10001067_pt1 | contig 10621 bp, 4 predicted proteins | sample DEB08_DNA_11_FD_76337 | JGI IMG/M metagenome (GOLD analysis project Ga0075481, IMG submission 76337) | Aqueous microbial communities from the Delaware River and Bay under freshwater to marine salinity gradient to study organic matter... | ecosystem: Environmental > Aquatic > Marine > Coastal ... | reverse complement strand
CCCTCAAGCTTTCCAAGTTCAGAAATGCAGGCAGTATCGAGCAAAAATCAGATAGACCTTTCTCCCACTCCTGTCAGTCAGTCATTTTCTCGATGTGCATTTTATCTTTCGTTGCAAACATAAAATTGAAATAAAATGAAATCGAAATTTTCGCTCTGTGAAGGATTTCACGTGTGAATCTGCGCGTGTGGGGAAGCTGAGGTAGGCCTGCCTGTGAAAATACAGAACTGAGGAAATTAGCAAATTAATCACAGCCTCGATGCAAAAAATACGAAAATAAGCGATAATACAACACAATTAAGCAGCTATTCTGATTAGGTTTGCGCAAAAAGGAGAATTAGCTTGATTCTAATCATCATTTACCCGAGAAAAAAAAACCTGACAAACTTAGTATCAGACCAACTAATACAGACTAAACTTATTGGGAACTTTATAATACCAAGCAAACTTACTAAGTCATATGAAACCAACCAAACTTAGTAGGAACTGCAATGTAACCCATTAAGTTTATGACGTTTTACTAAAACCGAGCAAACTTACGTGGAACCTTAATTGGTATCCTATGAAGTTTCTTGGGACGAAGCATTTGATAAATTTGAAAGTTTTACAGTGTGATGACTTACTTACTTACGGTAAAATGAATTATTTGAAGATGAAGACAGTTGAGTGAATGTAAAATTACACAGGTAATACACGCACTTATATTGTAAGTCAAGGATATTGGAAATAACCCGACCAGAAAAATTATGCTAAGACTTATAAGCATTTGCTATGCAAACTTAGAAAAAAACTTATAAGCGTATGGCTAAGAGAACACAAACTTGTAATAATTTATAAGCGCTTATAAGCTGCTTATAAATTATTACAAGTTTGCAAAGAACTTAAACTAACTGATAAGCGCTTATAAGTCATTTATAAGCTTTAATAAGTGAATTATATGCGCTTAGAGGTTTAAATAAATTTACTAAAAATCTGCGTAATGCAATGAAAGTAGTTTTTTTGGTCTCTCTGTTAAAACAAATGAGCTATTTGTTAAGTCATAAAATATCATAACTCATAAAATGACTTAAACATATAAACACTATATTTTTCAGACGTTTTTCCATTGGTTAAAAGATGTATCTAGTGGTTAAAAGATGTAAGCCCTAAACAGTTGGCCATTCCTAATAACATGGCTTGAAATTTTTTACTAGGATCGCGCAATTGGAATTCAATTTTATGATAAAATTTATTCTAGATGTGAAAATAACGTCGGAAATTAAAAAATATCAAACAATCGCATTGCAAGGAAAATAAAATTTTACTCTATAAACAAAATTCCCAACAAATGTTTTTAGTTATTTTGTTTCAATGCAAAGGTTGACCGTATATTTCAAAAATGTTCGTTTTGCCTATTTTAAAAGATTTTTAAACTTGTGTTAGCCGTTAGCATTTCCAATTACATTTGATTATATTTTAATATGTAAATCCTATGATATTTTGTTCCTATTATGAATCTCTTTTTTTAATTTATATTATTGGCTTTGAGTTAAATTTATAGCAAAATGTCAATGTACATTTTGTACATTTGTACAATCTCTTTTTTTTTAATTTATATTATTGGCTTTGAGTTAAATTTATAGCAAAATGTCAATGTACGTGTATAATACAAATTCTGTCCATGCTTGCCTACTTACACAGTGTTTAAACGTTTACCTATTGCATCAATCATTTTTATCGCGCATATTTCTCTTTCATGCTCCTTTAATGTAGCTTATGTTAGTTTCCTATTGAAAAATTTATTCATTAATTTATTTTATTCGGTTTTTTATATACACACTTAGGCTTACTGCTTATATGGAATACATACGCTGTCTCAACGCTGTGTTCCACTCAGTTATCCTCTTAACTTCTGACCTATATAAAACTTGGTTGTAAGCGGTTTTAGAATCTTGTATTGCGACCAACCAGTCAATTTAAGAATGTTATCGCACGATGTAATGGTTAATCGGTTAAACGCTTCTCTGAATTACGTGTTACAATTTTCATTTAATAATAAAATAAATACTTATAATTGGCAAGGAACAGAAATGAGCTGATCGTATTTAGTGTGGCTATCTTTTTGAACCGTTAGATAGCCAGATTACCGTTAGATTACCACCAAATGTGGAAAAGGCACAAATGTGCATCTCGTATATAACCGTTAATTTGCACTTTGCTTTTTGTTTTGGGTGCCGCCTCCTAGAACAAAATAGAATAGAAATAGCTATATTCCAATATAACAGACGCATTATGTTTAACATAACATAACATTACAGCTCTCAGATGGGAGACTGAGGCTGTCAAAACGCCCGCTTGTCAAATGTTTACAATAAAGTAACGAAGGAAAGATACAAAAGTATGAAAGAGAAGGCACAAACTATTTATTTATGAGATATATATTACACAAACGACGGCCTTGAAGGAATGGGAATCTGGTTAGAAATATTGCTGATAGGCAAGAGATGTGTCAGTCCACGCTTAAATGAAGAACTCCGAAACGACAAACGTTCAATTAAAGTTCGCTACTCATTTTAGCAACTGGAAAATGACAGCTTTTGCTTAACTCATACCTTTTGACCAGATTCTTTGCGCAGGTTCTGCACTCAGTCAACGCAAAGACTACTTTAAAAGTTTGTGTCGCGAAAGATGCCTTTAGTTCTAACTTTTTTACTTTCACTCCAATTTTATTTAAATGGACTGCGAAATTACTCGGCAAATGAATATAAAAAAAAAACTATATGAGATACAAACGACGGCATGAGTCATAGTTTGCATGACTTATCTTGTCTTTTATTTCTTTGTCAGTGTGCTAATTTCGAGTTAATTTTTTAGCGTTTTACACTTGTCTTGTATTGTCTTCTAGTGGTAGTATGCGGCCGGCCTTATAGTGCCCCTTATAAAGTATGCACAATTACACGTTTTCTTCAATTACGACTTAAGGATACGAATTCAGGATACGACTTTACAGGTATAGACGTTTGTTTTTAATGTTATCTTGAATTACAAACGGACGTCTATATTTCAAATAAAGGAGTGGCTTTTAATCAAACGATCACGGCAGGGCTATTTCGGTAAATGGACCTATTGTGTTTTGTGGTAAAAGCGACCGGGAAAATTAAATATTGTCAGCCTGTGATACTGGAGTCAAAGTACCGGTCATGTTCCCTTCTAGTAGCTAGTCGAAATTTTGGATAAAAGCGACCTGGGCTGCGGTAATTACCGCATGCACTAAATTTGAGAAAGAATTGCCAGTTGCTAAATTTAAGAAATAATTATACCGTTACATAGGCCAACCTTAGAAGGGAAACACCCACATAGGGAACTTTTAAAAAATGATCAAAAACTTATTGTCGGGCTATTTATTTGAAATTATACGCGCCATAAAGATTTATAGTCAAGATTCAAATGACATTTTAACCCCGTCACACCTCTTTTACTTCGATTCTGGTGCCTTTTTAGCCACACAAGACATCTAGATCTTTCTAATTCGCTTTGGCGCTCTGTCGGCAAAAAAACCTGGTCTCATAAGTTGTAGATTTGGATTGTTTCGTTATCAGCGAGTTCATGTTCCATTAAAACATTCTCCAGCTTATTGTAGAATTCAAGTAACAAATGGACCCGCCTCTTGAATTTTACGAGAGACCACCTTTTGTTCAGTACCTTTCAAGTACATTGACGGATGACACTTCATCAAGTCGTAATATCTATCCTTCCGTGGAGCACTCTTTGGCTATGGATATGATATAGGTTTCTATGATATGGTTTCTATTTCCAATTTCCAGGTAGGCCTACTCCACTACCATAATTCGCAGTCCTTTCTTCGACAGACCAAGACTGGTATTGAAAAGGTAGTAGGCTTAGTTCAAAAAAATTGGTTCCCAAATGGAATTCGATTAGAAGGCAGTGACTTGTCAAATGCGATGCTTTATTCGTGAACTCCAAAACACTTGGCCCAAATAGCCTTAGTTCAGAAATTGCTAGCCGGTCCGAACGAGCGTCATTTCACGCCAGCCGAATTGTCACAAAAGACTCACCTGTCACCACTCACGCATTCTGCAGTTGGGGCAGAAAAACGAAGAAGTATCGATCGCAGCGCAGTGTATGTGCACTGCGCCAATGTTATTGTTCGGTGCTGCGAGCTGCAGCCAATAAAAACACAGAAGGCAGCCTATAGCCTTGAGAATTAGACGCAAGGCGTCTTAACAACCGAATTGAGAGCTACAATAATACCTCGGCCAAGGAGTTCTGCCTCACTCGTTGTTTTCGTCCTGGAACATACCGTATATTCTCAAATAAGAGCCCCCTCTCAAATAAGAGCCCCTCTCAAATAAGAGCCCCCCTCTATAACCCAGAAAAATAATAAGGGCCCCCTCTCAAATAAGGGCCCCCTCTCAAATAAGAGCCCCATCGTCAATAATAGCTCGTTGCACTAGCCTGATCGTGGGATAGTGATAGGCTAATGATAACACTGCTGCTCTGAAGAAACGATAAAAGGTCAGAACAAATGCTTGCGAGTGGTAACTATGGTGATAAAACTAGAGCAGGCGCTGAACGTCAGTCGCTATTTTTAGCGTTGATTCATTACCAAGTTTGCTGTTGCGCGCATCGTAAATCGTATTTTAATAAGGGCCCCCTCTTAAATAATGGCCCCCTGTAAAAAAAAAACAAATAAAAAATAAGGGCCTCGGGGCTCTTAATGTAGAATATACGGTATAAGGGATCACACCACCGCCGTGGTTTTGAATTGCAGTCTCTGGTAGGCCTACTCAGTATTTATTTTTGTTACCCCTAGGCCTACCTGCTTGTATGGTACTAACGAACAGCACGTATGGCCTACTACATGTAATAGTCACTGTAGGCATATAATACACCAGATTTTGATTTCTTTTCAGCAAGAGATGGAAAAGCGTGTTAAAGTTCCAGTGGAAAAGTACAAGGCTCGCGGAAATGGTTACTTATTGGTGTACTTTGATGACGGTGCCTATGAAATAATCCACAGTAACCACTCACTGTTACCCAAAGACTTCGATTATGATAAAACGGAAATCAAGTCCAAACTAACGATGAAACCTGGTTTTGATGCAATTATTATTGCAAAATCAGAATCAGAGGACGATCTAAAACTGGCCGCCCGACGCCTATCAAGCAAACTTGACTATGAGAGAGTGAGCTTAAGTGATAGCTTTGGGTTCCTCGATAGGTCGGCGAATCTTTCTCAGTCTGGCGATGCGACTACATCCGAAGTCACCGTAACTGAAGACCCAGATGTGGAAGCGGACGCGGAATCGGACGCGGACGATGAGGAGGAAGAAGAGGAGGAGGACAAACTAGATGCGGACGAGAAACTCGACGTTTCGATGGACGTTTCGATCGCTAAACAGCAATTAGTTTTGATGAGAAGACAAATGCGAACCCAGAAACAGATTTTGAAAGAATTGAAGACCATCAAACGATATTTAAGGAAGGGAGACGTAGAAACCAAAAAGCCAAAGGAAAACATCACACCAGTATTTTATAAAGGTGTTGATGTTGCGAGCCTTGGTAGTAGGAACTTCGACCCCAGTCAATTCGGAGTGACGCTGGGAAGATATTTTTTTAGTGATGACGAATTAGAAAAAAATATGCTCCATCCGAAGCGACAGTCAGGAAGACCTCCACTCTCACCCGAGAGATCCCAGCTGTTCACGAAAGCCATAAATAGTCGCTTCGGGGCTGATGCTTTAGAAGAAGCTGTCAGAGCTGTGAACAGTCTAGGGAACGACCTAAAGAAAGGCCGTAGAAAGCGCCATTAGTGAACGAAACTTCCATACTTTTCAAATGACTCACTTCAGATAATTAAACGAAGTGTGATTTTAATGAACTTCTCATTTTCTGTACTGACGTTTTATCTTCATTTTATCATTCGATATTATTCACATACTCACATATGCTTGTTTATTCAACGAAGTCGTGCATTTCTTTTGTAGTTTTCAATTACGGTGTAAATTTGTTATGTCAATATCATTTTTGCGATTTAGTTTTGCGCTTAGATATCGGTTCTCATTTTCGTTACATACTTTGTTATTTCACATTCTCGTTGTACGTTCTGTTATTACTCATTTCGTCATACTTGTTCATTCATGCTTTCACTTTTCATAATCAGGCCTAGTGTTTTCGCAATATTAACACTTTCATATTATAATAGATTTAAAAAACGCTTTGTTCTTTGTTTTCAACCATGTACATTACTGTATTGGTATTCTATACTCTAGCAGTTTTAAGTGATGCATAAGTACGAGCGTTTTACAGGGCATCACAGTAATCCATAGTCTTGTGTATTACGGCAGTAATTTGCTCTATGAATATGGTTGTAAAAAATCTTAATCTTTCCTCTGATGGCCTCGAGTAGGGGAAATGTATGGCTGAGCGGGACAAATTCATGCATTTGGCACATTCATTTATTGGAGTTTTCAGGTAAACGAAGGATCACTTATAATCAAGTATAGCATGGCTGGCCACAATGACCATGACAATGACCACAATGGACACTGGCTGTCCATATCTAAAGAGAAACAAATTTTGTTGACTGTTTATTGAAAATGTCGTGGATACTCGATGGTGCACTCTGTCGTGGAGCCCAAGTCTAAGGTCTTCGCTTGAAGAATCTCATTCTATTCAAGTAATAGGTGCACACTCGTTCGTTCGAGTCAAGTCATTTTCCATCATGAAATTTTAAATCTGTTTCGCAAACCAGTGTCGGGCATATTCGTGCACCCACCCGGATGAAGACAGTAACGTTATGTCTTGTGTGTCAGAGTATGGTAATGTCACGAAAGTTGTATTTGTTTTACATATCCATATTAATCGTCTCTTCGATGAACCGGTAATGATATTTGTTTTACGGTTTTACCTTTTCAGTTCAATATGCCAAAACGGAAGAAATACTTACACGGTCAAATGAAGCGTAGAAAAGCTACAAATCTTTCTGATGACAGCAGTGATTCTACAGACCCTGAAGACGCATCTGAACCTGGTAGTCTGTCATCCACCGCGGAAGTTTCTGATGCTGTTATAGTTTCTGATGTTATCATTGATAATGAAGTACAGGTAAGTTGCAATCATATTTATTGGTAACCGAAGTCATTGTAACTTGAAATAATGACATTATCTATAAATTGATACTATTTTATACATATATCTTTGATATAGGCCTATTGATACTAAACAGTTTATTGTTTTCAGGACACCAATGATTTTCATCCACTCCGTACGTCTTCACCAATACCATTTGATGAAGGAGAATCTGTTCTTTCTCGGTCATTATCATCGGATTCAGACTCTTCTTCTGAAAAGCTTTACGATGGATCCAATATTTCTATTGAATGGTTCGATGCCAAGATAGCTGCGCTTCAAAGTAAACACAAGATGTCAGATGCATGTGTTGCAGATGTTTTACTCACAATGGCTTCTATCCTTCCTTTACCTAACAATTGTCCGACGATGAGTGCGTATAAAGAATATGTGAAGCCTGAAATTCAGCCCGTAACAATTCCCATCACTTCAGGTATTTGCTATATTCTTCCTTTTGACGAAATTGTATCGAACATTTTGAGAAGACATCCATATGCAGTAAACCTGCATCATGAGAGACTTGGTGGTTTGAGTGACATAAAAGATGGAAGTCTATGCCCAGAAATAAAGTCCAATGTTCTTTATTTTATCATCAATACGGATGGTATATCTCCGATTCGCTCAAGAAATCTCCATGTATGGCCAATCATATTATCAATGATCAATTTGAAGCCAAACCATCGACGTATGTTGAAGAACCTTATACTTGCGTCTTTATACGTGGGTGAATCTCAACCAGTTTGGTCTGAAATTCTGCCACATGTTGTCGCACAAATCAAATCTGGAGTGGAATTTGGGCGGCTTCATTACGCTTGTGAGATCGTCTGCTTGGTTGCTGATATGCCAGCTAAAAGTAGTATTTGCAATATTCAACATCCAACCGCCAAGTAAGTTCCATAACCATTTGAATGATCTCATTGAAAAAGAATCCTTATCCGAGAATTTTTTAATCGAATCATAAAACTTCACTTTATGTAATCAATTTAATTATAATGATTCATGCATTTACTGTACTATCATAAAATAGTCGCGCAATAGAACACGCCTGCGATTAGTTTCATTTAAATTTTCTGCATGCTTTGGTAATCGTATAGCTCTATGTCATGTTACGTACAGAAGATGGTTAATTTAAATAATTTAAGGCCAGTTCACTCGAGGTGTATTTTGACGCGCATCTCAAGACGCGTCTGAACTGAACTTGCGTTTTGATTTTACGACCCGTGCGTCTAACACAAGACCAAGACACTTTCTTCATAAAAAACTTGTGCGTCGTCGCGTGAGGGAAAATGAGGCTCCAACTAATCACATATCCATCAGAAACTGGTTTGAATGTCTCTTGAAAATATTATTGTATGAAGGTTGTCATCAATTTTGCGACTCATATGCTTGATACTGGCATTATTTGCGCTTATTTTCTTGTGATGAGTTAATCTATTATCATCACTGTAATTACTCGAATTGGCAGTATTGATAACTCGCAGATATGACAAGCTCATGGACCACTACTTCCGTACCTGTATGTTAGTGGTTATAGGTGCCTGTACTGAGTTTTGCACGTAGGCTTCATCAGTTCATGTATGCAGTATAGCAATTGATCACCGACCTGTTAATTACACGCCTTGCCTTATATCATCCATCTGTCTCTTTCAGATTCGCATGTCCAACATGTATGGTTGAAGGACAATATCACAGAGATTTCCGAAAGGTGGTCTATTCAATCGAAGACGATATCCCCTTAAGAACTTCTGAAACTTACAGACGACACCTGGAAACCGCCGCTGACTCTGGTAGACCAGTCTATGGTATTAAGGGGCCATCTGGTTTGAGTGATATTTTACGCATTCCCGATCAAATTCCTTTCGATCCCATGCATTTACTATACATTGGAATCAACAAATCATTACTAAATGCTATCATGAAATACAAACTTGCGAACATGGAAACATTATCCTCCTTCATTGATGCGATCAAAGTGCCCCATTATTTCCGGAGAAAGCCAAGAAGATTCATGACTGAATATGGGCTTTGGAAAGCTCAAGAACATAGACATTTTTTGCTCTTCTTTGCTCCTTTTGTTTTTCTCGATGCCTTCCGGAATTCACTTAATGATGATACGAAACAATTGTATTATCTTTTTCACCTCTTGTCCACTGCTGTCTATCTTCTATACGGTGAAAATATCAGCGAGTCTGATATATGTGCAGCTGAAATTTGCATTGGAGAATTTCAGAGACGCCTCGTCGTTGTCTTCGGTGAATCTGTCAAAACTGTGACACTGCATGCTCTTCGACATCTCCCTGCACAAGTTCGAAATTTCGGACCGTTGTCTGGTGTTTCAGCAATGCCGTTCGAAAACTTGAATCGACAGCTGAAGCAGAGTGTGACTGGAACCCGCGGTACTGCTGCTGCGATGGTTCATCGATACTTACTGTTTCAATCTGTTTCCGAAAAAAAAGTCTCTTATACAAATGTACCTCAAGTTCTTGGCAATTCACAGCCATTCAAACGATTCAGGGTCGGACATTTGGTTTTCCATACATTTGATTATGGGCGAACACTAAAATCTGCTTCTTATTTTGCATATTTGTCGGATTTAAAAAGATTTGTCAAAGTAAGAGGCATTAACTTTCATTCGCATACTGACTTCTCCATTGTTTGTCGAAATTATGATTGTACGGCATTGTCAAACATGTCTGATTTGCTTCATTTGCCTCAACAAGTGTTCCGAACTTTGCGTTGTAAGTCACCGTTTTTTATTTTGACGAAAGGTGACGTCGAGGCTTACGCACCCTCAATTTTTTCACATCATGCTTTGATAATCAAGTTACGAAATTCACCCCAACATGGCGGTGTGAAAATATTGAACACTTTCGAACACGATTAATCTTCCCTCGAAGTATCTTTGTAATTGCGTTTTGATGATGGTATTTTTATTTTATAGCCTTCTGTAATTGTGATTCACTCTATGTAAACCCTTAATGATTTGCATTTATTATAAAAATCAAAAGATGAGCACGTATGATTTTGTTATAGATTGTACATCTGTGTAGTTGTAGTGGAACTATCTTTGATATTACTTGTATAAGTAGCATTGAAGTTGTGAAATATGTAAATTACCGATTGAGTAACTCGTCTGAAGTAAATGTACTGGCGCTCTGTAAGTCGTAAATTATCGTCAGATCTGTGGAATCTAAAGAGTATATAGAATTATATAGACGGTTAAACTGGCTGAACTGAACAGCAAACCAACTAAACTTACTGGGCTAACCCAGATAAACCAACTAAACTCAGTAGGAGACCAGGTAAAACCAATGAAACTTACTAGGCTAACCTAGTTGTACCAACTAAACTTGCTAGCATACCAAATAAAACCGACTAAACTTGCTAGGATACCAAATAAAACCGACTAAACTTATCAGGCTACTTGACAAGTTTTCATCTGTCCTAGTAGGAAACTTAATAAGTTTACTCGGCTTTTTTTTCTCGGGTG
>Ga0075481_10001063_pt1 | contig 10630 bp, 10 predicted proteins | sample DEB08_DNA_11_FD_76337 | JGI IMG/M metagenome (GOLD analysis project Ga0075481, IMG submission 76337) | Aqueous microbial communities from the Delaware River and Bay under freshwater to marine salinity gradient to study organic matter... | ecosystem: Environmental > Aquatic > Marine > Coastal ... | reverse complement strand
ATTGCCGCAATTGCCTCAAAGATCACGGCAACTCTCCCTCTTTATCGTGTTTCTATTAAGCGATCTATCTTTGCGTCTAAGGCATCTAAACGGTCCATCACCCGTTGCATGTCTTCCCTGACTTCATCTTTACGTGCGTATTTTTCTGCGATACTCAGTTGGCACTGTACAATTTCCTCACGAGTTTTATTCAGTAAGACAGATAGACGATGCAATTCTGTGTGCATCTGAACGCCAAACCAACCAATGAGTCCTATAAAGGCGGATAGAACAATGTTCCAGAGCATCATATCCATTAGTTATGAACCTATATCGTATTTAGTCAAAGTTGAAGAAAACGGAGATCCTGTGAATAGACGGGTACCATTTAAATTAAACCCAATACTAGATATATGTCCATTCTGATAATCAGTAAAATCGTGTACTGTTGAATAGTCTTGCATATTAGTCATATTCCAAGGAGTATCAGCACCAAGAGTATTTTTCAATTGGTACTCTACGATTATGTATTGATTATCCATAATTCCAGAGACAAAAAGGCGTGTTCCTGTTGGGTTAAACGCCATACCCTCTGCCCTGAAATATATGGCGTTGCTACCGCTATTTGTGAAATTTGTGCTTAATGTTTCAATATCTGTTTGAGTAGCAGTGCTTAAATCCCAAGGCGTTGTTAAAGTTAGCTGGCGTATTTTAGGATATTGAATTTGATTGCCGTAGGAAGAAGATGTTTTATCAATATATAAAACAAAGAACTGCAATCCGTCACGAGACATATAACATGATGTAGCACGATAAGCAGTTAAATACGTAACATCAGATATATTATATGTACTAATTAATGTCGGAGCATTACTTAAATTACCGGCACTAGCTAATTGATACGTAGCGTACCTAACTGTGGAATCAATCTCATAACCTTCTACTAACGCTATTTTTGTTTGATCTGGGCTTAATGAAATTCCACCAATAATTTCGGTAGACCCAAAAGTACCAAAGAAACTTAGATTTTGACTTTGTACATAGGAACCAGATATAGTCCCACTAGCGGCAGTAATATTACTTAAAGAATCTGAGGGACCTAAATTAACTTTATGTATATATCTTGTGTTAGGGGACGGGCAGTCTAGAAAATAAAGATAATATGCATTGTCAGTAACATGCATGTCGCCTACAGCGTAATGGATAAGGGATGATCCTAAACCTTCCATGATTGTGTAGTTGTCTTCCGCTCTTGTAAAAGACCATGTACTTACGTCGAAAGAAGACCCAGTAAACTTAAAAATTAATTGAATGTCTAACGAGCCTACATAGTAACCATCTATACAAGTTAAGTATTTATTTTTGTATTTATCATAAAAAACATTGCCCCAGTAATAGCTGTCTGGATAATACTGCCAACCAAATTTAGGAGGTATAAAATCATAGTCAGTAGGGCTGATTGACAGAGTAGTTACATCATAACTTGAACTGAGCGTTCCTGTTTTAATAAAAGTAACATAGGTACTATACGATGTAGAATAATCATACTCAATAAAATTAACACGATCAAAGCGCACATCCATGCTGTACCATTGGTAATTAGCGAAACCGGAGCCAAAGTATGTACCTGAAGAATTCACTAATGCAAACGAAGTTAGGTCAATCCCACCATAGGAATATGTGTCAAAAGAAAGCGTATAAATTTTATTTGCAGACTCTTCACGGATAAAAATTTCATACTCTCTACTGCCGTCTATGTTATATTGCGTTTGATTAACATCAAAGCAAGATGCATTCGTAGTATATGTCGAGTCTAAATAGCGGCCTACGGTAGTAGTGCTGTCTGTTATGTCATACGAGTCAGTAAAATAATATTCAACTAAACGATTATCAGAAGCCCCAGAATCAAATAGCACAATTAAAGTATTGTTAACTTCGTCAGTGTTTATAAATCTAAAGTCTACAGGGTAGTCACTACTGCTGGATAGCATTGCATTATCAGTTGCTAACGTCTTGATGTCCCTGTAAACATGAGAGTACATTGTAGTAAAGTCATACCCAGTCGATAGTCTAAACCGATGGATATACCCGTCTTCCATTAATACAAATAATTCACGCCCACTATCATACCAACGGAAAGCCTGCATATGATGGTCTTCTTCCGTACCACCGCCAGAGTATTCTTCTGAAATATCAATGTACGATTGAACACTGAAAAAAGGTACGTCAGTAGCCGCCTGCGTTAAGTCGTAGCCAGTAGTATCTGTATTGGCCGCCGCCATTTGCATTAAACGGGATATTGTCATGACATGTTTTGTCCAGCGGCAAATCCGTAATACGTAGTTCCGCCATCATGAGTAAAGAATGTGTACACATCAACTGCACCTGTAATTGCAGTCATTGCCGGTGGAGAACCATTAACCCAATACACTGCGCTGGGCCACGTTACTGCGTATGTGCTAGAAGCATTCTGTGTAATAACAACAGTAAATCCTTGAGCGGTACCCGTTGCAGGAGGATTACTAAAAGTAAACGTGCTGGCACCTGTAAGGCTCAACGTAAAGACAGAACCAGCAGTCATATCTACCGCTGGAGTAGTGCCCGATAGAGCAACAGTGTTTTCTGTGTAAGCATCGGAATCAATCAACGCCGCACTAACATCACCTGTCAGATCTCCTGTAACATTACCAGTCACATCGCCAGTTAAGTCGCCAGTGACATTACCTGTAACGTTGCCTGTTACAGCACCGGTAAGTGGGCCTACAAAAGAAGCTGCAGTTACTGTAGTCGTTGAATCAATTTTAGCCCCTGTGACAGCGTCATCAGCTAAATGTTCGTTATCAATAGAACCTGCTACGTAGTGTTGCGAGTCAATTGCGTCATTAGCAATACCTACAGCAGTTAACTTAGGACCATTGCCTGCACTACCATTGTGGTTGTGCCCAGAAATTCCAAAAGCCGTTTGAATAACGTTAAATTCATTATTTAGATCGTCGGCACTGATGACTCCCCCATCGACGATTCCTTGAGTGCTTTGTCTGGTGTATCCAGTCATTTTTTATCTCCTACTCGCTGCGGCAAGCTCAATTGCAACAGAGTCAATTGTAAAGGGTTGTGTGTTACCTAGAGAGGTATACTCAAGAGACACAACAAATCCAGAGCCTGTTACTTGTTTTCTAAGGGAAACTCTTACCGCATCCCCATACACATGTGTTCCAGTGATATCTTCGTCTTGTACAGTACCACTTCCGTACTCAGCAACCCCATATATACCGATAGGTAATCCGTTATCCACTAAATCAACAGTGTTAGACAACGAAATAGGGTCAGGCTGAATTACGTTAGAAGCTCCAAAGTCGTAGTCTAACGCTACTTGCGCATTAAAACTTCCGTCAGGATCAATGTATGTATGTATAGTGTACAAAGTCTTACGAATTGTTGGGTCTTGTATTGTAAGATACGGAGTAAAAAATGATGCGGGTATGTCGCCCCCATCAAAAGTGTTACCCTGCTCTAAGCGATACACATATCCAGATTCGTTTCCAAAAAATATAAATTCTTCAGAAGAAGAATACTCACTGTACGTGGAGAATGCTTTAATGCCACGGGTTTCAGCCCAAGCAATGTTTTCTCCACCTTGACTGGCGAACTGAGTACCGATTATACCTGGAGAGTTGAATTCAGCTTCAGCAGATCTCCACCCAAATATTCTGTATTGGGATTTCTTACGCAACACAAGGCTTGAGAATGCAGTGTTACGATCTACAAAATCAGTTACTTCATTTTGAATTGTTTTTGAAACTGCGCCTAGGCCAATATCCCCAATACGATCTGTACCTGATAACATACGAAGTCCATCAGGTCCAAGGAACATAACATCACCACCAACTTCTTGAATGGTATCTGGCTCAACACAACCCAAGTCTGCGGAAATAGGTTCAAAACGAAAGCGTGTAACTTCTTCAGTGCTTTCTACTGCGCTGTGAATAGAAGTTTCTGTAAATATGTACAACACATCACGGAAAACAGCGAATCCGGTTATAGGAGATTCAAAGCGTTTGCTACCTGCTCCTAATGCAGCAGAAAACCCGTCTACAGTATCTGTTTGAAAGGCACTAAAAATAAATGTTTGACCATTCGCTAAGATTAAAGTATTCTTGTATACTCCCACATGGTTACAACCAGTAAAATCACTAGGTAACCCAGTCATTTCTTCAAATGTAGAGCCATCGTACTTAAAAGGTTTATTAGTGCCGTCTACAACAAATAACTTATTTGTACCATCAAAATTGTACTTTGCGAACCTTACTTTGTTATTGTTAGCCCCAAAGCGGTATGTATCTGTAGAAACTCGTGTCCAAGCTCCTCCGCTGGATTTGTACAGTTCGCCGTTACCCGTCGAGTCATTGTTACGTGCGGCGTATACTTCATCTTCATAGTAAGTAATACCACGAATTAACGCATCTGTAGCACCACTAACCTGTGTAGTAGAGTACTTTGTATACCCATTAATGCGACGATATCCACCTTCAACAGAGGGTTCAAAATTACGTAGCTGTCTAGCACTTCCCGGTAAATTTGCTCCCTGTTGTACTGGTGATAAATTGGTTATTAATCCGCCACTAAATTCGACAGGGTATGTCTGCCAACCGTCAGCCATTAGTTAACCCTTACAACAGGATAAGAAGAAAGCTTAGATACTCTAGTATCCGTTACATTAACGTAGTCATTGGCTACAATACTGCGCATTGCCTTCAAACCTTCATCAAACTTTTGCTTTGCCATAGTTGCAGATTGCGCATTATCCCTAAACATGTAGCAATGATACATAGCTCCATCAATGATAATGTGTTTAAACATCTCTGGGATAGTAGGTACATCATCGTACAGATTTAAATCAGCAGGGAATACAAAGTACTCCATTTCTAATGTGTACTCTTTGTCAGGCTTAGGTGCGATAACGAAGTCATTTGTTTGAGTACGAGCAATATAACGAGGAATTCCCCCAGCTAAATTATCGTTTAACTCGTCATCTAAATACGTTTTTACATATTCGTTGTACGTAATTTGAGTTAACACAGAGCTTTGAACTCCAAGTTCATCATCACGTAAGATACGTACAGTATCAAAATCAACTAATTTAGCGTTTTGTGGAATTGGGTATCTAGCTACTTTTTTATCTAATATAAATTCGCTAGAGTTGTGGTTAAATGGGTAGTTGTACTGTTGGTGATTAATATCTCTAATCGCAGCATTGATACTGTCTTTGATCGTAGAGTAGAAATTGACTGCTTCTGAAAAGTTAGCAGAGGTCAATTTAGTTTCATTTAACCGTCCACAAATTTCGTTGGTGAGCAATAAAAAGTTATACGCCATTACATACGCTCCCTAACTTTTAATTTAATTCTACGATTTGTAACAATAGGATCTGTAGTTTTTGCGGATTCTGTTGTGGTAATCTCGCATACTAGCGTGTACGTTTTATTAGCTTGGCCTTTTTCAAGAACAATTGTAGTTGTTTTGTTATCACTTCCTATGACAGGCGTTGTAGCATTACGCAATCCTACGGAAGAAAAAGTTAATGTAACGTCAGACGCAACAGTAATAGGTGCGGATAAAGTAATTTCAGGCCAATTTACTTTAGATGTAACATATACGTCTTCTGTAATGCCAGTACCCGTAACAAGATGCCCAACTTGTGGGATTCCAGAAACACCTGATAATTCTACAGTTGTTGAAGATGATACTGCGCTAGCAATACCTGCAGTTGCACTGTCATTTGGCACTAACACATCATTTTGGAAAACTTTACCAGCTGCAAATGTGATAGCAGTGCCGTCTAATTTTTCTATTTTCCAGGTAGCAGACGAAATAGTTAAACCTTCAGGATCTAAGTATCTAGACCAATCAACCGTGTAATCCAACTTCTCATCTGGATCTTTGTCTGGGAATTTAAATGCCATGTTATGCGGCCACCTTCACCGTTCTGTATTCTGGGGAATCTATGTAAACAATCCGTGTATTTTCTGGCTCAACAAATACAGTATTGGAAGTTGTTTGCTCAAAGTAGACTACATTTGTTGCTATAGGCTCTGCAAACGCAGTGCGTTGGAGTTCTGCTTCTACGTATATCGTAGATGAACGTGAATATAGATCTGCGTTAAAGTATGCTAACCGTAGTCCATATGCCTCAGATACAGCATCGCCAGCCACTGAACCTATTGCAGAAGAAATATCTCTGGCAACACTAACTACAGTAGCCTGACCTGTTATATCTACATCTGCTACATTTGCAAGCTTTTTCGGGACCCCAGAACTACTTGCATCACCAGCTACAGCCCCTGTCGCATTAGCAATGTCTACAGCGGAACCACTCGTTGTAGCATCACCCGCTACCGTACCCGAACCTACAGATACATCGACAGCGGATGCTGTAATCTCTGCGCTACCTGTTGATGTAACAGCAGTCGCAATGCTAATGTCTACCGGACCTGCTGTTACAGTTGCTGTGCCTGTTGTCGCAACAGAGGTGGCAATAGAGATATCTACTGGGCCAGCAGTTGTAGTTGCTGTGCCACTAACCGTGCCCGTACCTACCGCAACGTCTACGGCAGTACCAGTTGTACTTGCAACGCCATCCGATGTAAGATTGCGAGCTACAACCTGTGTAATTGCAGATACTGTAGCGTCGCCCGCTACACTTGCAGTACCTACAGAGACATCTATACCTGTAGCAGTTCCAGTACCAGTACCAGTCGTTGTTGCGCTACTAACTGAGATGTCCACAGCATTCGCTGTAGCAGTCGCTACACCAGTTAGGGTGCCAGCCCCTACAGCTATGTCTAGCGCACTACCTGAAGTCGTAGCGGCGGCTGTGACACTACCGCTACTAGGTTTGATGATGGTACCAACACCATTAACAGTTGCTTGCCCTGCTGATGACCCAGAGGCCAACGTGACTGTGGAGACAAACCCCTCAGCCGCAAAGGGAGCTTCTGCAAAGGCGTTGATACCGAAGCTCATCTAGTTAACTCTCTTCGACAGGTTCCGCTTCAACAGGTTGTTGCCCCTGTTGTTGCGCTTGCTGTTGAATATTCATGATTAAACTCATGGACGCTTTTGCAGGCAATTCGCCTAATGCGCCTAAAACCATGTTCAACTCGTCGATATTAAAGTTAATTTCAAAATTTTGTTCGTTCATAAAGTTCCTTTAATTTAACCACGGTAAATCACTAGCAGATATAATCTTCTTTGATCGCCGTTTCTTTTGGATAGCTGAAAGAATGCGTTGATTTAACGCTTCATCATCATTGTCTGTTAAAGTATTTTGTACCCATTGGATAACTTGCTCCTGAGACAAATCAGAAAAAGCAGTAAAATTATCGACGTCTAAGTCAGATATGTCAAGAGGTACATACCTCTTAACACCTGCGCTGACCCCATCTTCAGAGTCTACCCCACGCTTGAGTATCTCTACCATATACACCGCATCTGTTACTGGATCAGAGTTAATCGTCCTCATCCCCATAACGTGCCAAGAGTAAGTTATTGCCATCTCTATACCTCCTTACTCTGGCTTAGGATATGCGTCTTTGACAGCCTGTATCTTTGCCGCCATTTCTTCTGGGAACACCCCTGCATGGAACAGAGCGTCTAATTGATCTCCCACGCTAGGGTACGCAAAGGTTCTCGCATCTTGGTATGCCGTACTATCTTTTTCTGCCTGCACAACAAGCATTTCCGCCTCTACTTCTTCACGGGTAGGGATCGTGACATCTTCGTTGTAGCTGACAATGGTATCGTAGTCGTCGTCGCAAACAGAAAAATTTCCTTCTGGGCGCAGTCGCCTAAGAGCGTCTAACATACTCATAATCAATTAATACTCCATAACAATCATGGTTGAAGATGGCCTTGCGTAATAGTCTGTAGTATTAGTGTTTTGATGAGTTCTGTTTAAGTAAATAGCATAGTTTTGATAACCATTGGCTTCTAGCTGATAGGTTACTGTTGCTCCTGCGTACCCTATAGCAGATGCGCCTGTGTCAAAACACATCAAACTCATCGGAACGATTTGGTATTGCCCAGCGGTGGAACTTCCGCCGTAAATATTGAAACTTCCAGTTGCTCGTGATCTACTGCCATCAGCGTCACCAATATTAACGTAATAAGAAAATCCATCAATTGTGGCCTTTAAGCGAAGTTGAATTTCCCAATATTGACTAGCCATGTGGGCATTTATAAAAATTAAGAACCTAGAGTTATCTGTTGACATTGCCGCTGTTCGGACCATTGGAGTTACTGCGTACCATGTAGTAGCATTCCCCCCACCAGACCAAGTTGTCCCAGTGACAGTTGTCCAGATATTTTGTATTGAGCCGCCACCAGTAACAGCACCATCCGCAGTAAGTGTAAGATCGCCTTCAGAACGAATGATTAGATCGTCCCCCGCCGCACAGAAAATACCTTCTTCGTGTAATGCTTGACTGCTTGCATTATGAGCTATATTGCCAATAGCCCAAGTGTCGCCGTATAAAAGACTTTGGCCAGTAGTTGATCTTAATACGTCTCCAACTCCGCCTTCAACGACTGATATACCGAAACGCTTGTTTGTTGAAGCAACACCAGACCACGGCATATCTAAAATCATGCCGCTTTCTATTTCTGATCTATAGAACCCCGCTTGTAGTTTCAAATACTCAGTAGCGTCTGAGATGTTGACGCTTCCACTGCCATTGATATCTAAGTTGGTGCTGAAGTCTAGGCCATTTCCGATAATCCGGCCATGCATCCGAACTCCGGTGCTTGTGGTCTCTAGCCTCTCCAACCCATTGTGGTACAGCTTTGCATACCCGTTTCTTTGGAAATAGGCCATCCACTCGTTGTCAATGTCGTTAAATATTCCACAAGTGCTAGTTCCAGACCCCATGAAGGCCCAGTTGCCCTGAATATTGTAGCCACTCCAACCGTTTTTAGCGGTATCTGTCTGAACAGTCCCGTAGTCACCAGAAAGAAGATCCACACCTACTCTGAAGTTTGATGCACCATTATCAGTGTAGAAGTAAGTACCTTGATCGTTGATATGGCGAATAGCCCAGTTACCGCCTACGTCCAGAAGGCCGACGTTGTTAGACGTATTTGCGTATAAATAACCACGAACGTCACCACTCCCAGTCATCATCGCAACTTGAGAGTATGTAGACGATTCCGACCGAACATCAACACCCTGTGTGTTAGTTCTTATCCTCCACTGACCGTTGTAATAAAGCCAAGTGTGAGAGTCTTTGCGACCGTAAACGATAGATTCACCATTGGCATGTTGCATAGCAAAATCATCAGGGTCTACAAATAACCTACCAGTATTAGCGGCTCCGGTAGTTTGAAAATCAAAGTTGACTGAGGCGGCATTGCCTCTAAATTTAAGATTGCCAGCTTCTTCGTTGTAGATAAAAAGTGTGTTGTCAGCACCAATATACTGAATGTATGCTCTGCGAGTTACGCCTTCGTGCCAACTTAAATATGGGCTAGCAGATGCACTAACAACTAACTGACCCCCGCTTGTGACACTAGAATTACCTCCAACAAGCTGTTCAGCAGAGGCTATTTTCTTTGGTGAGTAAGTCCCATTACTGAACTCACTCGCATTATTTAGCCTCAACCAACCATCGGTACTAGCGGAGAGTGCTGTGCGGTTATTGAATGAAATACCACGGCTGGTGTTGGTTGAGTTGGCAGTGAAGTTGAGTACGTCTGTACTATCCCATTGGAACTCTGTAACCCCGCTCTGCATATTGATAGAGTTACTATCGACTGCTATCTGAGGTGTGCTATCGTTAGCTCCTCCTCTAATGTAAGTTGCACCACCAGAACCGCCGCTGATAAAAGTATTTGTTCCGTTGGTTAAAACAGCGTATTCGGTAACATCCATGTTGGCAGTGCCGAACATTACATAGCTACTGTCTCCGGGCCAAGACCGTATAACCCCGCCGCCGTCTGGGCCTTCGGTTGTAAGGCTTCCAGTTATGTCTACATCGCCCGCACTGTTAAGTATTAATGCGTCAGCACTACTGTCCCAAGAATAGAACCTTAGTTGTCCACTCGTAGTCGTGCCTGTACGCATTTGCCATTTTAACGATCCCGCAGTCGCAAGACGAATGTGTGATTGAAGCTGAGCATCGACATATAAACCAGTATACGCCGCACCAGTAGCCGCATTAGTATTCTTAATATGCAACCCTGAGTATGGCTCTGCTGATAAATTTGTGTGAGTAATTTCTACAGGGTTATATAGTTTTGTTCTTTCTCCTGCGTTAGCGGCAAATGTTGCAAATGTTCTGTTGTCCGAATTATTCCAAAATTGGAACCTTCCACCACCGTCAGAATTTCCCGATGCGTTAGATATGAGCCAAAGTTCTTTTCCGTTTGTGCCATTTGAGTCTAGTTTTAAAGCAGGGCCGCCGTTAGACGTAGAGGTTACAATCGGCCCATAACCAGAATTGCTCCCTCCACTGAATGTAATAGTTCCGGTTGCAGTATCATCTGCGTCACTTCTTAGGAAGGAAGCACCTTGAATGCCATCTACAGTGTCAGCATCTATGCCATTGCCAGAACCTTCATCGGATGTTGTTAATACCGTAGCACCGTTTACTTGTAA
>Ga0075481_10001057_pt1 | contig 10664 bp, 10 predicted proteins | sample DEB08_DNA_11_FD_76337 | JGI IMG/M metagenome (GOLD analysis project Ga0075481, IMG submission 76337) | Aqueous microbial communities from the Delaware River and Bay under freshwater to marine salinity gradient to study organic matter... | ecosystem: Environmental > Aquatic > Marine > Coastal ... | reverse complement strand
TTGTGCCAAACGACATCGACCTTACCGATATGGCTACACTTCCTTACTATGACCACAGCGAGGGTGCCGAATGGCAACTGGAATACAGCGAGGCCAGTAAAACATTCAAGAGATTTGAGGTTGTTCACAAATTAAATATAGAAGGAAGAAAAAATCCTTGGGGTCAGTACATCAAGTCAACACAGTGCGATGCTTTGCAGGGAGTAAACTCTTATGCTTTTCTTGAAGAAGTAAGTGGTTTTACAAAGAAGGGTATCTATAACATAGGCGTGGATGGAAAGGCATATTTGCGATGGGTTGACAGACCACTTGGCAGTTCAAAGTGGCGCGTATCAACAGATGTTTTACAACAAGATTGTGTAGAACTTGAAGAGGAACAGGTCTCGTTTTCGGGTATTGTCTACCGAAAGGGCGCAGATTTCTGAGATAGTTATCTCAATTATCTGTTGACAATCCCATACAGGAATGAGATAGTTCCTGTATGAAGTTAGATAAGACAGTATTACCAAGGTCACTGGACAACTATCTGCGTAGTGAAAATTACGACAGCGGCTCTGTACCTACAGACATAAGTGCCACGAGGCTGAAGGACTCACCTCGTGTCAACCGTCTCTTTAAAGAACACGCCAGCCAAATTACCATTGACTATACGAAGCGGGGCTTCGCCAAACTTGGCGAGGCTTGGCATGACTATATGTACAAGTATGCCCCAGAGGACTGGGTGTGCGAAGAGAGGTTCTACGCGCAGATAGATGGCAGGATTATTTCTGGTGCCATTGATGCGATAGAACCCACCGCCACAGGGGTCAACATCTGGGACTACAAGTTGATGACATCTTATAAGGCACAGACTGAACTCAAAGAGTTTGAGGCTCAGTTGAATATCTATGCCTTCCTTCTTCGACAGAATGATATGAACCCTGAGGGCTTATATATAAGTGGCATTATCCGCGACTGGTCTGACAAGAAAGTTGGCGGCAACTACCCTGACACTATGTTCCCTGTCTTTGAACTTCCCATGTGGAAACCAGAAGAGGTGGAAGAATATGTTAGAGAGAGACTTGCCCTACATTTCGCAGAAGAATTACCACTCTGCACAGACGAAGAAAGATGGATGTCCCCGCCAAGGTTTGCAGTTGTATCTCAAAAAACTGGGAAGACCCTCAGACTTTTTGACAGTGAACAACAAGCAATCGACTACCAAACCAAAACACCAGTCACCATTGAGAGGCGTGAGTCTGAACCAATAAGGTGTCAGCGGTTCTGTGAGGTTGCGTCATTCTGCGACCAATATCAGTCAGAACTATTTACCAAGGAGATATTGTCAGATGGCAAATAAGATATCAGACCTACAGAAGAAACTGTCCCAGTCAGATACTGGGAAGGCTGACATCAGGGGGAAGGAGTATTCAACTGTACCCCTTCGTGTTGAGTTGTTTCGCCGCGAGTTGGATGCTGGTGATATTACTAACCTGACCTCTATATTTACACGGGTTGAGATGTACGAGGACAGAGTTGTTACTCGCGCATACCTAGCCGAAGAGGTTGATGTAATCATCAACGAAGAGGGGCAAGAGATTGTCCAGATGAAGAATGTAAAGTCTGTCGGAACATCAGAGGAAGACAGACAGGCCAGCATGATTAACAAGACAAGTGCTGTAGAAAATAGCGAGACCAGTGCCGTTGGCAGAATGCTTGCGGTACTTGGGGTTCATGGTGGGGTGATGGCCTCTGCGGAAGAGGTGGACTCCGCTATGAAAGCCCAAAAGGTTGTGGAGTTGCGGCCTTCAAAGAAGCAAACAACGAACATGACCGTGGAAGAGTTCTTAAAAGTCCTCGTAAAGTCCAAGACAAAAGATGATGTCAACAGCCTTCTCATTAGTGAAAAGGTTTTCTTTGACAAACTCAAGTCGGAATCAGAGATGGACTTCTTAGAACTAAAGAAGCAAGTCACAGATTACAGAGATGCCTTGCCAAACAAAGCCGAGAATAAGGAGAATCTTAATGGCTGAGTATGATAACAACCTTCGTGGTGCCTTGTTCAAGAATGACCGCAAGGAAACCGAAAAGCAACCTGACTACACAGGTAATGTAGAAGTTGAAGGCCAGAAGTATAACATGGCCGGATGGATGCGTAAGTCCAGTAAGGGTCAAGCGTACATGAGTATCTCTTTGTCTGTTCCACAGCCACAGGGTGCCGCGCCAATGCCATCACAGGCTAACCATTCTTCTTCTTCGATGGATGATGAAATCCCATTTTAAGGAAAAGAAGATTCGTTCTTCCTCGCATCTTGGCAGGGTGCGGCAACGCCCCTGCCTTGTATGTGGGAACCCACCACCTAACCATGCACACCACATACAGTTCTCAGAACATCGTGGTCTAGGTCAGAAGGTGGGTGACCAGTGGACAGTACCGCTATGCGGAATATGCCATCACAACTTGCATACAACGAAGGAAGGAGAACGCCTGTTCTGGGTGTTCGAGGGTGTAGATGCAATGCAAGTGGCTAAAGATTTGTGGAGAGAAACAAATGGGAAAGCCGAAACTAGCACCCGAAACGAAGACATATAACTTGTTAATGCCCGTGAGGGACTGGCGTGTGTTATCGAAAATTTCACATGAAGAGTCAAAATTGCAAGGTAAATTTATCTCTGTCGGACACCTTATTAGAGAGGCATACAAGGCACTGTATTATGAGGAGATGGAATGAAGCCCGTACCACGAAAGGCTTTTGAGGAAGTCAGCGGATTTGAGGCGAAGAAACACGCCATCCGTCAGACGACTGACGGCCTGTGGCAACTGACCCTTACCATCCACGAGTTTGGTACAGCAGACTGGCTTGTGTTCGCGCCGACAGGTATGCCGCTGGCTATAGGTCTGAAGGCTCTGGACTACGACAACCCTCAAGAACCAGAACAGCAGGAGAACCCAAACAAGAGATACATTCAACGGTCAGTGATGCTGTGCAAGGATGAACGATTCCAAAAATATATGGAACGCCGCGCATCAGAAGAGGGTTTCTATGACTGGGGTATGGACACACCAGAGAGGGAGACATCGAATGCCTTGCGAACTTATCTGGGGCTTGATAGCCGTTCTGAGTTGGGGGCTGTTCATAATGACGCTGTAAGATTTCAGATGGACACACTCGTAAATGAGTTCCGTGAGTCTCTGAAACAGAGATAGACAGTTATTGGTGTATATACAATGAAGACGGAAGGTAATAGAGATGGAGAGTCTGTTAACTGCGAAAGAAATTATGCAACGCTGGAAGGTTTCACGCGCCACCATCTACAGAATAATCGACAAGGGAGATTTAAAGGTCTATAAAATAGGGTCATCACTCAGGTTTGACCCTGAGTCTGTCCGTAATTACGAGGAAGGAGTAATGGGATGGAGTATCGACTCGTCAAGAGAAAAGGAAGAAAGTGGGATGTCGAATGGCAAGAGAGAGTCCCACGGGGAAACACATTCAAGACAGTTCGTAAATGGCTTTCAACGGGGACGGATGACCAAGAGAAGGCTGAAGAGTTCTTCAATGGGTTCGTCAATGGCACCACAGATGTAAGGGGTAATGCCTTATATAATATATCTGAGGTGCTACAAGAATACACTGTTGAACTAATCAACAGAAAGACAGCCATGAGAAACATGCAACGACACTATAGCATAGTGCGTATGCTTCTTCGTCACATGGGTGACATTGACTTCAGAACCCTCAACAAACGAATGACAAAGGAATACATCCGCAGTCGAGATGTAAAGCCACAGACCGCATCTCGTGAGTTGGATGTCCTCAGTGCGGCTTTGCATTATTGTAAGGATGAGGAACTAATAGAGTGGACACCGTTCAGATTTGAAAATGTTCAAGGTGTCCCTCGTGAACGCTTCCTTTCGCAGGAAGAGATTAACAAGTTGCTTGATGCTTGCGAATCGTACCACATGAAATTGTGGACATTGATTGCTCTATCTACGGCGGCGCGGAGTGGTGCTATTCTTAGCCTCACATGTGACCGTGTTCTCTTTGATGATAACATCATAGATTTCAGAGACCCCACGATAGAGGGCAAGCACAAGCCCCGTTCAACAATTAAAATGCCGCAGGGTTTGCGTCCGTACCTAGTGGATGCGGTGAACAAATCTGTAAGCGGGTATGTTGTGGAGAGAGACGGCAAGCCGATGAAGAACATATACGGCGAGTTCATACAAACAGCACAGAGGGCGGGTCTTCGTGGTGTAACGCCGCATGTCATGCGTCACACATGTGCCGTGCATATGGTAAAGAATGGCGTCCCTATATATGAAGTGTCAAAGTATCTAGGTCACAAGAGTGTCGAGATAACTCAGAAGCACTACGCTAAGTTCTCACCAGACTTTATGGAACGCTCATCAGAGGTGGGGTCTAGTCTTATCTCTGGGGAGAAACTTCGGGTGATACAATAGCGGTCACCCTGATACACTGTGATACATACAGGTACAATAAATTATACAGAACTGCTTGTAAGTAATTGTTTTATATATTGGAATTAGGCTTCACTCCCGCCATAACCCCTCAATATAAACAGTTACTTACTTGCCATTTGTATCAATTCTGTATCATGCTACATAGGTACGGCAAGTTTGAGTAGCCTGTCGGATAAACGCTTCGCCCTGTTCGGGGTCTGCTTTGCCCAACGCGAATCAAGAATCTCGGTTGCACACATTTCCCACTCGCCGTTCTCAGCATAGGCAATAGACTGCTTGAACTGGGATAGGCGCGGTCTCCCTAATTGAAAGCACATGTTGGCGAATATTCTCTGTGCGTCCTCAGGATAGTTGTCCCACCCCTTGAAGATAAGCATACAGTCAGCCACGCAGTTGGCTACATCCTGTTCAAACGCCTGTTTGATTCTGTCGAATGGAATCTTTGTACCAACATCTTTGCCATACTCTGGGTCTCCGCGAACTATTAAGTGGCCAATACCAAATGTTGGGTGGCCTTCGGAACAAAGATAGATTTCCTCCTTCATCCCTTCGTCAATAGTAAGTTCTTCCCTTAACAAGTTAATATCCATTACTTGGTACTCACCTTCTCTGAGTTAAGCCACACAGCAAACGCGCCTGTCATGGCACCCGTGACAACGGATACCAATCCTGCTTGGCTGGGGCTGGGGTCAGGCAATGCCATGAACCACTCCACAACACGCCAACTCATAACTGTCATTGTAAGCATCATCAGTCGCGGTAAGATGCGCCACTTGAGGATGCGCTCCATAGTATATTCTGCCATTACTTCTTCCTGAACTTATCCAATCCACGGATGCCAAGTGCGGCAGAACAAACCAAGAACAGGAGATACTGATACCAGTCCGGCAGTTCGTTTAGTCTTTCAAATCCTGTCTTGACTACTCCATCTAGGCCGGGGATAAAAACCAGTATGCAAGGGATTAGAATAACTATTGTAACGAGTTCGTCTTTCCACGAACCCTGCGTCCCTTGCGCCATAATGATTTCCCACTTGCTGTCGTGGGTTGCGGCGGTCTTCATTATCTCCGCTTTGGCTTCGGCCTCAGTCAGTGCGAGGTTAGCCTTCGCCTGTTGCTTCTTTGCCTGTCCCTCTAGGAAACTTCCTGCGAGGTTAGCGATAGGACTTATGAGTGCAGTCCACATTAGATACTTGCTCCTTCTGGTTTTGCACAGCGAACACCGCGAATCTGTGGGTAAGGAAAATTCCTTACAATCGCTTCGGACATCTCAACAATACGCTCGTGGCACTGCGCCTCATTTTTGTAAGGACCTCTATTATCTTCTGCTATCAGGCACTGTACGCCATTGACCGATAGGAAGCAGAAGAATACAGAGGCGGCGAACATGGTTAGTCGTCCCTTATTCTTTTCTTTAGTCTCGCCATATCAGAGACAAGACGGTTTCTTTGACGGATGAGTTGGTCAATTCTAGACTTCTTCGCTTCAGGCGACATGCCGCTAGTTTTGATTCCCTGAATCCTGTCATTAAGTTCGTTCAACTGTTGGTACTTCTTGTTGAGTTGCTTCCTTACGCCAAGTAGTGAACGGTTGTCGCGGCGCATCTCCATCGCTTCTTCATAGTTGCCCTCTTCACGGAGCCTGTTTATTCCACGATTGATTTCATCCGCTTCCCGCTTGAGTTCGTAGAACTCAGAGAGGAATCTATTTGCGGGGTCATTGCCCCGTTCCTTAACAAATCTTGTGAGGCCAAGGTTTCTGGCGGCGACATCACTCAAGCCACTGCCAAACAGTCCCGCTGGCTTCGATGGGATTGTGCCAAATGTGCCAAGTATGCTGTCCATACCACCAAGGAACAGCCCACCAAGAGAACCAAGGTAGCCGTTCACCAACTGTTCAAACTCAATCGGGCTGATACCAGCGAGGGCGGTTGCATCACCCATGAGTTTTGCAAACTCAGATGTGGTTGAATAGGAACGCATTGCTGTAGGCAAGCCGCGAACCCCAAGACTTTCCAGTTCTCTGCCACGGAAGAAGTCCTGATTGGTAGCAACCTCTACGATAGGACGGACGGCCTGTGGTATCGGATTGAAACTGAAGTTGTTTAGGAATATCTGACTGACCGCTTCAGCAACATACTCACCATCCCTCTGACGGATGCCGTCAAGGAACACCTCAGGTATTGTTGAGAACACCGCGCCAATCTCAAACGGCTTTGGTATCAGGAACTTCTTATCGCCAGCGTAGATGATGTAGTAATTCAACTTGCGATACAGCGGCTCCTGTTCCCAGTCATCCTCTTGGGACATGATTGCATACAGCCCCATCGACAGACCCATAAGGGTAAGCCCCTTCATCGCTGTCCGCTTGGCATTAGCCTCTGTCCCAAACGCCGTTCCTGTGCGATATAAGCCCTGCACACGGGCGTTGAGGAAGGGAACTAGGGGAAGTAGCATCGCAAAGGTTTGCGCGGCTCCACCTTGCGGATTCCCCTTGCGAGAGTAGTTGATAAGGTTGAGTGCCTCATATGCGGCATCGCCTTTCTCAGCACCCTGTTCCAACATTCTGCGGAAGATGGCTTCTCGTGTTGCCATTTCCGTTGCCTCACCCACCGTATTCACCTTGTCTACAAGACCCATGAACATGTCGGACAGTTTCTGTGGGGTGTCCACAATAGTGTAACCTTCATGTCTGCGGTAAAACCGCTTCATCTTTTTGGCAAATTCTGTGTTGCTTTCGCCGAATGTGTAACCACCAAAGCCACCGATTGTCTTCATCTCTTGGACTGTTTCAGCATCAGCCAGCGCATTCTTCAGGCCAATCATTGTATCAACCATCGGACGGAGAGGTGCGTCCACCGTTACGACACCAGCCATATCACCACGGATAAGGTTGGCTTCCATAAATGATGGGGTAATCGTAATCATGTTACGGAAGAAGCGGCCAATTTGTTGCATGGTGCGAAGGAAGCCATTCATCTGCATTGGCGTGAATGTTCTCATCGCCGTGATTAGTTCGCCGTCAGACCCGACATCGTAGAACACGGTCTTGCCATTTTCCCTCAGAGTGAAGTGGTTGTTGTTGTTTTGCGCTTCAGTCGAAGAGATGCGGCGAGGGGCCTGCACACCGTCATAAAATCCAGTAGCCTTTAACTCCTCAATGACACCTACGGTGCGTTGTGTGGCTAGGTTTCTTAATCCGGCAGAGACAATGGCTTGTGTGTTTTGAAATACATTTTCATACAGGTCGCCAATCTTTTCCTCGCCACCCTTTAGTTTGCGAAGAACATCTTTGATACGGGCGTCTGGGTTATCGAATGCAGATGTGGTGTTCTGCGCGTAAGTGCTTGCCCTGCGAACCTGACCCATGAACCCTTCAGTGTAGTGTTCTTCTTCGATGACACGGTAGAATGGTACATAGTCGGCAGTGCCAATAAGTTTTTGTTTAGTCTCTTGGTCAATCGCGCCAGTGTCCTGAAGGAACTGCATCAAACTTTCATTGAAGTTTTTGTATTGATTGAATACCTCGTTGAACTCAGGGTTCTCTGCGCCGTACCGCATACCCTCTGCAATCTGTTCATCGGTCAGTAGGTTCTCTCTGCCTTCTGCCTTTAGACGCTGTGCGCGTTGTGCATACACATACATCTGGAACTTGGCATACTTATCTCCAGTTCCAATAGGTTCAAAGATATCCCGTAAACCCCGCGTGCCTTCAACGATGGAGACCGTCCCGTCTGCGTTAAGTTTAGGCGCACCCAACTTTGTGAACATCTCCATCTTGCCGGAGAGTTGTTGTGCAATCTCTGTAATCTTGAACGCACCTTGTGCGAATGGAAGATAGCGGCGTTCTCCAGTCCTTCGATAGTTTAGTTCAAGTTCTCTGCGTGCGATTGGTGCAAGTCCGTGGATAAACTCGTTAACGAACTTTTCTCTTGATGCCGCACGCCCTTCCTTTGTGGTGAACTTGCGAATGAAGTTGTAAACCTTGGCACTGACAGACCGCGCATTCGGGTCTGCCATGATAGCCCTCATGCCATCGGTTGTTCTGTAGTCTCCTGCTCCGAATCGGACTGACTCTTCTTCGCCTTGTATAGTTCGACCAGCCTTTCCGCTAGACTCTGCATCTGCTTTGTCGATAGTTGCTCGGACAGAGTTTGGTCGGGCTGTTCCGTCCACGGAGCGTAACCCTGTTTTGCCATTCATAATCTCCTTAAATGCATCTTCGTATGACTCGTTAAGCCTTTCTTCCAAACCACCGTTTGTAAGTTTTGCATACAGGTCTTTCTCTGGATACCAGAGGATTGCTTGCATGTCTGCTGATGTAAGATTGAGGCCGTTCTCTGCAAGTATCTCCCTTGCACGACTCACAATATCTCGTATGAAAGAACGCTGTTGACCACCAGATGGTGTGTCTTTAGGCTTTACCCCATTGGTAAGGGCGTTGGCGGCAGACCGCATCAACTGTGTCTTTTTGATTTCTGCCTTAGGTACACCAGCGTCACGCTGGCTATCGTAGTAAGCCTCGCCGATTTCGTTTTGTTCTGTAATCAAATCGAATGTGTATTGTTCATCCGTGCCAAAAAAATTTTCATCAAACTGCACACCTTCATTACGCATCTCAACGCGCATCTCCTGAAGGTTGTTTTCAAAAGCCTTCTTGTTTCCAACAAGTGTGCCAGTCAAGCGTCCCCATGTACGCATGAACCAAAGGTCAATGGTGATTGGGTCATAGTTACCCATGAGGTTTTGGTAAAAGCCCTGCCCAATTTTTGGGCCAAACATAAATGAGCCATAAACATTTGTGTTAACTTGTTCACCGCTAAGAGTAACTCCACCCTTACCGACTTTAATCCCGATGTCTTGAAGTGCTTGCTTCAATTCGCCAACTGTAAACTGGGTGTCTAGGAACTGATAGAATGACTCGTTTTTTTCCTTGAACACATCAAGCAATATGTTTGCGTTAATAAAGTTTTTCTCAATCGCAGGAGATGACTTGCCCTCACCAAATACTGGGAAGCGTCCGTTGTCTCTCCAGAACTCATAAGCCGCCAGACCAAGGCGTGAGTTACGGGACACAACAATACCTTGTGATGTTATAGCAAGTGCAAGAGAAAATGCGGAACGGTGTTCTCTGTCGGTGGCTACCTCTGGGTACATCTCAGCGACAGAATCAATGGCCGCTTGAATATTTGCCGTGTACCAGTTGGTTGCATTGTTCTCTGGGTTGTTTTGTCGTGCCGCCACTGTCTCTGCCGCAAGAATGCGGGACAGTTTTTCGTCACTCTCTGGTGTTCTGTTGGTATAGTTCAGGGGTTCTTCTAGAACACTGAGACTTCTGTTGTGCAACATGCGCCCAGCCTCAGATACATTTCGTCCGGCGGTGCGCTTCTTCCCATCCTTACCTTTAGCATTGTCTGCATCAGGAAGTTGTGGGTCAAAGTTTGGATTATAAAGAACATCCATTGAGGAACGCTTACGCATACCCTCATCAAAGCCGAACTGGTCAGCAATGGCGTTGTTGTTTCTGTTCATGGGTGCGACATCATTCAGGTCTTGAACTCGGTCAAGACGAATGGACGCCTCGTTAAACATATCCATTTGGACAGGTTCAGTTTTCTCCGGCTTCTTAACAACAAAGGATGAGTCGTAGTATTTTACAGCATCGCCAAGTTCAGGGAACTCCTGCTTGAAGCGTTCAGAGTTAGCCAACTTATTATAAATGCGTTGCTTCTGTTCACTGTTGCCAGCAAACTTTACACCGTCAACGCGTATGCCGTTATCTCTTGCGTAGTCCAGCCCCTTGCGGACAGATGCCACAACTCTGCCAAACATTTCAAACAGTGCCTGTGGGGTAATGGGAACATCACCAGTCATAGCATCAAAGCGGTCATCCACTTTGAAGTCCACATTCATAAAGTTGACTGAGTCTCCAGCCTTGTCTTTATATTGGTCAAGCCCTCTGACTGAATCAGGCAAGTCCTCAATATAGAACTGCTGGTTATCCATTATAACAGTGAGGTCTCTACTAAAACGCTTTGGGCTGTCCGGCGTAATCTTTTTCAGTATTGGCTTGGCGGCTTTGATGGCGTCTGCCATGTACGGCATACCGTTGTTAAGGTCGTAGTGTTGATGTTCAAATGTTTCAAAGGAGATGTCGCCGTCAGTGGTCTTAACCATGAGGATGAACGGGATGTTGTCCGA
>Ga0075481_10001040_pt1 | contig 10714 bp, 12 predicted proteins | sample DEB08_DNA_11_FD_76337 | JGI IMG/M metagenome (GOLD analysis project Ga0075481, IMG submission 76337) | Aqueous microbial communities from the Delaware River and Bay under freshwater to marine salinity gradient to study organic matter... | ecosystem: Environmental > Aquatic > Marine > Coastal ... | reverse complement strand
GGATGTGTCCGTCGAGGATGACGGTGTTCGCATCGACGCGACGGTGCGTACCGCTGATCGAACGGGCGTCGAGATGGAGGCGCTCACCGGAGCATCCGTGGGTGCCCTGGCGGTCATCGACATGGTGAAGGGAGTGGACCGGTCGGCGATGATCGATGAGGTCGTCCTCATGGAAAAGTCCGGAGGTCGTTCCGGTCACTACGTTCGAGACGAGTCCTCGTGACCTATCGCGCTCTCGTCATCACCTCATCGAACCGGGCCGCGCGAGGCGAGTGGGAGGACACGTCCGGACCCATCCTTGTGGCAGGACTGCAGGACCTCGGGCTGGAGGTTGTCGGGCCACGCGTCGTTGCCGACGGCGAGCCGTTTCGGGCCGCACTCGAGCACGGAGTCGCCGAGGCTTTCGATTTGATCGTGACCACGGGTGGTACCGGCCACACACCGCAGGACGTCACTCCCGAAATGACACGCAGTGTGATCGAGCGCGAGTCCCCGGGCTTGGCGGAAGCGGTGCGCAGTTACGGAGTCTCTGCAGGTATTGCGACGGCGATTTTGTCCAGGGGAGTCGCCGGAATTGCGGGAAGCACCCTCGTGGTCAACCTGCCCGGATCCCCCGGTGGTTGCCGGGACGGCATCGCCGCGCTCGGCCCGGTCCTGCCGCACGCGCTCGACCAAATTCACGGGGGGGACCACACCCGCTCGCCCTGAGACACAGTTGCGACCCGTTGTTCATCTCACGTTCAGCACGGGTTCGGCCGTGAGTTAGGCAGCCATCACCCAGCGGCTACGCGCCCGTTGTCGGGTGGCCCGTGCTGGGAACCGGTCACCTGCTCGTATGTGACGACCCCGCGGACCCACTGCCCCTGTCGGTTGCCCAATACGCCTTGCGGCTTGCGGGTCAGGGTGCACTGGAGACGTACGGCCTCACGCCACTTCCCGAACCCGTGAGAATCAAGACATTTGAGCCCTTGAAGGTCACCATCGCTGAAGCGAACTAGGTGAGCCTTCTTTTTGCGCTGTGGTGCGATGCCCGTTTGGGCGAGCTAGGCGTGAGACGTGCGGTAGCGGTCCCACGACTGGTGGATTTCGATCTCCGCCTCTGAGCGCCCCACCCAGGTAGCACCTTCTACTGACTTGCCGGGCTCGAGGTCTTTGTAGACCTCGAAGAAGTGCTGGATCTCCAGTCGATCGAATTCGGCAACGTGATGGATATCCCGCACGTGCTCCATTCGCGGATCACCGGCGGGGACGCACAAGACCTTGTCGTCTCCACCCGCCTCATCGGTCATGCGAAACATCCCGACGGCTCGACAGCGGATCAAAACGCCGGGGAAGGTGGGTTCCTGCACGAGAACGAGGGCATCGAGTGGATCTCCGTCGAGGCCGAGTGTGTCGTCGATGTAGCCGTAGTCATGGGGGTACCGAGTGGACGTGAACAGCATCCGATCCAGCCGAATCCGGCCAGTCTCGTGATCCATCTCGTACTTGTTCCTACTGCCCGCGGGGATTTCGATCGTTACATCGAACTCAAGGGGTTCCACTGCCACCCCTTTCGTGGGAGACGATGCTGGCCGAGGGTTGATGACCTCTGCGTAGGGTAGTAGCAAACACGGAAGGGTCGAATCGTGCAGCCAGCAAGAACGAGGTCCCGAAGCCTCGCTGCGGTGCTCTCGCCCGTTGCGGCCCTCGCGCTCGCACTCCCGCTGGCGCTTCCTGCCGAGGCTGCCGACAGCCTCCCGTCACCGTCACCGTCACCGTCACCGTCATCCACTCCGTGGTCCGCCGTATCGGCAGATGGGGGCGCCGTTCCCACGCCGAGCGCGGTCCGTTCCCGGATCGACGATCTGGCCCAGCAGAAATCCTTGAAGCGATCAGGCGTCGTGGTTGTCGACCCGGGAACCGATCAAGTTCTTTACGGCAAGCAGGTATCCCGGGCCCTCATTCCGGCATCGGTCACCAAGATCTTGACCGCCGCCGCTGCTGTGGAAGTCCTGGGGGCGAGCACGCGCCTTGCGACCAGAACGACAGAACAAGCCAACGTGGTGTATCTGATCGGCGGCGGAGACGCCACGCTGCCTCGATCGCTTGCATCGGATGCGCAGCCCAACGGCCCGGCTTCCCTCAGGCGCCTGGCCCGGAGCACCGCCACTGCTCTTGGGGGGACCACCAAAGTCGATGTCGTCTTCGATGACTCCTTGTTCACCGGGCGTCCACTCGGACCCGGCTGGGCGAAAAGATTCCCGAACGCAGGGGTGGCCGCTCCCGTGTCGGCACTGATGATCGATCAAGGTCGAAAGTCTCGATCGAGTCGCGCACGGGTTGCCGATCCTGCCAAGCGCGCGGCTCAGGTTTTCGCCAACATTTTGGAAAACCGGGGAGTATCGGTTGGACGAGTCTCGCGTGGACGTGCACCCGATGCGGCCAAGGAACTGGCGATGGTCGAATCCGCCACGATCGCGGAAATGGTGCAGCGCATGCTCACTGAATCTGACAACGACGTCGCGGAGTCACTCGGGCATCTCGTCGGCAAGGAGCTTCTCAACGATGGTTCCTTCGCTGGCGGAGCCCGCGCCACCAGTCAGGTTCTCTCCCGTGCCGGGATCGACACCCAAGACCTCGCCCTCTTTGATGGCAGCGGCCTGTCCCCACGCAACCGTGTTTCCCCCGCCACGATCGCCGACGTGCTCACCGACGTAGCAGCAGAGCGCCGGTGGACCGAGCTTGCTCAGGGGTTGGCGGTGGCCGGCGTCACCGGGACACTCGCCAACCGTTTCACTACAAAGGCGACCTCGTCTGGTCGTGGAGTCGTCCGAGCCAAAACGGGAACACTGACCGGTGTTGCTGCGCTCGCGGGAATCGTGATCGACGCGGATAAGCGACCGCTAGTTTTCGCGATAATCGGCAACAACATCACCTCGCAGGCCCGAGCCCGCGACACAATGGACCGAATTGCCAGCCAACTCGCGAAATGTGGGTGCTCATCGTGAAGCTCGACAACCCAATCGTTCTCCCGGTCAATCAGTTCGATCACTTCTATCGGGGTGGGGATCGCATCGGTGCCCTCCGGCACGGCCCCGGAGGCCCCCGACGCCCGGAAGAGTGGATCGGATCGGCAACAGCCCGGTTCGGTCAGGCCCCGGCCGGCCTGACGGTGCTGCCCGATGGCACGACGCTCGCAGAGGAGATCAGCGCGGACCCGGCAGCGTGGCTCGGAGCCGAGCACGTCCAGCGTTTTGGCACCAGCACCGAGTTGCTTGTCAAACTTCTCGACCTGGGGCAACGCCTTCCCGTCCACCTCCACCCCAATCGGCAGTTCTCCCGTACCCATCTCGGCTTGGCTCATGGAAAGACCGAAGCCTGGTACGTGCTCGATGCTCCTCCCGGAGCGAAGGTGGGGGTCGGCTTCGCCAGCCAGATGTCCATCGATCAGGTTCGCGATTGGGTGATGAATCGCGACAGTTCGTCCTTGTTGTCGGCACTTCAAACCCGAGAGGTGCGCCCGGGTGACGCGATGCTCGTGCCTTCTGGCCTCCCGCACACCGTTCAGGACGGGGTGTTTGTTTTGGAACTGCAGGAGCCAACCGACCTGTCGATCCTGCTCGAGTGGGATGGGTTCGCCGTCGACGGATTCTCAGACGGACACCTCGATCTCGGATTCGATACCGCGTTGCAGGCGGTCGACACCAGCGCCGTATCCGACTCGGACCTGGACAAGCTCGTTGTTCCGCGCGAGGAGATTGACGTCGGAGCACTGACATCAGCGCTGCCTGCCGAGGCTGATCCGTACTTCCGCCTGCATCGGATTGCCCCGCAGCCCGAGGGGGTGCAGGTGGAGGCTGGTTTTGCCATCGCGATTGCTGTCGACGGTAGAGGCGTGTTGTCTGCAGGTGGCAGCGGTCACGAGATCACCCGAGGTGATGCACTCCTGATGCCCCACGCCGTCGGCGACTGGTCGGTCTCTGGAGACGTAACGGTCATGGTCTGTCGTCCGCCCGATCCGAGGGCACCGGAAGCGCCGCGTTGAGCCCACCGTCTGCTTTCACCAGCCCGGCGGTGGACTGGAGTCTGGCGTCTGCGGTGGCGGGGCGGTTCGCGCCGGAGGGCCCCCGGATTTCATCGCGAGATGCCCACAATGCGGTCGCCGAGATCAAGGAGCACGCCCAACAGGCCCAAGAACACGTTCGCGACGTCACAGGCCTGATCGCCCACGAGGATCACCGTGTGGTTGTGGTAGATCGACGCATGTGGATCGATTCCAATCTGCGCGCACTCGATTCCATCTTGGACATGTGGCCGGCATCGAAAGAGCGGCTGGAGGAGTCCTCGACCGTGACACGTGCGGTTGGTCCACGCGTGATGGCTGTTCAACTCGGAGCGGCCCTGGGATGGTTGAGCGGCAAAATTCTCGGCCAGTACGAGGCGCTTGCTGACCCTGGGCGGCTGTTGCTTGTGGCTCCATCGATCGTGCAGGTGGAGCGTTCCCTCGACGTAGACAGTCGAGACTTTCGCCTGTGGGTGTGCCTGCACGAGGAAACCCACCGGGTTCAGTTCGGAGCCGTTCCATGGCTGAAAGGTCACTTCACGGGTCTGGTTATGAAGGCGCTCGACGCGTTCGACGAGACCACGCCCGTGGATCGGCTGGGGGCTGTCCTTACCGAACTGCTGGCGGCCGTGGGACAACGCCGGACACCCGACCTGATGTTCGCCCTGCAATCGGCCGAGCAGCGTGCGGTCGTAGAGGAAATCACGGCCTTCATGTCCCTGCTGGAGGGGCACGCGGATGTAGTGATGGATGAGGTCGGCCCGCGAGTCATTCCTTCCGTTGACGTTATCCGTGAACGATTCGAGGTGCGTCGATCGTCAGCCGCTGATGCGCGCGGGGCCGATTCGGTATGGCGACGAGTCCTCGGTATGGATGCAAAGCTTCGTCAGTACCGCGAGGGAGCGGCCTTCGTGCGCGCCGTGGTGAACGATGGGGGCATGGCGGCGATGAATCGGGTGTGGGCCGACCCGGGCAATGTGCCGACTCTTGGCGAGATTCGCGAACCATCACTATGGCTCGATCGAATGCGCGGTGCTGCGGCGTGACCCACGTGAGCCCGGAGGCTCAACGTTTGCGGCGCGCGGTCGTCGACTGCATCGAAGTCGCCCCGGTGATCGTCGGATGCTCGGGCGGGCCGGATTCGCTTGCCTTGGTCGCTAGCGCGGCCTGGGCACTACCGAGCGTGGGCCACGAGGTGCACGTGGTCATCGTCGACCACGGACTCCAGGCTGATTCGGCCCGCGTTGCGCACAATGCCGGGGACATCGTCCGGCAGTGGGGAATCGATAACGTCGTCATCGAACGTGTGCAGGTCGGTACCCAGGGGGGACCGGAGGCGGCGGCCCGCACAGCTCGCAGGGCTGCCATCGTGGACGTGGCGTCGCAGCGTGGTATTGACCAGATGCTTCTTGCCCACACCCGAGACGATCAAGCCGAGACCGTCCTCCTGCGGTTGGCGCGTGGATCGGGAGCCCGGTCCATTGCGTCTATGACGCCATGTGACCCGCCGTGGCATCGACCATTTCTAGATGTGCCGCGTGAGGTTGTGCATCGCGTCGCCCGCGAGTACCTCGAGCCGCTCGGTGTCGAGGCATGGGATGACCCGCACAACCACGATCCAGAGTTCACTCGCGTACGCGTCCGAGAGGCGATGACGCTCATGGAGGAGAGATTGGGTCCAGGCTTTGTTCCCGGGCTCGCGCGCTCGGCCCACCTTCTCGGGGACGATGCCGATGCGTTGGAGGCGTGGGCGCAGGGAGCATTCGACCGCTGGGTTCACGTGACGAAGGGCGAGTGCGGCGTCGATGTCGAAGCGATTGCCGGCCAGCCCCGAGCTGTTCGGACCCGACTCATTCGACTGATGCACCAGGCCGTCCTGGAATCGGAGGACTCTCTCGATTTCGACCACGTGCAACATGTGGAAGCCATGATCTCGACCTGGAAAGGCCAAGGCCCAGCACAACTGCCGGGTGCGATCACCGCGAGAGTTGAGTATGGAAGGCTTACGTTTCACCGCGGATCTTCGGGAGAGATGAGTGCAACCTGACAACGTCGAGGGAGACCTCGCCCACGTACTACTGACCGAGGAACAGATCAGCGACCGCATTGCAGCGATCGCAGCCGAAATCGACGAGGCCTACCAGGGGCGAGACCTTCTCCTCGTCGGCGTTCTCAACGGGGCTGTCATGGTGATGGCTGATCTCGCGCGGGCGTTGAGCATTCACGCGAACATGGACTGGATGGCGGTGTCGTCGTACGGAGCCGGTACGACGAGCAGCGGCGTGGTCCGGATTCTGAAGGATCTTGACGGGGATGTTGAAGGTCGGGACATCTTGATCGTTGAAGACATTCTCGATTCCGGTCTCACCCTGTCGTGGCTGTTGAAGAACCTTCGGTCGCGCAAGCCGGCATCGCTCGAGATCTTCACATTGCTGCGCAAGCCAGACGCCGTCAAGGTGGATGTTGAACCCAGATACGTCGGGTTCGATATCCCCAATGAGTTTGTCGTGGGCTACGGGCTCGACTACGCCCAGAGGTACCGGAATCTTCGGTGCGTGGGGACGCTGTCCCCGCACGTGTACAGCAGCTGACGGTCGCCGATGTTCGCGCTCGGCGCAGGGCTGGTGAGCCCCGACCCGGATGCGGGCCGAACCAGGTCGGTTACCGTTGAGAGGTGGATGTGAGGCGCTTCCTGCGAGGACCGATCTTCTGGATCGCTATGGCTGTCATCGCGGTTCTGGTGGGTTCAAGCCTGATCTCGGGCATCGGTGCGCCCGACGAGGTGGACACCGGCGAAGCCATTTCCGACATCACATCCGGAAATGTCGATACCGCCACTCTGATTGACCGTGATCAAGTTCTTGAATTGACCCTGAGGAACGGTGACGAAGTGCGGTCGCACTTCATCACCGGCCAGGGTGTGGAATTGCAGAACCTCCTGCAGGAGAAGACCGACGCCGGCCAACTTCCTGGCGGCTACAACGTCGTGGTCCCAAGCGAGAACCTGCTGGTTACCTTGTTCATCTCCCTCCTGCCGTTTGCGCTCCTCATCTTGTTGATGGTCTTCATCTTCAGTCAGATGCAAGGCGGCGGCGGCCGCCTGATGAACTTCGGCAAGTCCAAGGCCAAGGCGATCACGAAAGACATGCCTCAGACAACGTTCGAAGACGTCGCCGGTGCCGATGAGGCGGTTGAAGAGTTGGTCGAGATCAAAGACTTCCTTTCCGACGCTGAGCGCTTCCAGAAAGTGGGAGCGAAGATCCCCAAGGGTGTCTTGCTCTACGGACCGCCGGGTACAGGCAAGACCCTCCTCGCGCGTGCGGTTGCAGGTGAAGCGGGCGCCCCGTTCTACTCGATTTCCGGTTCGGACTTCGTGGAAATGTTCGTGGGTGTTGGTGCGAGCCGTGTTCGGGACCTTTTCGAGCAAGCAAAGGCGAATGCGCCGGCGATCATCTTCATCGATGAGATCGACGCGGTCGGCAGGCATCGTGGCGCCGGCCTCGGCGGAGGTCACGATGAGCGTGAACAGACCCTGAACCAGATGCTCGTCGAGATGGACGGGTTCGACGTGACCGGTGGTGTCATCCTTATTGCGGCCACGAACCGACCGGACATCCTTGACCCCGCCTTGCTTCGACCCGGTCGCTTCGACCGGCAGATCGCCGTGGAGCGTCCCGATCTCAATGGTCGGTACGAGATCCTGAAGGTGCACGCCAAAGGCAAGCCGATCACCGACGACATCGATCTGATGGCGGTAGCACGTCGCACTCCCGGTTTCACAGGCGCGGATCTTGCCAACGTCTTGAACGAAGCAGCGCTGCTCACCGCGCGATCGGACAAGACGTTCATCGATGACGAAGCTCTCGACGAGGCGATTGATCGGGTGATCGCCGGACCGCAGAAGCGCACGCGAGTGATGGACGAACATGAGAAGACCATCACTGCGTATCACGAGGCAGGGCATGCGCTTGTCGCGGCTGCCCTGCCGGGCAACGACCCCGTGCACAAGATCACGATCATGCCGAGAGGGAGAGCGCTCGGTTACACGATGGTTCTGCCGGACCAAGACAAGTACTCCACCACGCGAAGCGAGATGCTCAATCAACTCGCATACATGCTCGGGGGTCGTGCCGCCGAGGAGTTGATCTTTCACGATCCGACGACGGGTGCGGCCAACGACATCGAGAAGGCGACGTCCGTTGCTCGATCCATGGTGACGCAATTCGGTATGACGGAGCGCCTGGGTGCCATCAAGTATGGCCAGGAGCAGAGCGAGGTCTTCCTCGGTCGAGATATGGGCCACATGCGGGACTACTCGGAAGAAGTCGCCGCCGCCATCGACGAAGAAGTCCGCGGCTTCATCGAAGCCGCTCACCAGGAGGCCTATGACGTCCTCGTCAACAATCGAGAGATCCTCGACGCCATGGTCCTGGCGCTCCTCGAGCGCGAGACCTTGGATAAGGCCGAAATCGAAGAGATCTTTGCCGAACTGAAACTCCAGTCGCCGCGTCCGGCCTGGACCGGTTCGGCTCGCCGAGCACCGGACACGCGGGGCCCCATTCCTTTTCCACCCGCTTCATCGAACGGACACAGTTCGTCTCCGGCTATCGAGCCGGCCTTGAACGAGTCCCGAGATCCCGACGCTCAGTAGATTGACGCATGGCCATCGATCCAGTGGGCACCAACACCGGTGCCGCGGCAGGGGAGTATGACGCTGATGCCGTCGCCGCCGCGATCCGTCAACTGCTGATCGCTATAGGGGAAGACCCTGACCGCGATGGACTGCGCGAGACCCCGGAGCGTGTGGCACGAAGTTACGCAGAGATGTTCGGTGGGTTGCGACAAGATCCCGAGGACGTCTTGACGACGGTGTTCGATGTGGGGCACGAGGAACTCGTGATCGTCAAAGACATCCAGCTCTACAGCACCTGCGAACACCATTTGCTGCCGTTTTACGGAGTCGCCCACGTCGGCTACATCCCCAACGCGTCCGGTCAGATCACCGGACTGTCGAAACTGGCGCGCCTTGTCGATGTTTTTGCACGCCGTCCTCAGGTGCAAGAGCGTCTCACCACCCAGATCGCTGATGCGATCGTACGGATCCTTCAGCCGCGGGGTGCGATCGTCGTTGTCGAAGCCGAGCACACGTGCATGTCCGTTCGCGGAGTACGTAAAGCTGGATCGATGACGGTCACCAGTGCCATGCGAGGCACCCTGCTGAACGCGGCGACGCGCGCCGAGGCGATGGCGCTGATCAAGGCTCGGTAGTTATGTCGGCGTTGCCGGTATCCAGGCTGGACCCTCGAATGCCGGTGGTGTGGGGCGTTGTCAATGTCACGCCCGATTCCTTCTCCGATGGGGGCCGCTTCTCGACGACCGACCTGGCGATTCGGCACGGACTGTCCCTCGTTGACGAGGGCGCCGATGTTGTCGATGTGGGAGGGGAATCCACGCGCCCGGGAGCAACACGTGTGTCGATCGACACCGAGATGAACCGCGTCCTGCCCGTCGTCGTCGGCCTTGTCGAAGCCGGTGTGACCGTCAGTGTCGACACGATGCGTGCCGACGTGGCGCGCGAAGCGGTCAATTGTGGAGCCAGCATTGTCAACGATGTCAGTGGCGGCAGGTCGGATCCGAAGATGCATGCCGTTGTCGCGGACCTTGCCGTTCCCTATGTGCTCATGCATTGGCGTGGTCACTCGGTCAATATGAACGACAAGGCCGTGTATCGCGACACCGTTCGCGAGGTGCATCGCGAGATCCAGGAGCAGATCGTTATCGCGACCGCCCAGGGAGTGGATCCAACGTTGATCATCGTCGACCCGGGCATCGGTTTCGCGAAAGAAGCAGAGCACAACTGGGAGTTGCTGCGGTCGGTGGATGCCCTCGCGAGTGGCCGAGCACCGATCTTGGTGGGAGCTTCTCGCAAGAGGTTCCTCGGATCACTGTTGGCGGGCAAGGACGGTGCCCCGCGAGAGGTGGATGAACGGGATACCGCTACGGCGGCCTTGAGTGCACTGTTGGCGTTCAGGGGAATATGGGGGCTGCGTGTTCATGATGTCCGTGCCACCGTGGATGCTGTCTTGGTGGCTCGGGCACTCAGGTTTGAGGATTAGGAATCGGTAGGTGAAACGGTGACGGGTGTCGATCGCATCGAGATCTTTGGCATTAGCGGTCGCGGGTATCACGGAGTACTCGAGTCCGAGCGCGTCGCAGGTCAGGATTTCAGCGTCGACCTGATCTTTGGTGTCGATCGCGCGAGTAGCAGAGACAGCCTCACGGACACGGTCGATTACTCGGTGGTTGCTGAGCGAGCCCACGCCGTCCTCACCGGAGAGCCCGTAGATCTCATCGAAACGGTGGCCGAGCGAATCGTCGATGCGTGCCGAGATCTTCCCGGCATTTCCTTCATGGAGGTGGCGGTGCACAAGCCCCAGGCCCCGATAGCCGTCCCGTTTCGTGACGTCGTCGTTCGGATTCGCCGAGAGTTTCGTTGACGTCGATGCGCTACGTCATCGGGATCGGCTCGAACATGGGGGACTCCGTCTCCATCGTTCGGCGCGCCATCGACGAGATAGAGGCGACCTTCGACGTCGTTGTCGACGAGCGCTCGTCGCTGTATCGAACACGACCGGTGGGAGGTCCGGAGCAAGACGACTACATCAACGCCGT
>Ga0075481_10001034_pt1 | contig 10738 bp, 10 predicted proteins | sample DEB08_DNA_11_FD_76337 | JGI IMG/M metagenome (GOLD analysis project Ga0075481, IMG submission 76337) | Aqueous microbial communities from the Delaware River and Bay under freshwater to marine salinity gradient to study organic matter... | ecosystem: Environmental > Aquatic > Marine > Coastal ... | reverse complement strand
TGCAGATCCGCGTGTATCGGAGCGGGGACCAGGACGCGACCGCGATCAGCGCGGAGGTCGAGCGCTTCGTCGCCACCGCCGCCGCCCGGGTCCCCGAGGGGATCCGCCTCGCGATGTGGCAGGACAACGCGAAGCTCCTGAAGAGTCGCCTCGATCTCCTGAAGCGGAACGCCGCCTACGGACTGGGCCTCGTCTTCGTCGTCCTGGCCCTCTTCCTCCGGCTTCGCCTCGCGCTCTGGATCAGCCTGGGGATCGGGGTGAGCTTCTTCGGGACCTTCCTGGTGATGCCCTGGCTCGGCGCCTCGATGAACATGATCACGGCCTTCGGGTTCATCGTCGTGCTCGGGATCGTCGTCGATGATGCGATCGTCGTCGGGGAGAGCATCTTCCACGATCAGGAGAACGGGAAGCCGGGGCTCGCGGGGGCGATCTCCGGGGCGCGACGGGTCACCGTGCCGGTGATCTTCGCGGTCTCCACGACGATCGTGGCCTTCTGGCCTCTGATGATGATCCCCGGGGCGCAGGGGAAGCTGTGGAGCCAGATCCCCTATGTCGTGATCCCGACCCTCGCCTTCAGCATCATCGAGTCCCTCTGGATCCTCCCGGCTCACCTCCGGCATCAGGGAGGGGGGCGTCCCGACCGGACGATCCTCGGTTGGGCCTTCCGACGGGCGCAGGGGGTGTTCGGGCGCGGCCTCGAGCGGTTCACCCGCTCCGCCTACCTCCCCAGCCTCGAGCTGGCCCTCCGACAGAGGTACCTCACCGTCGCGGCCTTCACGGCCACCCTGCTCCTCGTCGTCGGCGTGATCGGCGGGGGCCATCTCCGCTTCTCGTTCATGCCGGATGTGGAGGCGGACTACGTCGTCGCCGACATCACCATGCCGCGGGGGGCGACGGTGGAGCAGACCGCCGCCGCGGTCTCCCGGCTGGAGGCGGCGGCGGAGCAGCTGCGGCGGGAGCTCGATGCGGAGGACCCCGGGGGGAGCGTCTTCCGCAACGTCCTCGCGACGGTGGGGGAGCAGCCCAACGTGGCGGACCAGCGGACGAACGCGGGGGGGACCGGACAGTCCTTCGACGGCTCCCATCTCGGAGAGGTGAACATCGAGCTCGCCCCATCCGAGGAGCGCGGCACCCTCTCGAGCGAGGAGATCGCGAAGCGCTGGCGGGCTCTCACCGGGCCGATCCCCGGCGCCGTCGAGCTGACCTTCACCGCCTCCCTGTTCACGACCGGGCATGATGTCGATGTGCTCCTCACCGGCGAGGACCTCGGCGAGCTGCGTCGCGCCGCGGACCGGCTCGGAGGGCGCCTGGCCGCGATCCCCGGGGTCCACGAGGTCAGCGACAGCCTGCGCTCCGGCAAGGAGGAGATGCGCCTCCGCCTGCGCCCCGAGGCGGAGCAGCTCGGCCTCACCCTCGCAGACCTCGCGCGGCAGGTCCGGCAGGGCTTCCACGGCGAGGAGGCGGATCGGATCCAGCGGGGACGGGATGATGTGAAGGTCATGGTGCGCTACCCGCTCGACGCGCGCCGATCGACCGAGGACCTGGAGGAGATGAGGATCCGGACTCCCGCCGGGGCGGAGGTCCCCTTCCGCCGGGTCGCCGCGGTCGAGAGGGCGCGCGGCATCGATGCCATCGAGCGCTATGATCGGCTCCGCGGGGTCCATGTCCGGGCGATGATCGATGGCGTGGAGACGGACCCCGAGCTCGTCTTCCAGGACCTCACTGGCCGGGTCCTCCCCGAGCTGGAGGAGGAGTTCCCCCGGATCGGCTGGAAGTTCGAGGGGGAGAAGCAGGAGCAGGCCGAGACCCTGGGGGCCCTGGGTCGGGGCTTCATCCTCGCCCTCCTCGCGATCTACGCCCTCATGGCGGTTCCGTTCCGCTCGTGGCTCCAGCCGCTCATCATCATGTCGGCGATCCCCTTCGGAATCGTGGGGGCGGCGCTCGGGCACTTGCTCCTCGACCTCGAGCTCAGCACCGTCTCGCTCTGCGGCGTCATCGCGCTTTCGGGGGTGGTGGTGAACGACAACCTCGTCCTCGTCGACACCGTCAACCGTCGGCGCCGGGAGGGACTCCCGCTTCACGAAGCGCTTCGCAGCGCGGGAGCGTCCCGCCTGCGCCCGATCCTCCTGACCTCGCTGACCACCTTCGCCGGGCTGACCCCGCTCCTCCTCGAGCGGAGCCTGCAGGCGAAGTTCATGGTGCCGATGGCGGTCTCCCTCGGCTTCGGAGTTCTCTTCGCGACCTTCATCTCCCTGATCCTCGTGCCGGTCACCTACCGGATCCTCGAGGACCTGTTCCGGCTGATCGGGGTGGACGAGCGTTGGATCGCGGAGACGGAGGAGCAGGGGCGGGAAGCGCTGCGCGAGGCGGGTCTGGAAACGACACGCTCCTGGTAGGAGCACAGGGATCTGAAAGAGAGAGGGAACGATGACCTCGAAGGAGAGCGCCTCCGGGCGTGGGGTTCTTCTCGTGAACCTGGGGTCGCCCGCGAGCACGAGCGTGCCCGATGTCCGCGCCTACCTGCGGGAGTTCCTGAGCGACCCTCTGGTGCTCGATGCTCCGGCTCCGATCCGGGCGATGGTGCTCCGCCTGTTCATCCTGCCCTTCCGGCCGAAGCGATCGGCGGCGGCCTACTCCACGATCTGGACCGAGGAGGGCTCTCCGCTGATCGTCACCGGGCGCAGGGTCGCGGAGGAGATGGACCGCCGTCTCGAGGAGCCGGTGATCCTCGCCATGCGCTACGGCGAGCCCTCCATCCGTCGGGGGCTGGAGGAGGCGCGGGAGCGTGGGGTCACCGACCTCCACGTGATCCCGCTCTATCCCCACTTCGCGATGTCGAGCACGGAGACCGTCATCCGCAAGGTCCAGACGGAGAGCGAGGCGATGGGGAGACCCTTCCGGCTCACCTTCCGGAGCGAGTTCCACTCCGATCCCCGCTACATCGACGCGCTGCGTCAGGTCGCGGCGCCGTACCTCGCGACGGAGCCGGACCACCTCCTCTTCAGCTACCACGGCGTCCCCGTGCGTCACATCGAGAAGCGGGACCCGACCGGCTGCTTCTGCCTGCGCTCACCGGACTGCTGCCTCACCGACCACCCGGCCACCGGCCTCTGCTATCGCGCTCACTGCATGCGCACGACCGAGGCGCTCGCCGCGGCGCTGGGGCTGCCGCGGGATCGCTACTCCGTCAGCTTCCAGAGTCGGCTCGGTCGGGACCCGTGGCTCTCCCCCGCCACGGACGAGGTCCTGCAGGAGCTGCCCTCCCGGGGGAGGAAGCGCGTGCTCGTCATCTGCCCGAGCTTCGTGGCGGACTGCCTCGAGACCCTGGAGGAGATCGCGGTGGAGGGGAGGGAGACCTTCATCGAGGCCGGTGGGACCGACTTCACCATGGTCCCCTGCCTGAACGAGCATCCCGCCTGGCTGGACTGCCTCGAGGAGTTCGCCCGGGAGCGGGAGCCTCAGCCGATCGAGCGGGAGTGAGCCGACCTCCGGCGGGGGAGCCCGGTCGGGCCGCCCCTCGGCCGGGCCTGAGTCTCAGCGACGGGCGTAGTTGAGGATCAGGAAGCCGAGCAGCGCGATCATCACGATCACGGTCGGCGCGCTGATCCGCCAGTTCAGCCCCATCCGCTCCTCCGCCGCGGCGATCGGGTGCGTGGCTGCGACGCGCCGGGGCAGGCGGTCGAGGAGGAGGGCATCGCAGCGCCCGGCCCCGCGCGCGAACGGTCCGACGATCACGGCGTTGATCCCTCGCCACAGCTTCCGAGGCAGCCAGTCCGCATCGAGGTTGGTCGACGGGATCTCCGGCGGGTAGATCCCCTTCACGAAGAGCCAGGTGAAGGCGAGGGATGCGAAGAAGAGGATCTGCATCTGCTCGGCGACGTGACCCCAGGTGTACTGGTGGGGGGTCTCCGGGAACGCGAGGGGCAGGAGCTGATAGAGGTAGAGGAACCCTCCGCAGCCGATCCCGACGCAGAGCAGGGCGGAGAGCCCCATCCCCACCCGCATGTGCAGCGGGGCCTCCTCGACCCTCAGCTTCGAGTCGTGGGCGAAGAACGCGAAGAAGGGGATCTTGATCCCCGCGTGCTTCACCACGCCGGTCGAGGCGAGGAGCAGGAGGAAGTAGATGACGGTGGAGTGGTTCTCGTAGGCGGAGACCATGATCAGGGACTTCGAGACGAAGCCGGAGAAGAGGGGGAAGGCGCTGATCGAGGCCGCCCCCACGCAGCAGAGCAGCGTCGTCTGGGGCATCGACTTGTAGAGTCCGCCGAGCTCGTGCCCCCCGGTCCGCCCGGTCCGGAGGAGGACCGCGCCCATGCTCATGAAGAGCAGGCCCTTGAAGAAGACATCGTTGAACGCGTGGGCGACCGCGCCGTTCACTCCCCAGGCATCCCCGAAGCCGATCCCGACGACCATGAAGCCGATCTGGTTGATCATGCTGTACCCGAGGGTCTTGCGGAGATCGTTCTCGATCACGGCGTAGATGATGGGGAAGATCGCCATGACGCCGCCGATGAGCACGAGCGCCTCGGCCCCGGCGAAGGTGCGGACGAGGGTGCAGACCGCGACCTTCGTGGTGAACCCGCTGAGGTAGACGGACCCGGTGGCGGTCCCCTCGGGGTAGCCGTCGACGAGCCACGTGTGCAGGAGCGGGAAGGCGCACTTCACCCCGACTCCGAGGAGGATGAGGATCGCGCCCGCCCCGCCGGCCGCCAGCTCCTCCGTGAGCGATCCGAACCAACCCACCTCGAGGTCGGCCCCCGCCCCGCTGCGGAGCGCGACTCCGGCCAGGATGAGGAGGCCGGAGATGATCTGCTGGACCAGGTAGCGCTGTCCGGCCGCGATGGCGCGGTCGGTCCGTCGGGCCCAGATGAAGAAGACCGAGCTGACCGCGAGGACCTCCCAGCAGGCGAAGAGGGTCAGCCAGTCCCCCGCGAAGACCGCTCCGATCGCGCTCGCCGGATACAGGAGGGAGGGGACGGTCTGCATCCGATCCTCGACCCCGAGGGCGAACACCCCGCTCACGAGCATGCCGAGGTGGAAGAGGAGCCCGAAGACGAAGCTGAGCTTCGTCATCTCCGACAGCACCAGCGGGAGGCCCAGGAACTCGACCTCCTGCACGAAGTCCGCGGGGAGCAGGAAGAGGTTCCAGAGCCCGAGCAGGGGAACCGCGATCATCAGCGCCATCCGGGCGCGTCCCTGGAGGAACCCGATGACGAGCGCGCCGAGCAGGGCGTAGAGGGCGGGATGGGCCGCGCCGGGGAGGAGCTCACCGATCATAGTAGTCCTCCTCCCGCATCAGGATCGGGCGCGCGGCCTTCGCCGCGAGCACGATGACCGTGCAACCGAGGAACCCGTAGACCGGGTAGAAGGCCGGCGTCTTCTCGATCGGGAAGTGCCCCGACTTGACGAAGAGGCCGCCGAGCGCGACGAGGCCGCAGCTGATGGTGAAGCCGCGGAGGAGTCGACGGACATGAGCGGGGTCGTCCAGTCGGTACTTCCGACCGTCATCGCTCCCCGTCTCCTCGACTTCGCTGGGTTGATGCATGGTCCCTCGCCTCAGTTGGCGGCCAGCGCGGCCAGGTCATGAAGGAAACGCGGCCAGAAGAAGAGCAGGAGGCAGCCGATCGCGGTGACGATGATCGGGATCCGGCAGAGGAGCGGGGCCTCCCCGTGCTCCGCGGGCGGGTGCTCCTCCCCATCCGCGGCTGCCTGGGGCTCGCGCCCGAAGAACGCCACGAGGGGGATCGGCAGCAGGTACGCAATGTTCAGGAGGGAGCTGACGAGGAGCACCACGAGGAAGACGATGTCGTGGGCCTCGATCGTCCCCTGCACCAGGAACCACTTGCTCCACGCTCCCCCGAAGGGCGGGAGCCCGATGGTCGAGAGGGCTCCCACGAGGAAGCAGAGCATGGTGATCGGCATCCGTCGGCCGATCCCGCCCAGCTCGCTGATCTTCGTCTTGTGGGCGGTCGCGTAGATCGCGCCCGCGCAGAAGAAGAGGGTGATCTTGCCGAACGCGTGCATGGCGATGTGCATCGCTCCGCCGGTGATCGACGACTTCGTGGCGATGGCCGCCGCGAGGACGATGTAGCTGAGCTGGCCGATCGTGGAGTAGGCGAGGCGCGCCTTCAGGTTGTCCTGGGACATGGCGAGGAGGGAGGCGACGATGATCGTGAAGGCGGCGAACCACGCGACGACGTCGCCGGCGCCGGTCTGGCGCATCGTCTCCAGCCCGAGGATCGCGACGGCGATCTTGAGGACGGTGAACACGCCGGCCTTCACCACGGCGACGGCGTGGAGCAGGGCGCTGACGGGGGTCGGGGCGACCATGGCGTTCGGCAGCCAGAGGTGGAACGGCATCAAGGCGGTCTTGCCCGTCCCGAAGAAGAACAGGCAGGTGAGCGCCACCATCGTCCCGGCGCTCGCCTTGCCGGCGAGGATCCCTCCTTCGGTGAAGTCGAGGGTGCCGGTCAGGACCCAGGTCCAGATGGTCGCGGTGAGGAGGAAGAGGGTCGAGGTGCTCACGAGGATGCCGAGGTAGATCCGCCCGGAGCGGAACGCGGCCTCGTTTCGCGCGTGGGTCACGAGAGGGTAGGTCGAGAAGGTCAGAACCTCGTAGAAGAGGAACAGGGTCAGCAGGTTGGCGGAGAACGCGATGCCCAGCGCGGCGAAGATCGCGGCCGCGAAGCAGATGTAGTAGCGGGTCTGCCCTTCAGACCGCGCCCCGTAGAGGGTCCGCATGTACCCGATGGAGTACACCGAGTTGAAGATCCAGAGGAAGCTCGCGACGAGCGCGTAGATCAGGCCGAGCGGCTCGACCTCGAGGGCGAGCGTGAGCCCCGGCCCCATCAGCTCGACCAGGTGCGCCGACGGTCTCTCGCCTCCGGCGACCGGTCCCCACATCGAGGCGATGATGAGGAAGAGACCCACCGCGGTGAGGAGCGTGACCCCCTCGCGCAGGTCGGGGCGACGACCGGTCAGCGCGATGAGGATCGCGCCGAAGAGCGGAGTCAGGAGGGCGATGGTCGGCAGGGTGAGCTCCATCGATCAACCTCCCTGTCCGAGGAGGGTCCGCGCGGCCTCCCCCGCGAGGGCGACCGGCCCCGCGGAGTGGACCCCGAACCAGAGGCTGAGGCCGATGAGGATCCAGACGGGCAGCAGCATCGTGACGGGTCCTTCGCTGACCTCCGCGTGTCGGGGGTCCGGGGGGCGGAAGTAGATGATCTCCACGACCCGCCAGACGTAGATCCCGGCGAGGACCGAGCCGATGAGGACGGTCACGGCGAGGGGCCAGTGCCCGCTCGAGAGCAGTCCGCTCAGCAGGTACCACTTGGAGACGAAGCCGGCGGTGCCCGGCACCCCGATCAGCCCGAGCCCACCGACGACGAAGGCGGCGGAGGTCAGGGGCATGCGCCGGCCGAGTCCGCCGAGCGCGGAGAGGTCGGAGCTGCCCAGCCTCCACGCCACCACCCCGACCACGAGGAAGAGCCCGCCCTTCATCAGGGCGTGGTTCACGATGTGGAGGATCGAGCCGGTGACGGCATCGGTCTGCAGCACCGAGAGCCCGAGGACGATGTAGCCGATCTGGGCGACGGAGGAGTACGCCAGGAGGCGGGCGAGGCTCCGCTGGCGGATCGCCACGTAGGAGCCGAAGAGCACCGCGCCGCACGCGCAGGCCATCAGGACGGTGGAGTTCGGCGGCTGGAGGAAGCCGAAGTCGCTCCCGAACACCGTGAAGGTGAAGCGGAACGCCATGTAGATCCCCACCTTGGTCGCGGTCGCGGCGAGCAGGGCGGAGACCGCCGCCGGCGCGTAGGTGTAGGCGTTCGGCATCCAGGTGTGAAGCGGGAAGAGCGCCATCTTCAGCCCGAGGCCGACGGTGATGAAGGCGAAGGAGGTCAGGACCGTCCGGTTGAAGCCACCCTCCGCCTCGCGCATGAGGGTGAGGGTCTCATGGAGATCGGCCATGTTCAGGGTGCCGGTGGCCATGTAGAGATAGCCGACGCCGATCAGGAGGAAGCTCGCTCCGATGCTCCCCATGACGAGGTAGTTGATCGCCGCGGGGAGGGCGCGTCGATCGGTCTCCTTCCCCATCGCGACGAGCGCGTAGATCGTGAGGGAGGAGATCTCGAGGAGGACATACAGGTTGAAGGCGTCCCCGGTGGCGGTGATCCCGAGGAGACCGGTGATCGCGAGGAGCCAGAGTGAGTAGAAGAAGTTCAGCCGATCCGCGGGGATGTCCTTCTCCACGTTGCGTCGGGCGAAGAAGGTGACGACGGTCGCGATGCCCGAGACGAGCGTGATGACGATGGCGCTGAGGGTGTCGACCACGAGCTCGATCCCCCAGGGCGCGGGCCAGTCGCCGAGCGCGTAGGTCCTGGTGCCCGCGGTCGTGACGATCGAGAAGAGCTCGAGGGCGCCGAGGAAGGTGAGCAGCGTGACCGAGCAGGCCCACAGCCACGGGACGCGCCCTCCGCCGGTGAACACCGAGAGGACCCCCCCCAGCAGAGGGACGAGCAGGACGAGGAGGGGGAGGTGGTCGGCGAAGCTCATCCCGCCACCTCCTCGGCTCCGGCGCTCACCGGTGACGGCGCGGGGGCCTCGGCCTCCTCGCGGTCCATGCGGTGGATCTCATCCGCCTCGATCGTCCCGTAGCGCCGCTGGATGTTGACGATGATCGCGAGGGCGACCGCCATGGTGGAGAGGGAGACCACGATCGCGGTCAGGATCAAGACGTGGGGGAGGGGGTTGGCGAAGAGGGTGTCGGGCGGAGTGCCCGGCCCGCGGACCGGAGCGGAGCCGCCCCGGACGACACCCATCGAGATGTAGAGGAGGAAGATCCCGGTCTGGAAGATCCCGAGACCAATCACCTTCTTGACGAGGTTGTGCCGGGCGATCACGGCGTAGAACCCGATCATCATGATCACCACGTACACCCAGTAGTTGTAGGTCCCGAGCAGCTCCAAGGCCTACCTCCTCGCCGCCGTGGCGAACTTGTCGAAGAGGGTCACCATGACCGCTGCCACCGTGAGGGTGACCCCTGTCTCGACGAGGGTCATGCCCATCGCCTCCGCCCCGTGGATGGACTCGGGATCGGTGGCCCCCAGCGCGAGCGAGGAGTAGTCGAGGAACGCGTTCCCCGCGAGGAGTCCGTGGATCCCGACGCCGATGTAGAGCAGCACCCCGAAGGCCATCGTGCGATCGACCCATCGGCGGGGGACCCCTCGCTGGGTCTCCTCGAGTCCGTGCACGAGGGAGTGGAGGATCAGCGCCGCAGCGAGGATCACCCCCGCCTGGAAGCCGCCGCCGGGCCCCAGCTCACCGTGGGAGGCGACGTAGAACCCGTAGACGAGCATGTAGGGGATGAGCATCCGCGCGATGACGCGGGGGACGACCTGGTCCCTCATGCGGCGGCCTCCGTCTCCTTCGGCGGGGAGCGCCGATCCCGGAGCAGCACGATCAGGCAGACCCCCGCGGTGAAGATGACCGCGGTCTCGAACATCGTGTCGTAGCCCCGGTAGGCGGCGAGGACCGCGGTCACGAGGTTCGGGACATGGGTCCCGTAGTCCCCGTGATGCGCGTCTTGTGCAGGATCCCCGTGGATCTCGGAACTCCCGCCGTGGTGCTCCGCGGGCGCGGAGGTGTCCGGCTCGTGGTCGTCGGCGGAGTGGTCGGCCCCGTCATGATGGGCCTCGTCGTGATGGGTGTCGTCATGGTGGTGCGCGACCGGGTGGACCTTGCCCACCTCCTGGGCGATGTACTTCCGGCCCACCGCATCGGTGTGCACCGGAGCGTTCGGGTCGCCGAACGCCGGCATGTCGGTGGTGCCGTAGAGGAGCGCGGCGCCCGTGAGGATCGTGACGAGCAGGGCCGCGCCGTGCGGGCCGCGCGACGGCCGCTCCTCCCGGCCCACCACGATGAGCGTCCCGAGCAGCAGGACGGTGGAGATCCCCGCTCCCACCGCCGCCTCGGTGAAGGCGACATCCATGGCGAACATGTTCGTCCAGACGAGCGCCATCAGGAGGCTGTAGACGCCGAGGAGCAGGGTGGAGGCGAGGAGGTTCCGGGCGCGGATCGTGGCGACGCCGATGACGACCACCAGCGCGAGGAGGAGCAGGTCGACCGGGAAGACGCTATCCATCGCTCTCCTCCTTCCTCGTCCACGGTCGCAGCCCCTCGAGGTGGGCGGCCTGGCTGATCGCGTGGGTGGCGGTGGGGGTCGTGACGAAGAGGAGCACGGTCACCATGACGAGCTTCGCTCCGTCCTCCCACGCGGTCACGAGGGGGAGCAGGCCCAGGAGGACGAGAAGCTGGGCGAGGGTGTCTCCGGTGCCGGCCGGGTGGAGCCGTGAGTAGAAGTCGGGGAACCTCAGGACGCCGATCGCGGCGGTGAGGGCGATGAACCCGCCGAGCGGGAGGAGGATCCACGGGATCGTGTCGATCATGCTCCCAGCCTCCTGAACTCGACGAACTTGAGGATCGCGATGGTCCCGACGAAGTTGATCAGGGCGTAGAGCAGCGCGATGTCGAGGAAGCCGCCCCGATCCTCGAGGAACCCGAGGAGGCAGAGCAGGATCACCGCCTTGGTGCCGATCATGTTCACTCCGAGGATGCGATCGAAGACCCCGGGGCCTCGCAGGGTCCTGATGAGGACGAGGGCGAGGCCGATGAGAACGAGGACGCTGGCGATCAGGACGGGGTTCACCGGGAGGCCTCCTCCATCTGCCGGATCCGCTGC
>Ga0075481_10001032_pt1 | contig 10746 bp, 13 predicted proteins | sample DEB08_DNA_11_FD_76337 | JGI IMG/M metagenome (GOLD analysis project Ga0075481, IMG submission 76337) | Aqueous microbial communities from the Delaware River and Bay under freshwater to marine salinity gradient to study organic matter... | ecosystem: Environmental > Aquatic > Marine > Coastal ... | reverse complement strand
CGTGAGGCGACTGAAGTTGAGAGTCCCTGTAGGTTGGAGAGAACTTGTCGATAGACAGAAGCAGTACAGAAAGAAATCGGGGGATGTCACGAAGTTTGTGTGATAGTAATTAGTAACATCTATGAAGTGTGGTTTTCCCCATCTGTAGTTGCTCACATCGAGACCATTGATATTCAATTTAACTTTGTTTGTGGGAGAGGTTAGGGCACCATCAGTGGTGGTGTCAGAAGAGGCAAGATACTTGACCGGGTGATTGAAAGTGAGATCCTGTACGATAGTTCCACTTGGAATATTCTTTTGAACCTGGGTGATGAGAAGGTCATGTTTACGCGAAGCGATATTACCCCTCTCTTCGTTGTCCAAGTAGAAATAGTTTGCGAAGCACTCTACGTTGTAGTTTGAAGCCTCAGTAGCCCAGTGAATACGAATTTCGACGTTGTGATAGTTGAGAGCCACGAGGGGGAGTGCACATTGGGGTCCCTCACAGAAGAAGAAACGTAGGGGGTAGAAAAAGGAGCGAGCGCTTACACCTGGGTGTGTTCCATTGGAGCTCTTGGAGACATTTTGGGCGAATGTATCGATGGCAATTTTTTCTGTGAAAATCGCATCTTGGGCATCCACGAGGGAACCACCGATATAGAGTTCCACTTTATCTATGATATTGTCCCAGCGCTGAACGTCGAGTGCCTGGGTTGTATCATCGAGTGTAAAATACACATAACTAAGAAGATCTCCAGAACGTTCGAATTGAACACTGGACATTGAATTGTTTTTCACCGCTCCATGGATGGTTTGTTTTTCGATGGATTGTGAAAAATTAGCATGCCTTTTGAATGTTGAACTGAAGAACGAAATTTCGGGGTCACCCACGATATATTCATCCTGGGCGCCTATCGCAATCAATTGAACGATACCGGCAGACATGGTAATACTACTTTAAGGGGAGAAAATTACAAATTAGGTTTTCTACACACGAAACGAAGAATGAGGAAATTGTCTTTGGCGGGAGTTGATGGAACAATCCCATTCCCGTCTTGATCCCTAATGGTCACAGTGAAACGATCGACACGACGAATGGGATCGATGTATTGTGTGACTACTGGGTAATTATCTTTGAAAGTGATAGTCGGGGTTCCCTCTCCCACCAAACTCGCGAACGAATTTCTCAACATACTCATCGACGACTGACCTTCATAGACATTCGAAGCTCTGTCGTTGAAGATTGTATCGAGTTCATTGATGGATACGTAACAATGTTCTGTAGAAACATTGGAATTGATTCGAGCGGCGAGAAGTCTCGCCTGAACAACATTTTTCAGTGGCTGTTGGAGAAAACATGTGAATGTGTTGGCACTGTCTTGTCCTATAGTGTCGATAGTCACAGTGTGGTACTCATAGTTGAGATCGGGAATAGTCTCAGTCGGGGAAGTGATGAGAGCCATTTCTATTAGCTTAGATTAAAGATCCACCGATTCCATCCTCAATCTCATACGACGCCATGTCGGACACGAGCTTCTGGGCACCACACAGACCACCCGGGGTGAGGCTCTTGGTGTACACACTCCCATCCTTACGACCAGGGGTGCAATCGATCTTATTCTCGAGATCGAAGATGGACTTCTGACTGACCGTCTTGATCTTGATGGGCTTGGGCTGGTACATACTGACATCCCGGGTCAGGGTAAGGATGAAAATAATGAACATGAGCACACCGATCGACATGAGAGCGTTACGGTTGGTCTTGTTAAGGTTGAACATTTACTATAGGTATAGATTTTTTTAAAGTGCGTTAAAGGTATTTTTTTAGTTTCCATATAGAGAGTAGATGGACGAAGAAATCGTACTCGATCGAGGAACCACGAATGTGATGAAATTGGACGCCGATGAACAGGCACTGATGGATGAAATTCAAATTTCTGTTCCACGTCCAAAGCCCGTTCCCCGCCCCAGTCAGCCCATGCGTCGGTCGGCTCCCCAACAGCACCAAGAGGCCATGGATGCTTTTGTAAACCCTAACAAACAATCTGCTCCTGTACAACCCCAACAGGATGAAGAAATTGATTACGGCGAGGAGGAACCAACTTTTTATGACGATGATGAACCCACCACAGCCCAAGAAGAACAACCCTCAAAGGGATACACCTCCGTCGACGAAGAAAAGGCGGATCTCATCAACAAACTTGGACGCCTGGAGAAGAAGGGTTTCGCGGTGAACAAAAGGCTCAACGCTTACTCGAATGTCGAGGAATTGAGATCGGAGGTGAAACGTATCACGTATAGCATCGACGTGGAACAGTCGATCCGCTTTTCTCGGAGAATGCTCGTAGCGTGTGTGACTGGTCTGGAGTTTTTGAACAAGAGGTACAACCCCTTCGAGATCCAATTAGAGGGTTGGTCGGAATCCGTCATGGAAAATGTCGATGATTACGATGGGGTCTTCGAGGAGCTGTATGTCAAGTACCGTTCGAAGGTCAGTGTTGCCCCTGAGGTCAAGTTGATCATGATGTTGGGTGGTTCTGCGATGATGTTCCACCTTACGAATAGTATGTTCAAATCTGTCATGCCCAACATGAACGATGTCATGAAGCAAAATCCAGATCTCGTGAAGAACATGATGGCGGCCGTACAGAATACGACCAGAGCCCCTGATGGACCTGCCACTGAAGCTCCCATCGGTGGTACCACAGGACAATATGAGATGAGGGGGCCAGGTGTAGACATCTCTAGTCTCATGGGTGGGATCATGATGCCCCCACCCCCACCTATGAACACCACACCTCCCCAAGCGATGGATGCCGCTGACGACGATGATGATCTCTCTGACATCGTTTCGATTTCAGGTGATTCCACTGGTGGTGAAGTGAAGGAAGTGAACGTGGACGCATCGAAGCCCAAGCGTACTCGGCGAAAGAAGAAGACGGAAATTAATCTCTGATTAGTATATAAATGATAGCGTACTGTCCGCTAGAGGATCTGGATCCTCCTGTCAGGCCGAAGGTGCCTGTCGTGGAGAAGAAGACCGAGGAGGTGAAGCCTCAACTTGGTCGTGAAGAGACTGAATTGAATTACGTCATCATGGCTTTCATTGCCGGCGTGATGATACTTGCCGTCTCTGATTCCATCAGGGCGTAAATGATAAATCTACTGCGGGGATTTTCCCCTCGTAGTAAATTTAGTTACCAAAAAGGATACCACCTAGACCATCCTTAATTCTCAGGACATTGTAATTGACTGCGTACACATATAACGAGTCTCCTATTCTACCTGGTGCAACATCTACGCCACGAATAATCATTTTTGCGTTATCAAGACGACTGAAGTTACAAGAACCTGATGGATTATATTGAGATGCGTTCATGCAGAAATGGTATGCAAAATAGCGTGTGTAGTACAGCATATCTCTCGTGACGTCATACTCTGATATACCATAATCAGATTTGTAATAATTTTGGATCGTATGGAAATAAACAGGTTTCATATTTTCCAATAAAGGTGTACCATTTATATGAATATCAATCCCTGAAAATGTAAAATAATCATCCGTGTATGCACTCGTAGTTGATTCAAATCCAAAAAATATAGATTTTACCGGGTGATTAAAACTACTTAAATCAATTGTATTGTTTCCATGATTGGTATTAAGTTGATGTTCGGTACGCTGAACTTGTGTGATTACAAAATCCATTGAACGTTTCACGATACTTTCTCGCTCGTCTTTATCTAAGAAAATGTAATTACCATACACTTCATATTTTTTCTGTATGTCCGTTAGACCACTGACAACATCTGAATCCAAAGTAATTTTTATTTCCACCTGGTGATTTTGAAGTGATATGAGGGGTAAAAATGCTTTGTGATTGCAAAAGAAAAATTGAAGTGGTAGAAATCCAGAATTCACAGAACTTGTTTTATTGTTTAGTTCTCTAGATTTACTATATGTATCAGTTAGATAATTTGGCCAAATGTCAGCGTAATAATCGAAATGTTGAGAATCTATTTTTTGTCCACCAATATACAAATCGATTGTAGATTTAAAAAACATATCCATCAACTTATCAGATCCCTGAAACCATATAGCATTAATCATGTCTCCGAGAACTGGTATCGTTATGGATACATCATCTTCGTTCATTGTTTTGATGAGTTTGGTTGTCTGCGAAAAGTTTGTATGTCTCATGAACTTCGTACGAAAGAACGAATGTCCTTCGTCACTCGTGAGATATACATCTTGTATTCCCTTGGAGACGAGTTGTATTAATGCACCAGACATTTTAATAGATGTTCAGATTATAAAAACAGACACTTTCCCTGAGGGAACTCACTCTTCTTTTCTTCGATGAACTTTCCGTGGATTTTGAAACCACCTTGTCTGTACACTTTCATACGTTTGTAATACATGGCCGTAAAGATTGACCATGGGTCATGTACGTCGTAGATGTGGGGATCGTTCTTCTTCCCCTTGGTTTCTCTCATAATTCTTCCAATACTTTGAGTGATGTCGGACTTTGGTGATGCGAGAATGACCGTATCGAGAGTCGGGATGTCCAGGCCTTCGTGAGCCTGACTGAACGTCGCAAAAATAATCTTCTTCTTTGAGGATTCTTGTAGAGCTGCCTCCTTCATACCACCCATGTAGAGACCAGAGGTTTTGGGGAAACATTGGTGGAGGAGTTCACAATGTTGCCTTCGATCACTGAGAACGAGGAGTTGTCTCGTACCAGCTGAAGCCTTTTTCACCAATTCCACTAACATCTTGTTTCGTGCCCTGTCCTCGACAACTTCGGTAATCATGTTGGGCATGGAGATTTTCCCATTTCGCATGGAAGGTGGTGGGTTTTTGTAATTTGGAGAATCGAAAGTTATCGGAAATACTTCAACTTGTTCTTGATTTTTCCTCTCAACCGCGAAAAAGGTGGGACCCATGAACCAGTGAAGAACTTTTGTGAGACCATCTTTCCTTTCGGGGGTTGCCGAAAGTCCATAGATGTGACGAGGACACATCTTGAAGAGGCTTTGACTAAACACCTTTGCACAAATGTGGTGCGCCTCATCTACGATTAGGGTACCCACCGTATCAAAGTCCGAGAACGAATACTCTTTGAGTGAGAGAGATTGAAGCATAGCAATCACAAAGTCACAGTCAACCTCTTTCTTGTCTTGTTGGACAACTCCAATTGTGGCACCCGGACAAAACTGTTGAATACGCTCACGCCACTGATCTGCCAAGAATTGTTTGTGGACGACAATCATCGTGCGATACCCCAACTTACACGCTATAGCCAAGGATACCGTCGTCTTCCCGTACCCACATGGTAGAGAAAGGACGCCATGGCCTGCCTGAATTGCTGCTGCGAGTGCTTCGTTTTGGTGTGTAGCGTCTCGGAGCTGTCCGGCGAATTTGGTCCGGATTCGGGTGGGTTCGGGTCTCCGGTCCTCATGGGCTTCCCCAAGTTTAGCAGTTCCGTAGAATCTGGGAACGCACACTCCATTCTTAGTTGGTCTGAAAACTTTGAAAGGCGGTGGAGGAAATCCAAAGTCCCCATTGACCTGTGGTCTTACCGTAAGTTCTTTTTTAATTTCTTGAATTGGACCGCTACTCACTAGGTACCCGGTTCGAGTAAGCATACTGATTTAAAGAGGAAAAACTTTAAATGAGTACAAAGATGCCTATCGTCGACGTTGAGGAAAACATTAAGAAGCTCAGGATGAACATCGAGCAGATGACCCAGGAGATATTTCGACTTCAGGGTATGCTCCAAACTTTCGAGGGTTTCAAGAAGGGTGGTCTCACCCAGATTGATCTCCCCAACGACCCCAATCAGCCCACCGAGGAACTCGAGAGTATCCAAGAGAAGCCCGAGTGATTCCCAGCATTCCAAACACCCTTGAAGTTCACTTCAACTTCAACTTCATCCCCCTTTATAAGAGACTGTACGGGTCGACCCTTGACCTCACACATCACTCTCCTATAACGGAATGGAACTTTCACAGTGAGAACCCTGCCATCGAGGGGATCATCTACATTTTGATTAACGATGAGTTGTGACTTGGATGTGTGCATACGCCCCACAATTTCGGAAACTTTTTGGGGAACCACCAAGCGTATATACTTTTTAGAGTTGAAATCGTACATCGGTTCATGAACAGTAGCTACGAATTTCATTGGTTACGCATACGATACATGAGTATTAAAACTATAAGTAGCACAAAAACGAACGCTATTACTTGAGAAATCATTATGGGTTGTAGGGGTTCTCTCGTACCAAACTGTTCATGGCTCAGGGCCCTAGAAACTTCTACAGCTGCTTCGATACTCGAGTAGGGGGTTTCTCGTCTAGACATCATACCACACATAGCAACCTTTGAACATTCCCCAAAGAATGGAAGTTGTCCATAGAGGCTGAGGACCCCCGAAGACTGCGAAAACTCCCACTTGTCACCACCCCATTTAGCCCCCCAACCGATACGCATCTCTTTGGGTTCCATGAGACCCAATTGTTCAAGTACCCCAGCCTTGAGTGTATCCGGGTCAGTGGTGATGATTTCTTCATTAAGATCACATATGACACATGAGACTGTCTTACCATCAGCGAGAACCACAGGCTGAAGGTTCCACTTTGTTTTCATCGCGAGTTCGAGATCATCTGGGAGTTGTACTCGATCTTCAAAGTCTAGAAGAATGTTTATGGCTCCATATGTACTGTCACGAACCTTACTGTCCGCGGTGGGCCCCCAATTTTTACCTAGAAACTTGAGGGCTGGACTGTTATCGAGACAAAGGAACAACATATCCTCCGTTATCTCGGTTCCATCTGAAAACTTCGCCACAAAGGTATCCTCCCCATACTTCACATCCATGAGTTCTGTATTGAACACAAAATTCGCACCAGCATCTATGAGTGCCTGTTCCATCATGTCACACATCACCTTACCCGACCCAGACTGTGTGTACTGCTTCGACATTGCGACATGGTCAAAACTTTTTACGAATTCATAGGCGGACATGACATCCCAAGTCACACCATCCATGATGAGGGGAAGATGTTCCACAAAATTGCTCCCCTTTTCACTCAACTTTCCGATTGCATTTTTGAGTGAGATACCTTTGTACTTTTTAGGTTGGGCGAATACTCGAAGAGCGAGGGATGTGAGTGTACCATAGTCGGAGGCTCGAAGTGATTGAAACATAAGACTGTAGACACTCTTATCAACGGGTGTGAATACATCGTCCCACTTTATACCCATCTCACTAAAGAGTGAACGCGTGTTCACGAACGCACGGTCGAACACAACTCTGTGTGCATGGAGATCCCTCTTATCACCTTCTGGTTCCCACCATGAACCACCTGCTGAAAGCTTTCGATCATAAATGGTGACTTCATGGTCGGTTGACCTGAGAATTTCCCATGCGAGGGACATACCGGTAGGTCCGGCACCAACTATATGAACCTTCATTCTACTTTTAGGGAATATATAATTTCTCATGCATCAACGTGTAGAACATGACGAGTGCGATCGTGAACCAGAGTTGTGGTTGTATGTACTCTCGTCCCTGGTAAAGCATAAAGAGTGTCAAGATGAGATGCATCGGAAATGGCTTCTCGGGGCCATACTTCATGTGAAACCCAGTCATAGCCATTATTGTGAGTAGGAGGGCACTCATGAATGAGGTTTGAGAAGGCTTGTACAAAAACCACGCAACCATGAGGAGTGCTACATAGGATATGAATATCGAGCGTCTCCCGAATTCAGACAGACTGTCAACGATGGCAAACTTTTCACCTGTGATAAGTTTCGATTCCCAGTGTGGTCCCAAGATGAGATATGAGAAATACATAAGAATGAACAACTGCCACATTCTATTATATGAAGCCAGTTTTTTCACGCTCCTCTGGAGTCTTGAACGCATACATGATACTCAAAAAGATCAAGGTGGAGAAGAGGGCGTATTCGATATCCTTGGTCGCACTGAAGGCGATGAGCATCAGGGATGTGAAACGGAACGCTTTATTTTCAAAAAGTGTCATGAGACGATCGGGTACCTTAAATGCATTTCCTGAGAAGAGACCTTGGTACAGGATGATGAGAGAAAATATAATGGGTTGGGTACGTATAAACACTTCAGCTGGACCTGTGACGGGACTGAAAAGATTGGCAACTTTTGCCATTTATGTAACTTAAGAAAATAAAAAACTTTACAGAAAGTAGAATGTTATGTGTTGTTCAACATGTACCAGTCAAAGTTCCAAATAGAAAACTGAAAACATGGAAGTTTGCTGGTAAGTTTCTATGGAAAAATGCCACTGTACAAAACAAGGCGGAACTCGGTCGTTGGACGAAGGAGGAACTCCTCGAACTTGGACCAACCTTTGTAAAATTAGGTCAAATCGCTTCGACGAGGGGTGATCTCTATCCTCCCGAATTTACAAAAGAATTGGAATCACTCCAAGATAACGTCCCTCCCGTGGAATTCGATACCAGTGTAAAGTACGATATTTTCAAGGAATTTGACCCTGTACCATTTAAATCTGCGAGCATCGGCCAAGTCCATATGGCTGTACTCCAAAATGGTCAAAAAGTTGTTGTAAAATTAAAACGTCCGGGTATCCTCGATATCATGAAAGAAGATACTGACACCATACGCGACATTGTACACTTTCTAGAACGCGTGGGTATCGACACTGGGAACAGTTCTGGATATGTCCTCGAAGAATCCATCGAGTATCTACTAGGTGAAGCGGACTATCAACAGGAGATTGATAATGCAGTAGAGTTTCGAAAAAGTATGAGGGATGTGGAATGGGTCAAAGTTCCAAAGGTTTACAAAAAATATTCCAACGATGAGATGATTGTCATGGAATATGTACCATCGACAAAGTTGACTGAGATCACAGACAAGAAAGTAAACAAGAAGAAGATCTGTGAGGCTCTCATCAATTCCTATGTCATCCAAACCATGGATAATGGTCTCTTCCACGCCGATCCACATCCAGGGAACTTGGGGTTTTCATCTAGGGGTAAACTTGTATTTTATGATTTTGGGTTGCTTGTACGTTTGTCTGAAGAATTGAGGGGTGGGTTTAAGAAGTTGTTTGGGTATATTATTACTAGGGATACTGCGGGGATTGTCACTGTCCTCATTGAATTGGGTGTCATCGTCCCCACGACGTCTGATGTCTCTGATATTGAAATGTTTTTTGAAACCATCTTGGGTTACCTAGAGACCCTTGATGGTTCGGGTATCATGAATGATGATCTCGCTGTCCAACTCGCTGCTGAGAAACCTTTTGTTGTACCAACGAGTTTTGTATATTTAGCAAAATCCTTCTCCATCATAGAAGGTATCTGTCTCCAACTTGATCCGGAGTTCAATTATTTCACCTATCTCGAACCCATGATCCAACAACAGTTCATAGAATCCTTCGACGTGAATGATGTATTCAAGAGAACTTCGGAAATTCCTGCAAAGATTGGAAAGATAAGTTCAACAGTGATGGGTCTGGAGAAATCTAGATCAGCTATGAAGCGTTCGATGATCAAGACACAGAGAGAGATTAAGGTCGTCCAGTACAGCGTGGTTTGCGCTCTACTGGCAGAGAGGTTTGGGGATACACCCCTGGCGATGGTTTTTGTCTTGTGTACGTTGTGGTTTACTTTTCGTAAAAATCGATAGACTTCTTAGCAACCTTCTTCTCAGGCTTCGCCTTTTCAAAAAGCTTCTTGTGCTCCTGGAAAACTTCCTTCACACGCTCAGTTTCGTCTTTGGCAATATCAGAGAGTTTATCCTTGATCCTGTCAACGTCCCCCTGGCGCTGCTTCTGCACCTTCTTACCAAGCTTCTTGAAACCCTTGTTTTTGTTGTTAGCGGCAAATACTGTGAATGTGTTCGTAATGGCGAGCATTTACTTTGTATCGATATTTAATTTTTTAAGTTTCTTCAGTCTGGCGACACGTCTGGGCTGACGAGCCTCTTCCATCTTCGCCGCTTCTGTATCTTTATAGTCAAGTGCTGGTAGTTCTTTCTTCTTGGGGTGTTCAATCACCTGAACGTACCCCAATTTACGGGCAAGCACGGGTCGTCTGGAGACTTCGAATTGACACAGGGTCGAGTTTGGGTGGATAGCGCACATATTGTTCATCTTGTAAGGTACTCATTCTGGGGATTTTATTTTTAAACGTTTCAACTTTTCCTTAAATTCTCTAAGCTCTCCGGGCGATTCGATCTGTTTTCCACCGGAGATGGCCTCGATCTCGGGACCTGTCAACTGCATCGCATTCACCCTAAAGTCCATGAACGCCTCCATCGTGATTGGGACGAGGGGCTTTACCAAGTTGAAGATTGCCGTCGCGTAATCCCTAATCTCCTTCTGGGCATGGGCATCCATACGAAGGTGGAGATAGTGGAGGAGGTTGTGGAGGTTAATCTTCCAGTAAAACTCCGTATAGGTCGACTGTGGAAGGGTACCGCGAGCCTGTTCTCGACAACACCCACTCTCCAGAAGTTCCTCATAGACATCGAAGGAATGGCTCAAGTGTTCAGACACCTTGTCGTCTAGGTTACCACCAAGTTCCACGACACCCTCTGAACCTTGATGATTCACTTGGGACTGTCCACGATACGTATCAGGTTCGTAGTACTCCTTGGGAACCACCGAGTACCGAGCAGAGAGTTCATTCACACTGGCGGTGCGGTGCCGAAGGTGTTGTCGGGCAATGTAGATGGGCATTTTGATGTGAAATTTGAAG